>ERZ795059.1584-NODE-1584-length-25133-cov-14.695231_pt1 | contig 25133 bp, 17 predicted proteins | sample MGYA00375143_ERZ795059 | MGnify/ENA primary metagenome ERZ795059 (study PRJEB30188, sample SAMN05720168) | activated sludge metagenome | isolation source: Anaerobic digester | place: USA | collected 2015-01-07 ... | reverse complement strand
GCATGATGTCGAACAGGTTACGCTGTTGAATCAGTTCTCTGTTCTTTTCTTTATCAATAACTGATTTTTCTCCTTCATTGTAAACTATGCCCTCCTCGTATTCAAAAGGTCGGTAGATTGTTCCTCTGAATTTTCCACCTTCGCCGGGGTCAGCAAAGAATTCGTTGATAACTCTGTCGTAAAATTTCGATTGTTCCGGACTTAATTCATAAAAACCTTCGATTGGATTTTCTACTTCAGAAAGTTCCTTCACTTCCTGCCTGTAATCGGGATTCTTTTGAAGGTCGAGTCTGTTTCTCCTTATAGTAACAGGCTCTATAACATCTCTTATTTGTTTTGCCAGGAATTCGGATTTTTGTTTTACCTTTTTTAAATCAACTGTAGGTTCACTGAAGAGCATTTTATACCGTTCAATAGCTTGATTCCTTTTATATGCATCAGTCGAGGAATAATTTTTCTTTATATATGCAAGGGATTCAAATACTTTATTAAGTTCTCTGAATGTATCAATTAGATTTACATCTAGTGTTATAGTTGACTTTTTAGGAACGACAAAAAGATTGAGTAAAGACAGTACATCCTCAGGTTTATTATTGAAAGGAGTGGCAGTGAGAAGGATAACTTTTCTGTTGCGGCAGATATTCTTAAGCAGTTCGTAGTTCTTAGTATCCTGATTTCTGAAGCGATGAGCCTCATCAACAATCACCAGTTCAAAATCGTTTTTCTCCTTAATGAAATCGAAGGCTTTTTCCAGGTCGCCCGACGATCTGACTTCCCAGTCGTATAGTTCGAACTGTTCAAGATATTTCTTCCATCCCTCGGTTTTATTTTCGTCGCCGATAAGGCCCGGCGGGCAGATGACAATACCGCGCACCCGCAATTGCCGTGCAACGGCACAGGCTATGATGGTTTTCCCAAGTCCTACCACATCGGCAACAAGCACCCCGTTATTTGCTTCAATAACAGCAATGGCTTGTTTAATGGCATCTAACTGATATTTATACTGTTTATAATTATTTTTTTCGAGTAGTTGAATAATGATGGTGCTTATGTCCTTATTCTGGTAAGTCTCCAGGTAACTCTTTAGAACCAGCACATACGCTTCAAAGGGAGTCAGTTCCTTAATCAGGGTTTCCTGCTCGAGGACTTCGATTAATTTCTTTTTTATATCGTCTTTTTCATTTATCAGAACGGCTTTATCCCAGAGGCTGTCGAAGTAGTTTTCGGCCTCGTCGAATCCGTAATCGGATATTTCGACATTGAATTCGTTCTGGGTGGTTAATCCTGCTTTAGTCAGGTTACTGCTTCCGGTTATAAATAATCTGTTTCGGGCAATCTGTTCTTCCCGGAGTTTGAAGAGGTATAATTTGGAATGGTTGGGTTCATAAGTTTTTCTGATAATCATTTTACCGGATTGAATCAGTCCGATGAAATACCGCGACTGTTCATAAAAATCTCTAGTATCAAAAGAATCGGTATTAATGGATTTTCTGATTGATTCAAAAAAAAGTTCAACCTTCTCTTCGTCGGATATGTTCTCGGAATAATCCATCTCGACGAGTTGGGAATTAATTACATCTACTTTTATGCCAGACAGCACCTGAAGTGAAAAATCGGGATTGGCTTTCATTCCTTCGTAAAGTTCGCGAATTCCGGAAAAATAAAAAAAGCCCGCAAGAAATTTCAGCTTATTGCTATGTTTTATTAATTCTGATATTCTGGTCTGTAGATTTTGAGCATTGCTATTCGTTATAAAATTTCTAGACATATTTATCCTCCTTTGAATCAATTTCATTTAAAAACATAATGACTTGTATTGATGAAATGGTTCGACCTTTTCTGCCTATTCTCGGGCTTAGCCTGTCCGTTACTTTTACATGTACATGCATCATTCATAGCAATTTCATCATTAATAATTCAGACAAAAATATTTTGTTTTGTATGCTCTGTTTTTAATTTGGTTCATTGTAAGTCCCATCATCGCCAATATTATCAGATTTATCTGCATAGTTACTAAAAATATTTCAATATATTTCCTCCTCTACTTCCCATTCCTCCGACAGCGCTCCGAGTTCTGTCATTTTATAGCCTTGTTGGAGTATGTCGGTACCGAGGTTGAGTTCATCTTGTTTTAATTTTTATGTCTGTACAATCCAGACGATGTTGGAAACTTTATTTTTGTAGAAATTATTTGTCGCCCAGCGCTTCCATTTGCAAAACAATAGGCTGGATGGTTGAAAAGATGTGAGGAATATCAATTATCGCCTTCATCTGCTTTCCATTTTTGAGGATTATCAATTATATATTGCGGAATTCGATTTAATTCAATTGCAGGATTGAATTTTTTGTGGGTTTCCCAAATTGTTCGATTTTTCCCGTGTTGGTATCCGTATTCGTTTTCGTAATCGTCGTCGTCATAGAGGCACGTTGCAACGTGCCTCTACGACGACCACCACCACGGGAACCACGTCCATCATCATTCCCCGTTATAATTAAAATCCCGTGTAAATGATTTGGCATAACCACGAATGCATCAATAACGATATTTGGGCGAATAATGCCGGTTTTCTGCCATTCGGTTTTTACCAATTCCCCATATTCATTCAAACGCATTTCACCATCCACAATGTTCCCGAATAAACATTGCCGGTTGTGCGTAACAATGGTAATAAAATACGCACCCGTTTGGGAATAATCGTATCCTGGTAATCGAATAGATTCATGACCATTAGTTGGCTGTATGTTTTTATTGGTTAATCAATGCCAAAAATTTTACCTTTGGGGTCAAATCAACAGGCAAACACCATGAGCAGCTACGACACTACCCAATACAAAAAATTCAACAATATTACAGGCTGGGCAATTTTTGCCATAGCGCTTGTGGTTTACCTCTGTACCATAGAGCCCACAGCCAGTTTCTGGGATTGCGGGGAGTTCATAGCCAGCGGTTACAAGCTGGAGGTAGGACACCCCCCCGGTGCACCCTTCTTCATGCTTTTAGTGCGCTTTTTTACCATGTTTGCACCTTCGGCACAGCTGGTTCCTGTATTTGCCAACGCCATGTCGGCGCTAGCAAGCGCTTTTACCATTCTATTCCTATTTTGGAGCATTACCCATTTGGCAAGAAAAATTATTGGTTCCGAAAGTGGAAGTTTTAGTGCCAGCCAGCTGATTCTTATTTTTTCGGCAGGAGCAGTAGGAGCGCTGACCTATACCTTTTCCGATACCTTTTGGTTTTCGGCTGTTGAGGGGGAGGTTTACGCCACCTCATCGTTGTTTACCGCCATTGTATTTTGGGCTATTCTAAAGTGGGAGGAGGCTGCCGATGAGCCCTACGCCAACCGATGGATTGTTCTGATAGCCTATCTTATGGGTTTGTCTATTGGCGTGCATCTCCTTAACCTGCTCGCAATTCCTGCAATTGTGCTGGTTTACTACTACAAGAACTACACCTACTCGCATAAAGGTTTTTTTACTGCGCTGCTGCTATCGGCGACTATTCTGCTCATTGTAATGTATGGCATCATTCAGGGGGCGGTGGCCATCGCTTCAGGATTTGAACTTTTCCTTGTTAATGGGCTGGGACTACCCCTGATGTCGGGAGTTATTTTCTTCATTCTAACCTTGATTGTTCTGCTGGTGCTTGGGCTACGCTACACCTACCGCCGAAGGAAGTACCTGCTGAATACTGTTTTGCTAGGTTTCACCATGATTCTTATGGGTTACAGCTCTTATGCGGTTATTGTAATCCGGTCATCGGCTAACCCTCCAATGGACCAGAATAGTCCGGATAACATGTTCTCGTTAAAGTACTACCTCAACCGCGAACAGTACGGCGATAGGCCGCTTCTATACGGTCAATCGTTCAGCGCCCAACCGGTTGATCGCACCGATGGGAGGTTAACCTATGCCCCCGAGAATGGGCGGTACGTTGTTGTCAGGAAGCAATCCGACTACATTTACGATCCCCGTTTTGAGATGCCTTTCCCGCGCATGTACAGCAGCGATCCGCAGCACATCAGCGCCTATAAAAGTTGGACCAACTTTAAGGGTAGGCCGGTTAATGTTAACACCCAGGATGGTAAGCAGCAAACCATCTATACTCCTACTTTTGGCGAGAATCTGAAATTTTTCTTCAGCTACCAGCTGGGTTTCATGTACTTCCGGTACTTCATGTGGAACTTTGCCGGACGGCAAAATGACATTCAGGGCCATGGCGACGTGATGAAGGGCAACTGGATTTGCGGGATTCCTTTTATTGATAACGCCAGACTTGGTTCGCAGGAGTTACTCCCCGACACCTACAAGCAGAACAAGGGACGGAACAGGTATTTCATGCTTCCGCTCATTCTCGGATTATCAGGGTTGATATTCCAGTACAGGCGTAGGATGAAGGATTTCTGGGTGGTGATGACGTTGTTTGTAATGACCGGCATAGCTATTGTGGTTTACCTAAACCAAACCCCATACCAGCCTCGAGAAAGAGATTATGCCTATGCTGGTAGCTTTTACGCTTTCAGCATTTGGGTTGGGTTAGGTGTGATGGCCCTATACGAGCTTACTCGTAGAATTAAGGATGGTTCAGCCACCGCTTTAGCCACGGGTGCTGCTTGCGCCCTGATGGCGCCTACCCTGATGGCCTTCCAGAACTGGGACGATCACGACCGATCGGGAAGCTATATACCTGCCGATTTTGGATACAACATGCTGGTTGGCTGCAAGCCAAACTCCATCCTGTTTACCTATGGCGATAACGATACCTTTCCCTTGTGGTATAACCAGGAGGTGGAGGGCGTACGAACCGATGTGAGGGTTGCCAACCTCAGCTACCTTCGGGGTGACTGGTATATTGAGCAGATGCAGCGCAAAGTTTATGAGAGCGATCCCCTTCCGCTGAGAATGACCAGGAAACAGTACTTCTCCGGGAAACGAGATGTGGTGCTGGTTTTCGACAGAATTAAGGAGCCAATCAACCTGAACATGGCGGTAAACTTCATGCTTAGCGACGATCCCGCTGCTGAGCTGAAATCGCCATTCGATCCGGGCGAGAGGATTAACTATATTCCCTCCAGCAACCTGTTTTTGCCGGTTGACAGGCAGCAGGTTATAAAAACCCAAACCGTTTTGCCCTCATACTACGACAGAATTGTTGATACCATGCGGTGGAAGCTGAATAAAAATATGGTGATGAAGGACGGGCAGGTAATTCTCGACCTGCTGGGAACTAATAGCTGGGTGCGCCCAATTTACTTTGGAACTACGGTGAATAGCGATACATACCACGGGCTTAATAAGTATTTCCACCTTGAAGGATTGATGTACAGGATTTTACCTGTTGAGGCAGGAGAACAGTGGGGTGTGGGCAGCGTAAACACCTCCGAAATGTACGGCAACCTGATGGGTAAGTACAGGTATAGAGGGCTGAACAACCCGAAAGTTTACATTGATGAGAACAAATTCCGAATTGTCTCCAACTATAGGAATCTTTATGCCCGCCTGGCCAACGCATTGGTGGATGAGGGCAAAACCGACTCGGCTTTGGTTGTGCTAAATCATTGCATGGAGGTTATTCCGGCAAGCACGGTGCCGTTGAACTACTACGTGCTGCCAATTATCGAGGGTTATTACAGGGCAGGAGATAAAACTTCGGCCATTAGAATATCCAGGTTGCTAATGGACCAATCGGTAAAAGAGCTTGATTTCATACTTAACCGGCTTAATGATAGGCAGCAACAGAACCTCTTCAACAGTGTGCAGCTGGATATGGCCATACTGCAGGACTTGGTTCGCATGGCCCAGAGTTACGAGAAGGGTAATCATTACGAAGAGCTGAATAGAACATTTACCCGTTTTCTGTCGATGTTACAGTAAATCAACATGATTAACCTTAGCCCCCCCCGTTTCTTTCAGCGTTTTTTTAAAAATATTATTTGGAATTTTCCTGATGAAAAGGAGGGGGTCTTTTTAACATTTGATGATGGGCCTACTCAAGGGGTTACCCCCTGGGTACTCGACCAGCTTGCCCGCTACAACGCTAAGGCTACATTTTTTTGTCTGGCTAAAAACGTGGAGATGAATCCCGATATCTTTGAACGAGTTGTTCGTGAGGGGCATGCTATTGGGAACCACTCCTATAGCCATATAAAGGGTTGGAGAACCGATACAACCCAGTACATTCAGGATGTCATTTACGCCAACAGCTTCCTGCATACCAACCTCTACCGGCCGCCTTACGGCAGAATTACTGCACGGCAGTTTAGACTTATCACCTATCAGTACAAAATAGTGCTTTGGGATGTGCTCAGCATGGACTACAGCCGGAGGGTTTCGCCAAAAAAGGTTACAAAATTTGTCATAGACAATGTGAAGCCAGGTTCAATAGTGGTTTTTCACGATTCTCTTAAGGCTGAAAGGAATCTGAGGTATGCCTTGCCACGGGTTTTGGATGCCATTACTGCAACCGGGATGGTATGCAAGCCAATAGTTATTCCAAGGAAAAATATCCGGGAGAGTTGAAAAAAAAGGGAATACTATTCATCGTTCAGCTGCCACCACCTGTTCACGGAGCAAGCATGATGAACAGCATGGTGTACAGCAGGTTGTTGGGTGACCTAAGGTATCGCTGTAGGTTGGTCAGGTTAAATTTTGCTAGAAATCTGAACGATCTGCAGAAGTTTCGGTTTCGGAAGTTAGGTCGTTCTTTTACTGTTTTTCTGGAGATATGCTGGAAGGCATTAACCTTTCAACCTTCCATTATATACTTCTCGATGGTTCCGCTCGGAACTACACTTCTTCGCGATAGCGCATACTTGCTGGCTGTTAGGCTTTTACTTCCTAAGTCGAGAAAAATTATTCACCTTCACCGTCCCGGACTCTACGAGTTTAATCAGAAATACAGGCTTTCATGGTTCTATAGGTTTATATTTAAAGGATGTGAAATAATACACCTTACCGAATCACTGGTAGAACATGAGATTACGCCACTTCAACTAACAAATGTAAAGGTGTATGCTGTGCCCAACTCCATTGAGGTTGATGCAGCACAGCATGATGCCGGCGTTGCCAGGATGAGGTATAATATCCTGTTTCTCTCAAATCTTTTTCCTCATAAGGGTTTTATTCCGCTGGTGAAGGCCCATGCCTTGTTGAAGAACAATTTTCCGGGGCTGACGCTTACTATTGCCGGAGAGATTCCCAATTCCGACGTTGAGGGTAGATTGCGGGAAACAATCCGTGAGCTTTGCCTTGGCGATAGCGTGAAAGTTCTGGGAAAGGTTTCCGGTGAGCAAAAATCATTACTTTACCGTCAGGCAGGCATTTTTGTGCTGCCCTCCGAACAGGAGTATTTCCCGCTGGTAATTCTTGAGGCTATGGCTGCCCGAACCCCAGTGATTACAAGTGGTAGGCATAACCTGGAATCGCTGTTTACCGATATGCACGACCTGCTGTTTGTTGATGATCTTTCACCCGAAGGCATTGCTAAAACAATTCAAAAGCTGTTGGACAACCCAGCACTTGCCAGTAGTATTGGCGAAAATGGTTACCACCGTTTTTGTGAGCTCCAAGTGCAGAGCCAAAGAATGATGGAAGATTTATTCAATGGCTGTGCCGACTATGCCTTGCTGCCGACTCGTCCATGAATTTAAGTAGGTTTTCGGCTATGGGATTGACATCAAGATACTTTTCGGCATACAGCCGGGCGTTATTGCCGAGCTGCTGGCGAATATCCTGATTGGAGACCAGCTGGCTGAACCTGGAAATGAATTCATCAAACCCCGTGTACAGAAAACCATTGTGGTTATCGGAAATGTAGTCGGTTGAGCCTGCAATCCTGTTTGAGAGAATTGGCAATCCTGCTGCCATGGCTTCGTTTACCGTATTTGGGGGGTAGCCTTCTGCAGCCGAGGCTAGAAGTAATATATCCGCAGCATAGTAGTAGAGTGAGGGGCGCTGGCTGCATTCCATAAACTTAACCCTTTCACCCAGCAGGTTTTGCCCTGCTACTATGTTCTGCCTCATTTCGTTGTTGCGGATTGAGATAATGTTCGACTCCGGGGCATGAATGGTTCCCACGTGTAGGAGCAGAAAGCTACAATTCGCCTTTGCCAACCATTCGAATATGTCGGGAAAACCCTTTCGGGTTATCAGGTGTCCGACCATTAGTACAATTATCGGATCAGGGGGTAAGCCCAGCTCACTCCGGGCATTCTTTCTGTTTTGAATGTTTGGTGCAGGATATGGTATGGTGGTTCCCTGGGGCGATACAAAAATCGGAATGATTTCGTTGTAGGTTTTTCTCCATGCCTCTGCAAAGACGCTGTTTAGCGCATGGTATCCTGCTACCCTACCATAAATGAACCTGTAGATGGCTTTGACAGGATTTTTCTTGCTCGAAATTAGCGTGGAGGCATCGTCAAAAGAGTAGAGGGTTGACCGGAAAAAAACCTTTTTCCCAAGTATCCAACCGGTGAGTACTAGCAGACGGTTTGCCGGCATTGCTCCGTATATAAGCCAGTAGCCTTGCTTTCTGGCAGCACCAAGAATGTAAAGAAGCATGTTCACTCTTAGCCATAATCTACCTCTTTTGTTTTTGTAATGGTAGGCTATTCTTCTAATGGTAACCCCATTGATAACCTCTGATTTAGGTAGAAGCTTGTTAGGGTTTAGGCAGATTAGCTGCGCACTGTACCCTTTTTTTATCAGGGATTCAGCCAGAAGTAGGGCATTCAGCCCATCACCGGCAAATGCGGGTGCAGTTTCGGAGGTAAAGATGGTAATGGGCAACTTCTTTATTCTTCGCACCATTGCTAGAGGCTGGTGTTAAGGTAGATTTTTTGGTTTGAAAAAAGTGTAGGCAATAAAAGTGGATACCTTACTTGTTGAATGCGTTAAATATTTATTCTAATACAACAATTTTTTCATACTATCCGCTTCATTCGTGTCCTATCGAATTTAATGGCACACGGAAAACACAGATTAAACTGATTTGAACTGATTAATCTGTGATTTTCCGTCGCATCCGCGTCATCCGAGTCCTACTTTTTTATTTATGAGAAAAAAAGAATCGGCTACCATCCCGGCAGGAAGTTGATACCCCAGTTGGCCGATTTGAATCCCCCCAGCTGAAATGGAATGGCGTAGTAGGGCTCAAGCACCATCATCCCAAACAGGTTTATTCGTATGCTTAGGCCGGCGCTAACAAAGGGAGTGCGGTCGTTGAGGGAGGTAGGCTTCCACTTTAGGCTGGGTGGGTACCCTTTGCTCCACGCTATGCCGGCATCGGCAAATAGGGCAAGTTCGGTATAAAATGCCCCGGATTTAATAAGGGTTAACCTTTCGGGACCGGTAAACGGCACTCTTACCTCGAAATTTGTAACCACCATTTGGTCGCCGGTTAGCTGGTCAATGCTGGTGGTTCCCGACTGCCCGTAGTCAATAAAAACATTGCTGTCGTAACCCCTCACGTACCATGGGTAGCCAATGTAAAGCGGGTATAGAACGCTGTTTTCAATAGATGTTCCGTATCTTCCGTAGTACATCCCTCTGAATGCAAAGCTGAAGGGTTTGGCAAATATGTATTTCCTCAGGTCAACCAGGCTACCCCAATAGTTGTAATCGCCCAGGGTTTTGTCAACCTGAAGCCTGACACGGTTTCCCCTCATGGGCGAGGCTATGCCAAAATCGGAGTTGTCGTAAACGTAAGCCAGGTTGGTTTGTTGCATCCAGAAACCCGGAGGAGCATCGCCCTTGTGCCTGTCGGCTCCTATGTAGAAGCCATCAACATAGTAGTTTGAGTAGATGTCAACCCTGTAGTAGTAACGTGCTACCGAAGCAGTGAGTTCAAATCTTTGAGTTTGCGAAAGCGGGAAGTAGGCCATACCTCCTCCTGCCGTTTCAAACATGCGGTACTGTAACACCTGAAAATCCTCTATGATTATCGGGTTACCATTATCAACTCGATGCAGGGTGTCGTAGCCATAAGCTCCAAAGGAGTAGGGGATATGCGAAAGGGTAACACCCCAGGTTATGTATTTTCTTTGGTTGATGTATGACACCTGTCCACCGAAGTCATAAACCTCGCCATTTAATGATAGGCCGGTGTAGAGCATCTTGGCGCCGGTGATATCGCTGAAGAGCATTTCCACGCCACCCGCCATTCCTGTTCCATAGGGCGAAGTGCTAATGCCCATTCCAATGTTGGAGATGTAGTCGAGCTTGAACTGGGGTCTAAACTTTACCGTTTTAAATGAGTCAACCAGGTGTTCAGGAAGATCATTGCTTGTTAGGTTTTGGTCAACAAGCCCTTCGGTGGCCCGGTTAAGTGGTGGTAGAATTGAGGCGCTGAAGTCAACATGGTACGGATCAACCTTCACCGGGTTAAAGTCGGTGGTATCGGCGGTGTAGATGGAGTACTTGCTGTTGTAAAAATGGGAGTAGCAGATTTCATCGTTTTCGTGGGCCACGCTCATGGCAGGTGCAAAGGGGGTCATCCCCGATATTCCAGTTAGGATTCTCGTCAGGCGGTAGGTTTCGCCCGTATTGAGGTCATACTTGAAGAGGTTGCGGTAGCCGTCGCTGTTGGAGAGGAAGTAGATGGTGTGGCCGTTACCCGAGAACATGGGATTTAGGTTGTCGGCTCCTGGAAATACCTCGTAAACCTTAATGTTGTTAGTTCTCACATCAAGTGTTGCCAGGTTGTAGCCCACCTGCTGGCTTTTGTTGGCTGCCTGAATTTCTGAGGGTTTATCGGTAACATAAACAATGGCTGAGCCATCGGGCGACCACGATGGGTGTATGTTGCACCAAGGGTCGTTGGTCAACCGGGTTACCCTTCCGGTTTGAATATCCATGCTGTAGAGGTCGTTAACGCCGTTTACCAGCCCCGAGACCACTATAGACTTTCCGTCTGGAGACCAAGTTGGGTAGTTGAACGATGGGACACCTTCGATGTACATCTCGCTGGTGAGCTTATCGTCGTAAACGTCAATGACCAGCAACTTGTTTCTGCCCTTGCTAAAGGCCACAAAGGCAAACTGCCGGCTATCGGGCGACCATGTTCCTGCCGATTCAATGAAGTTGAGGGCATCAATCTCGTTGTTGTGGACTATGCGCGACAGGCGGCGGATTATTTTTCCGCTTATGGCATGGGCTACGAATAGGTCAATCGAAAACAAATCTTTTTCGGAGTAAAAAGCTACATATCGGCCATCGGGGCTAACAGCTGGCGAAATGTTGACTTCTCCGGCATTCCTTTCGAATAGAATGCGGTTGCCCGACGGGTTGTCGGAGCTGTCGGGGAGAATTCTCTTGTAGTAGTCGTAGTAAACCGATTTCCACAGGGTAGAGAAGGATTTTTCGGTGAGCCCGATGTACCTTCGAAGGGCCATATCATAGCCCCTTTTGGCAGTTTCCTTGAAAATCGGGTTGATGAGGCTGTCGCCAAAGGTTTTTCCAATGAACGACCAAAACGCATGACCCCAACGGTATGGAAAATACTCGTTGGGTTTGAACGACATATCCTCAAGGGTGGGAAAGTTGTCGTTGAGCACTGCATCGCGCATCCACATGGCTGTTTGGTAGTCATAGGTTCCCAGCGAAAGGTATTCGGCCATGCCTTCAACCATCCATAGCGGGAGATTACGCACCGAGTTTAGCGAGGTTGAATCACCGTGTATGAGGGAGTTATACTGAAAAGCATGAACCATTTCGTGGCCAAGTACGTGGTTGGTTTGCCCCCAAGTTTCGGTGAGGGGAAAAATCACCCGGTTTTTAAGGGCCTCGGTTACCCCGCCGGTACCAACACCAACTGTACTCGAAATGGCTGTAGTTTGCTGAAAATCAGCATGGTTGTCGTAGATTAAAATGGGATTTCGTTTTACGATGGAATCCCTGAAAACCTGGTAGTGCCTATCATACCATTTCTCAGCTGACATGGCCATGTGGTTGAGCAGGCTATCGTTGTTAAGGTAATGGTATATTTCAAAGTTGGGCGTTTGGTAAACCTTAAACTTGAAATTCTTGTATATTGGCTTGTTCCGGCCAAAATACTGAGCATTAACAAAGTTCGATGATCCCCAGATTAGAGGCAAGAGAGCAATTCCAACAGCTCGTAGTACTATCCTTTTCATGCGATTATCCATTTTTCTGTCCGCATCATAGCTTGTAACCAGTATCGCAAAAAAATGTTGTTTTCAACAATTTGAAATACAGTATCCCAAACCGGTTAAAAATTAAACCTACAGTAGCCAAATATAAGAACCTGTAAGCTGTGAAAACATGCAAATTTCAATTCTCGAAAAATAGCTGTTTCTTATCAAAAATCACACCAGATCAGCTTTTTTTGTATGAATTAGACGGGGATATTTTTTAGCATGGGAATATTTTGTAAATTTATGAGCAAAACCATTAACCTTAACGTTATGGATGAGAAGCTAACTATTTTGGGAATTAAAATTGAGGACAGGATGAAGGAGGCCGGCGAAGTTCAGAAATTACTTTCGCGTTACGGTTGCTCCATCAAAACCCGGCTCGGATTGCATGAAGTTGCCGGTGATTACTGCAGCACTTCGGGTTTAATTATTTTGGAGCTGGCCGGACCGGCTGAAGATCAGAGAAAACTCCACGACGAGCTACAGAAAATTCAAGGAGTGCTTGTCCGCAAAATGGAATTCTGATTTCAGCTGTAAAACACTTTGCTTTAGGTTGAGTTGAAACGAATCTGCTTTCGTTTCAACTCTTTTATATTCCTGCCCCATTATGGGGAGCATTAAGAATAACTGAATCTGAAGTGGTTAAAAAATAGTATCTTTGCAGGCTAATATTTTGAGCGAATAAGATAATGCAAGTAGAGAAAGGGCAGGATACAAATCGGGTAATACTGGTAACCAACGACGATGGGTACAAATCGAGCGGAATGGAAGCACTTATCGAGATGGTTAAACCGCTGGGAAGGGTAGTAGTGGTGGCTCCCGAGGAGGGTAACTCGGGAATGTCGCATGCTATCACCATTAAGGTTCCGTTGAGGATGAAGCATCGCAACCGCGACGATAATGTTGAGCTTTACACCGTAAACGGCACGCCGGTTGACTGCGTGAAGCTTGCCATGAACGAGCTGTTTGCAAAAATACCTCCCGATTTGATGGTTTCAGGCATTAACCATGGTTCAAATGCCTCCATTAGCGTGGTTTACAGTGGAACAATTGCTGCGGCCATTGAGGGTTGCCTTTACGGCATACCATCCGTGGGTTTTTCAATTCTTGACTACGGGGAATACCCCGATTTTAGGGCATCAATTCTATACGGACGTGAAATTCTAAAGAATGTAATGGAGAAGGGTATTTCGCCGGAATGCTGCCTGAATGTTAACATACCCGTGCTTCCTCCCCAGGAGATAAAAGGGGTAAAAGTAGCCCGGCAGAATAGGGGCAGCTGGAGGGAGGAGTTTGAGAAACGCACCGACCCCAGGGGAGTTAACTACTACTGGCTCACTGGCTACTTTCACAACGATGAGCCCGAGGCAACCGATACCGACGAGTACTTCCTTTCTAAGGGTTACATTACTGTTGTGCCTGTTAACGTCGATTTTACAGATTACCGGGAGATGAAAAAGCTTCAAGGGTGGGAGAATGACCTTTACAATGCCGTAAAAAATGAACTCAGCCAAGCTAAATAGACAACGGGTAGGTTACCTCTTCGGGATTTTGCTACCCCTGCTGGTGCTGGTGGTGATTTTCTTTACTATGTACACCGGTAAAAGCTTCTGGGCTTTTCTCCAGATTATGTGGATTCAAGGCAACCTATCGCAGGTGCTGTCGCTTGCTGTTATTCCCAACCTGGCTATTTTCTTCATATTCATTTGGACAAAAAAATTGAAGACTGCCCAGGGTGTGCTGGGGGCAACATTTATACTTGCATTTCTCATCATTATTTTACGTTTTGCACGATAAAACCAGCTAAATGCGCTACTTTATAGTTGCAGGAGAAGCATCGGGCGATTTGCACGCCTCCAACCTGATGCGGGGAATTAAGGCCAAAGATTCTTCGGCCGAATTCAGATTCTTTGGTGGCGATTTGATGAAGGCTCAGGGAGGAACACTGGTAAAGCATTACCGCGATATGGCCTTCATGGGCTTCCTGGAGGTACTGCTGAATCTTCGCACTATCTCCGGCAACATGAGGCTTTGTAAGGATGAGATTCTTGCCTTTAAGCCCGATGTGCTTATACTGGTTGATTACCCCGGGTTTAACCTTCGGATAGCACGCTTTGCAAAAAAGAACGAAATACGGGTATTCTACTACATTGCCCCCAAGGTGTGGGCATGGAACGAATCGCGCGTTAAAGTTCTAAAAAAATACGTAGATACGCTCTTCATTATTTTTCCTTTTGAGCAGGAGTATTTTGCCAGACACGGAATAAATGCAGTTTACCTGGGCAACCCAACACCCGATGCCATTGAGCAGAAAATTGGCGGTAAGGTTGTAACCTTCAACCAGTTTGTTGAGGATAATAAGCTATCTCAAAAGCCCATAATTGCCCTACTTGCCGGAAGTCGTAAGCAGGAAATAAGGTATAACCTACCGGTTATGCTCAGAATGGTGGAGAAGTTTCCCGACTACCAGCTTGTGATAGCCGGAGCACCCTCGTTAAGCGAGGATGTATATCGGCCCTACGTTGCAGGAAAAAACGTAGCCATTGTTTTCGACCAGACCTACCAGCTGTTAAGCTGCTCTACCCTGGCGCTGGTTACTTCGGGTACTGCAACCCTCGAAACCGCTCTGCTCAACGTGCCTCAGGTGGTTTGCTACCGGGGCAACATTCTTTCGATGCTTGTAGCCTGGGTGGTTATTCGGGTAAAGTACATTTCGTTGGTTAACCTGAACATGCAGGCTGAGGTAGTAAAGGAGCTTAAGCAGTTCGATTTAACTCCCGAAAATCTTTACGCCGAAGCTAGCAAGCTGCTGCCGGGTAGCCCCGAAAGGGAAAAAATGCTGACCAGCTATGCTCAGCTTCAAAAGCAAATGGGGGGTAGTGGCGCTTCCATGCGGGTTGGTGACAAGATAGTTGAGCTTATTTCACGCTGATTTTATTGCTCATCTTGTTCATTGATAGCAAATCTCCCCCCTACAGCAATTCTTTAACAGAATTTAGTTGTTGCCAGCGCGCTGTTTTTGTAAGCAGGTGAATCAATATTTTACGTTTTACCTATATTGCACCCCAATTTGGGAAATGAAATAGTACATGCTACTTAAAGCCTTAGGTTGCATTAACAGATACGGATGTAAGTCAAATTTCAACAGTATTTTATGCAAAAGCTAACTTTTACGTTTATAGTATCGTTGATCCTTACGTTGGGTGCTGCAGGACAAAAGATTAGCATTAGCCTGTTCAACAACCTTAAGCTATCAACCATTTTGATTACGCCAACCAGCGGCAGCTACCGCTTAATTCTGGGTGATAATGAGGTTGAACTAAAGGTGAACCAAATACTTTACATTAGTCGTTCTGGAGATTCCCTCATGGTAAGGGATGCTAACCAAAACATGGGAACATGGAAGAGGGTTACCGTGGTTGGCCAAACCGGTGAGGACATTATTCGAGTAAAACCAATTGTACCTGCAAGTCCGGCTCGTTTGTACGACGATAACCTGAGTTTCTATGTTGACCTCGACCGTATTTTTGCCATCAACCTAATTGACCAGGAAAAGTATGTGGCAGCTGTTGTAGAAGCTGAAGGAGGACTTAATCGGGAACCGGAGTTTTATAAGGTTCAGGCGTTAATTGTTCGAACTTACACCTTTGCCCACCTAAATAAACACCTGGCCGAGGGTTTTAACCTATGCGATGAAGTTCACTGCCAGTCATACCTAGGTCGAAGCGAGAAGAATAGTGATATTCTGGATGCCGTACTTGATACTAAGGATATGGTAATTGTTGACGCCGAAAGGAATCCAATTACTGCTGCATTCCATGCTAATTGTGGAGGACAAACTGCCAACTCCGAGGACGTATGGGTAAAACCCTTGCCATACCTGGTTTCTGTGTCCGACAGGTACTGCCTGGGTTCGAATAGCTCAACATGGGAGCGCAGCATTCCCATCGGGGAGTGGAAGAAGTTCCTTTCACAAAATGGGGTGGACACCCTTAAAATTAAAAAGAATTCCGATTTGGATTTTCAGGCCAAAACCCGACCAAAATACTATGCTGTCATGGGGGTTGAAATTCCTACCACTGACATTCGTAAGCATTTCAGGTTGCGTTCGGCATGGTTTTCGGTTTCAGCTGGTAAGAGCGAGGTTCGCCTTTCGGGTCGTGGCTACGGGCATGGGGTTGGCCTTTGCCAGGATGGTGCTATAAATATGGCTCAAAAGGGTTGGACTTACGATCAGATTGTCCAATACTACTATAAGGGTGTTAGCATTGTGAAGCTTACGGAGCTTGATATGGATAGGATAAGGGTTGACACAACCCTTAACAATATGGTGGAGCCCAACCTACCACCCCCTGGAATGGAATTTCCACAACGACCTCCCGACAGGGGAACCAGGTAGTGTTTGATTAAATTTTATAAAAAAACCAAACTACCATGTTTGCTATTTTTACCAGGGAACTTCAGAACTTTTTCTCCTCGCTGTCGGGCTACATTGCCGCAATGGTTTTTTTGGTGGTTACAGGCTTAATCCTTTGGGTGTTTCCGGGCAACCTAAACATTCTTGATGGTGGTTATGCCTCGCTAAACGGATATTTTTCCATAGCTCCCTGGGTACTACTGCTGCTTGTTCCGGCTGCTACCATGCGAACTTTCTCCGATGAGAAGCGTTTTGGAACTTTGGAATTAATTCTCACCCGTCCAATTTCCGACGGCCGGATTGTTTTAGGTAAATTCTTTGCCACGCTGGTGCTGGTCCTGATTGTTCTGGTTCCATCGCTGGTTTACTACCTTTCGGTTTACCTGCTTTCAAGCCCTATTGGAAACATTGATGCCGGTGGAACCTGGGGATCATTCATCGGACTCTTTCTTCTGGCCTCAACCTACGCTTCGGTTGGTATTTTTACCTCAAGCCTCACCGACAATGCCATTGTTTCATTCCTGTTGTCCGTGCTATTTTGCCTTTTCCTATTTTCGGGCTTAAGCGCTCTTGCTTCGCTGCCTCTTTTTTCAGGAGTAAAACCTTTGCTTATGTTCCTTAGCATCAGCGAGCATTATGCTTCTATTAGCCGAGGAGTACTCGATAGTAGGGATTTGGTGTACTTCATCTCGATGATTTTTCTCTTTATCATTTTTACCCGTACCGTTTTGGAATCGAGAAAATGGTAGGGGAATGCAAAATGGATTGCTAAAATGGAGTTGAAGAAAAGTTATAAGGTAAAAAGTTTGCTGCGGTTACTGGTATCGGTTGTCGCTGTTGCAGCTCTTTATGCTTTATCAAGCGTTTTGCATTTCCGCATCGATTTAACCTCCGACAAGCTTTACACCCTTCAGCCTATCACCAGGGAAATTCTCAAAAATTTGAATGGTGAGGTTTCCATGAAAATTTATCTCGATGGGGATTTACCAACCGGCTTTATCCGGATGAAGAGGATGTTGACCGAAACGTTGGATGAGTTCAATGTTGCCTCCAGGGGTAAGGTTCGCTACGAGCTGGTTAACCCTTACAGTGCAAAAAACTCCAGGGAGCAGGATAGAATTTTCGCCGGTCTGTACGATAAAGGGCTGGCACCAACCAGCGTTCAGCAACGAAACAGGCAGGGGGGAAGCAGCCAAACGATTGTATTCCCCGGATTGCTTATGAGCTACAGGGGTAAGGAGATGGCCGTTAACCTGTTGAAGAACAACCCTATGCTTTCGGCTGAGGAGAATTTAAACCTTTCTATTCAGAATTTTGAATTTGCTCTGGTTGATGCCCTCGTGAAGCTTTCAACTGATAGCCTTCCGCGAATAGCATTTATTCAGGGGCACGGAGAGCTAGATGAGTTTGAAACAGGCGATATTGAAAAATCGCTATCGGAGTACTTTAGGGTTGATAGGGTGATTCTAAATGGCGATATGGAAGCGCTTAAGCCCTACAGCGTAGCTATTGTTGCCGGACCCACGAAGCCTTTTCCCGAAGAAGATAAGCTTGTGGTTGACCAGTTCATCATGCGGGGTGGAAAAGTGCTATGGTTTGTTGACCCGGTTGCTGTTAGCCTGGACAGCCTTTCAACAGGCGCATCAACCCTGGCCTTTGTTGCCCAAACCAACCTCGATGATATGCTGTTTCGTTATGGCGTGAGGTTAAACCCCTTCATCGTTCAGGATTTGCAGTGTGCTGTAATTCCTGTGAACATTGCTCCATCCGGTCAGGCTTCCAAGTTTGCCCCTGCGCCATGGCCCTACTTTCCGCTACTAATTCCACCGTCAAACCACCCGGTTACGCGGAATCTGAACCCCATACTCACCCGATTTGTAAGTCCCGTAGATACGGTTGGAGAGAATCCTTTGGTAAAAAAACACTACCTGCTCTACACCTCTGCTACAAGCCGAATTCTCCAGGTTCCCCTTTTAATCAACCTTTCCGAGATTGAGCAGACACCAAACGAGCAGCATTTTATAAACCCTAACGTTCCCGTAGCCGCCGAGCTTGAAGGATACTTTACCTCGGTTTTTACCAACCGTCCGTTGAAGAATTACAACCATGGTGAACCTTTTGAGTTTCGTGCTAAAAGCTCGTTTACCCGAATGGTGGTAGTTGCCGATGCCGACATGGTTAGAAACGATGTGCAGCACCGCCCTAATGGAGCCTATGTGCTTCCGTTGGGATACGACCGTTACACCCAGCAAACATACGGAAACAAGGAGCTGGTGATGAACATGGTAAAGTACCTGAATGATGATAATGGGATAGTTAACCTTCGCTCACGCGACTTCAAGCTCAGGCTGCTTGACAGGAGCAAGGCTTCCCAATCGCGCTTGGCATGGCAAGTTGTTAACACCGTTTTGCCATCGCTAGTGCTGGTGCTAGGTGGCCTAATCTATTTTTTTATCCGAAGAAATCATTATTCTACCCCAAAGTAATGCCAACCCTATAACGTAGTTAGGGCGCGGCTAATATCCGTCCCTACTTCTAAAATGTGGCAAACCATTAGAATAAGCCACATTTCAAGAAAAAATATTAAATAGGTAGGCTTTTTAAACTTTAAACGGACAAAAATTCGTAATATTGAACCTGAAAATTTAAGTAGATCATTCTGGTAATCAGTAATTTTTAAATTTTGGCGCCTAACTTCTTTAAGTATGGCAAGGGTGTTTTTACTCTCAAAAGATAAGTAAAAGTAGCATTGATAATAACTTAAAACTTACGAAGAATGAAATTTGTAGTATCAAGCACTGAGCTATTAAGTCACCTTTCGGTGGTAAGCAGGGTGATTAGCAGCAAGAATACGCTACCGATTCTGGACAACTTTCTGTTCAACCTTGAGGGGAACGAGTTGGAAATTACTGCGTCCGATTTGGAAACCACGCTGGTAACCCGCTTTTCCCTCGAAAATGTTTCCGATGAGGGCACTGTGGCTATTCCCTACAAAATTCTGATAGATACGCTAAAAGAGTTTTCCGAACAACCGTTGACTTTTGATATAAATCCCGGTACCCAAAACATCACCATTAACTCTGAAAACGGTCAATTTCACATTGTTGGACAGCCTGCCGATGATTTTCCTCAAAGGGCAATGCTGAAACCTGAAGATTCGCATAGCGTTAAGCTTTCTGCCGAAATTCTACTCAATGGCATTAACAAAACCATATTTGCCACTGCCGATGACGAAATGCGGCCTATGATGAACGGCATATTTACCGAGCTCAACGAACAGGGAATAACCTTCGTATCATCCGATGCACATCGCTTGGTTCGCTACCGCAGAAAGGACGTTCAGGTTGAAGCGGATGCCTCGTTCATTCTACCCAAGAAACCTGCCCAGCTACTCAAGAATATGCTGGTAAAGGAAACCGGTTTTGTTAACGTGCAGTTCGATGATAAAAATGCGGTGTTTACCATGCCTGGCTACACCATGGTTTGCCGCCTGGTCGAAGGTAACTATCCCAACTATAATGCCGTTATCCCCGTTGACAACCCTAATAGAATGATAGTTGACAGGGTTGACCTCTACAACTCGGTTCGCCGGGTCTCCATCTACTCCAACGCTGCCAGCAACATGGTTAAACTTAGCCTCACCGGAAACCAGTGCACCGTTTCGGCCGAAGACCTCGATTTTTCTGTTTCGGCATTCGAAAGGCTAAGCTGTGAGTACGAGGGAACTGAAATGGAAATTGGATTTAAGTCAATTTTCCTATCCGAAATATTGGCCAACATTTCCTCTACCGAGGTGGTTCTTTCTTTCTCAGAACCATCTCTTGCCTCACTTGTTTTTCCCCACATCAACGAAAACCCCGACGAGGATATATTGATGCTGCTTATGCCAATGATGATTGGCGATTAAGCTAGAGCTTACCAGGCACCCCGGAGCTTTTAATTCCGGGGAATTTTTTCGGGTTGCATGGTAGGCTTGTCGCATATTCGACCCACTTAAGGGTTTGATTTACCTTTAATGCAAGGTTAACCATTTATATTTGATTAAGATTAGCGTTTATTGCACCATTTCAACAGCTATTGCCATGAAGCTTAATATAAAGAATCCGCTCGCCGTTATTGATTTGGAAACAACAGGAATTGATATAGTGCACGACAGGGTGGTTGAGATTGCAGTTCTTAAAATTTTACCCGATGGCTCGGAGAATATGAGGGTTCGTCGGGTGAACCCCGGAATGCCTATTCCGCCCGAGGCTACTGCCATTCATGGCATTACCGATGAAGATGTAAGGAATGAACCAACATTTAAGGAAATAGCTCGCTCGCTGGCTAACCATCTGGAGGGTTGCGATTTTGCAGGATTCAACTCTAACAAGTTCGATCTTCCCCTGCTGGCCGAGGAGTTCCTGCGTGCTGGTGTTGATATCGACCTCAAGCGTCGAAAGTTTATTGATGTGCAAACCATTTTCCACAAGATGGAAAAGCGCACCCTGGGCGCAGCCTATAAGTTTTACATGGATAAGGAGTTAACTGATGCCCATACCGCCGGAGCCGACACCATGGCTACCTACGAAATACTCATGGCTCAGCTTGACCGTTACCCCGAGCTTAAAAACGACGTGAACTACCTGTCCGAGTTCAGCTCGTTTAACCGCAATGTTGATTTCGCCGGCCGAATCATTTTGGATGACAGAGGAGTTGAAGTATTCAACTTTGGTAAGCACAAAGGGTTGCCTGTTGTTGAGGTGTTAAAAAAGGAGCCAAGCTACTACTCGTGGATGATGAACGGCGATTTCCCCCTTTACACTAAAAGGGTACTTACGGCCATTTACCTGAAGATGAAGCAGCAGTGATAGTGTAAAGGGCTAATATCCCTTAGGGTTCATGGCGTGAGGCGAATGGATGTTTAATACGTTCTTTAGTTGCAGGAACTATTACCCTTAGCCCACGAGGTACTACGCTTATTTTCAACTTCTTGCCCATTATTATTGGCTCACCATCGTAATGCACCACATCCTTATGCTTACGCTTAATTACCACCTCTGAAATGGCACCGCTGTGCTCCATAGTACTTTTATCTATCCGCTTTGTAAAGAGCCTTATGCCGATAACCGGAGCCTCAAAAATCTTGAAAGGGGAGATGATGCTTAGGTTTAGCTTCCCGTCTCTTATGTCTGCCAAGGGTGCAATGTAGGCATTATTTCCGTACTGTGATGAGTTGGCAACAGTGATAAGGAATGCCCTAATCTTAAACTTCCCATCACCATCAATCTTTAGCTTATACTTTTTCGATTTGTAGCGTAGAAAATCGGAGATAACAATTTTTATGTAGTTGAAGAATCCGCGTTTGCCATTACTGGCGAACCTGTAGCCTATTTGAGCATCAAACCCAACCCCGCAGGTGCAGAAGAATGGAATTTTATTCACCATCCCGTAGTCAATCCTATCAGCTGCTCCGCAGTTGATGATAGCCATTGCCCTTTTCAAGTTCAACGGGATTCTCAAATGACGGGCAAGCCCGTTTCCAGAACCCGTTGGAATTATGCCCAGTGTAGCCTCGGTGCCAACAATTGCGCTGGCTACCTCGTTCACTGTTCCGTCGCCCCCAACAGCAACGAATTTCGTATATCCTTCGGCAAGTTTAGCTTGAACAGCCGCCGTTGCGTCTCCTTTGCATGTGGTAACATGAAACTCAGCCCGGTATTTTACATTGTCGAGATACTTGAGTATATTCTTTTCCACGTTGCCCTTGGGCCTTATGCCGGAAATCGGATTGATGATAAATAAAATTTTTTCCTTTTCTACCTCCGTTAAACGCTCCATGGGTTTGTTGTTTGCTGGGTTGTTGCGGTTGGTGCAAATGTAAGTTCAAAAGAGGAATAGTGCAACAGATGATGATTTTGCATGGTTTCATTGGCTTCATTTTTATTGCTGCTCTTGCCTCACACAAATAATTTTACTTTTTTTGTCGGCTAATTAGTTTTCCTATGAGCACAACCGATAGCAGCAGGCGAGTAGAGCTGATTTCTAACAGGATGGGTATAAAGCCCAGGCAGGTTTTTAACGTTATCCACCTGCTGGAGGAGGGCGCAACCATTCCGTTTATTAGCCGCTACCGTAAGGAAGCGACAGGAAACCTCGACGAAGTTCAAATTGCCGAAATTAACTCCCTCTCTGCTAAGCTTCTCGATCTCGACAGGCGTAAGGAAACAATCCTGACCACCATTGAGGAGCAAGGAAAATTGACCGACAGCCTCAGGGAGCGTATTGCTGGATGTTACGAGTTGTCTGAGCTTGAGGACATCTATCTGCCCTATAAACCTAAACGCAGAACCCGTGCAACTATTGCCAGGGAGAAGGGTCTGGAACCGCTTGCCTTGCTGGTGTTTAATCAGGTTGAAAAGGATATTTTAACAAAAGCCCAAACCTTTATATCCGATAAGGTTGCCAATGTTGAGGAGGCGTTACAGGGTGCGCGCGATATAGCTGCCGAAATGCTAAGCGAGGATGAAAGAGTTAGAAATACTGTACGCCGCAATTTTAAGCAGAAAGCCATTATTCGTTCAAGAGTTGTCAAGGGGAAGGAAGCCGAAGGCATAAAATATTCCGATTACTTTGAGTTTGAAGAGCCTGTCCGACGCTGCGCTTCTCACAGGTTTTTGGCTATTAAACGAGGCGAAGATGAGGGTTTTCTCCGGGTTTCCATAACCCCTCCTGCCGATGGCGTTCTTGATGAGCTACGGAAATCGCTGCTGAAGTCAACCGGTGAAACAGCCAAGCAGCTCGAACTTGCACTAGCCGATTCCTATAAAAGGTTGATAGAACCATCAATTGAAAATGAGTTTACTGCCGAGCTAAAGGAAAAGGCGGATGCTGAGGCAATACGAGTATTTGCCGAAAACCTTCGCCAGCTACTGCTTTCCCCTCCGTTGGGACAGAAAAATGTGCTGGCTATTGATCCGGGCTACCGTACGGGCTGCAAGATGGTTTGCCTTGATGCTCAGGGAAACCTTATCCATAACGAAACCATTTATCCACATCAACCCCGCAACGAGCAGGGAAAGGCTATGTCAAAAATTTCAAGCCTTGTTGAAACATTCAAAATTGATGCAATAGCCATTGGTAACGGAACCGCCGGTCGCGAAACAGAGTCGCTTGTAAAGCGTATTCATTTCAACCGAGATGTTAAGGTCTTTGTGGTCAGCGAGGATGGCGCATCTGTTTACTCCGCTTCTCCAGTTGCCCGTGAGGAATTTCCCGACTATGATGTAACTGTTCGGGGTGCAGTTTCCATTGGTCGTAGGCTGATGGACCCGCTTGCCGAGCTGGTTAAAATCGATCCAAAATCAATTGGGGTAGGGCAGTACCAGCACGATGTTGACCAGTCAAAGCTTAAAGAGGGGCTTGACAGGGTTGTTGAGAGTTGTGTTAACCATGTAGGGGTTAACCTGAATACTGCCAGCATGCATTTGCTAACCTATGTCTCTGGCTTAGGACCCCAGTTGGCCAAAAACATTGTTGATTACAGGAAGCAGAATGGCCCATTCAGAAGCCGAACGGAGCTGAAGAATGTTCCCCGGCTTGGTGGAAAGGCATTTGAACAATGCGCAGGCTTTTTGAGAATTACCGAAGCCCAAAACCCACTTGACAACAGCGCCGTTCATCCCGAGAGCTACCATATTGTTGAGCAAATGGCCGGTGATTTGGAGTGCACGGTGAAAGACTTAATTGGCAACGACCAGCTAAGATCTCGAATTAGGGTTGAGAAGTATGTTTCAGAGAAAACGGGGCTTCCTACCCTGAACGACATAATGCTGGAACTCGCAAAACCCGGTCGCGACCCTCGTAGCACTATTAAAGTATTTGAGTTTGCAAAGGACATTTTTAAGATTGACGACCTAACCCCCGGCATGGTGGTTCCGGGAATTGTTACCAACATTACCAATTTTGGTGCTTTTGTTGATATAGGTGTTAAGCAGGATGGACTTATCCACATCTCACAGCTGGCCGGTAGGTTTGTTTCAAACCCCCTCGACGTGGTGAAGCTGCATCAGCATGTGCGGGTAAGGGTGCTTGAGGTTGATATTCCCCGAAAAAGAATTCAGCTCTCGCTGAAGGATGTTGAGCAATAGTCTATTACGGAGGCGGATAGAATTGAACCCTGAGCAGTTAGACAGGTGTTATGGTGAGTAGTTCGACTGGCTCACTATAACACCAGCCGAACTACTCACTGTAACACCAGTCGAAGGAGCCTGCCCTGAGTTTGTCGAAGGGTGAATCCTTCTAAAACCGGACAAATCCACTTTATACTTTCCTCTTTCTTTAGCCCCAACGGGGCGGAATAGGTAGCAAGGGGCGCAGCCCCTTGTGGCGTGGCGGTATGATATATTAAGCCCTGAAGGGGCGGAATATTTAAAGTTGTTTTTCCCGTTGCGATGCAAAGGGTCAAAATTATGCTTTGGAGTTAAACCCAAGGCTTTGCCCTGGGCTAGGCTTTCTCGCCCCTTCGGGGCTAAATAACTCTTTTAATAAAAAAGTTCTTAACCTTGAACATTTTTATCCTTTATCTT
>ERZ795059.1581-NODE-1581-length-25163-cov-13.732874_pt1 | contig 25163 bp, 17 predicted proteins | sample MGYA00375143_ERZ795059 | MGnify/ENA primary metagenome ERZ795059 (study PRJEB30188, sample SAMN05720168) | activated sludge metagenome | isolation source: Anaerobic digester | place: USA | collected 2015-01-07 ... | reverse complement strand
CCAATGTTTATCTCCCACATCAGTCCATTGACGTCGGCGATTCCGCAGGTTTGACCGTTGTGGGTGGTTTTGGCAAACGGGCTGCCGGAACCTGTTTTTCCGCAGTTGCTATACCCGTCCGAAGTGAATGAAATTGTAGTGTCATTGACATCCGCGCTGGAAATTACGCCCGCTACAGGAGCCTGGTTGTTGTTCAGGCCCTTGGGGAAATTGTAGGTGGCATGATACCATGCACAGTTTGTTGTGCCCGTGCCGTTGACTTTTGCTGCCTGCCCATGAGCCATGTGAATCTTGGCAATCGCGCCCTTCTGGAAAATGGATGCGCAGTGAAAACGGGACGATGCATTGACGTTTCCGTCGCTCCCATCCCGCCTGTGGGGAAGATCAACGGCGCTGTAATAGAAGTTGGCGCCACCCGTGCAACCAGCGAAGGGGTTGTGGTCCGCATGGCTCGAAAGCGGCAGGCCATTCAGAATCGAACTGGCCACATATCCCGTCCCGAGGGCGTTTTTGCTGGTCATGTATTTGTCGTAAAAGAAGCCGGCCTGTTCGACTCCGCCGTCGATGAACGCCCGATGCAGGGCATACCCGGCTGCGTTGGCCGCCGCCGTATCCGCGTAGGTGTCTGTGCCTTTGATGTCCACCGAATTTACCCCATAGGTGGCGTATGTGGGGTTGCTGGCATGGCCGATTCTGTAATAGAATTTCGGGACGAACACCATGATGGAGCCGTCGGTAAACTGGTAGTTGCCGTAATTGCTGTGTCCAACAACGTTGTAACCCGGCAACGGGGTGAACCCGGCAGGCAGGGATGACCGCGGGCAAATGCCGACCCCGAACCCGGCTGTTCCCGGAGTTCCGATCAACCCCTCCCCGGCCGGGCCGATCTCTGTTGCTCGGAGCAGCAGGGTATCAATTTTGTCGATTACGTGCCTGGTCAGGATTTCTGCGCCGCCACAGTCGCCAGGAAACAACCTTGCCAGCCGGTAGTTAGGAGTAAATGACCGATGAATAACAAAAGCAAATGTACCACTGATGCCTGCATACGGTACGGTAAGCTGTGCGTTGTTGTCGTCGATTACTGCGGCAATTACATATGATGGTTCGTGTGATACATTTTTTTTGATCACATGATCTGTTGACAAATCTGATAACCAGGACTGTCCAGATGCCGAGATCAGGTGGCTGTTCTGTGTGACTGTGATATTGCAGATAAACTGTTCCTCGCTCATGGCATCCTCATTTCTCCCACACGCCTTTTGTAAACTCGATTAATGGGCATAGCGTTGTAATTTCGTCAGGGGTAAACATTCCGGCGGGAATTGAATCCATCGAAATCTTTACCCGGTCATGGTTGATATCTGTTTCGATTTCGAGTAATTTCTTAAATTCTTCAAGGAAGACGGCTGTGTTGTCGCCAAAATCCCATGTCTTATCAATGCGAATGCGCTTACCTTTGTCATCTTTCATTGCATACTTGTCAATCAGTGCTTCGCGGGCAACGTAATATGCTTTTTCAATCGGAGCGTATTTTGATAGCAGCGACGACAAGTCAAATAATTCGGAAACAATAAGGTTTCGGTATGATCGAAGCAACCTGAGTGCATTGCTTCTTAGCAACTCATCAATGATAGCGTTTTTAATTTTCACTGATACCCTCCAATTCGTTGAATTTTTCAATTATTACGTCAGGGTCGAAGTCAAGGCACGCTTCATCGTATGGACAATTCCATGAATATCCAGATTGCGAATCAAACAGGTAGGAATTGGGCCTGTGACAAAAGGGATTCCCGCATTGGTCGGTAAGCCAGTAGTTAAGATTATGTGCATAGCCAAGCAAATTGGGGGAAGTGCCGCCCCACAATACAAGACCACGTTTGTTCAGGGCAGCGGAAGCGTGCTGCAAAAATGAATCGATGGCAATGAACGACTTGACCTTGGAAAGCACAGCAAAAGTGCCGCGCAAGGGAATATTGGTAATCTTTGTCCCTTCAAGCTTTGGATAGTCAGGTGTTTGAACACATAGAACGGTGTACTTTTCAGAAAGGCGGTCAGCAATCTTTTGGGCAAGTTCGATGGAGAGGCCGCGGCGATAAGCGCGTTGTCTGCCGATATCAAAGCGTTTTCTTACATCTTTTTCGTCGCATTGGCATTCCTGGGATGGGGCAAGAAAGCCTCCGGCCCATTGAAACATGACTACCGGCTTACCTTTGTCGGAAATGCTTTCCAGAAAACTGTTGGCGCTTTCCAGTTCCTTTTTGAGCAAAAAAATGTGTGGTACTTTTGATGTTACGCAACTTTTATGCAGATTCCACATTGAAGCGAATGCGTCTATCAGGTGGCGTTTCTTCTTGAGATATCCAAAGTCAAGATAAGGTTCGCCAGCGATGACCAGCGAGCAATCATGGTAGTCGTCATAGACATTCAGCGGATTGGCAAAGTTGTACACACGAAAAACGTGTGGGTTATAAAGAAAAATATCCGGATAGCCGGTGATCACAATGATTTTGCAGTCCGGATGAGCATTCTTAACCAATGGAAGCATGGCAGTAGCCGCAATGTTTTTGCCTATGCCACCATGAATGATCAAGATGACATGCCCATATAGACTGCCTGTCGTTTGTAATGCAGTCCACATTGCCTCTCCGGTGATCCCTGTTGTTGTTGGCATACAACAAGTGGTGTAAAAAGCGTTTTGCATATTTTCTCTCTCTCCTTGAATTATTTTGGTGCTATAGCCAGCCACATTACACTGCCAGATGTGTCGAGGCAGCAGACCGTTCCGGTACAATCTTTGATTGCATAGATACACATGGAAATTTCACAACAGGCAGAAACGCCCTGATACCAACACAGGCATTCGCAAGCCCAGGAATAAAGGCGAACATCGACCCATCTACCTGTTGGTATTTGATTGTAAACGCAAGAACAAAAACATGCATTGTAATCACACACATCATTACCTGTACGTGAAAAGCATGTTGAGCAACAACATATCGTGTGCCATGCCTCGTCAGGGGACACTGAACAAAAGTGCATCCATGCTCCAGATCTCGACTCGGCAGACGAAAAAGCCTGGCCGTGATTAAGGGCATCGTTTCGTCGTCCAGCGACAGAGGTTGTAACTGTAATGCAGTTATAGAAAAAGCAGATACATTCCGTTGGAAAGCCGGAAAATGGCACATCAAATGATGAGCATTTCCATCCCGTACAACCAGGAGTGTACGAGTGATCGCAATAGCAGGTTGGACTGCAAAATAAGCAAGAACACTGTTTAAGTTCTTTTGTCCATTGGGACTCAGCTGCCCATCCATTGCAAATCAATGCCGCACATATTTTCCAGCAGGCACAACAAGGAAAAGTGATGGTTTTTTGAAATAACCCTTCATTCATGAGGCAAAAGCAATTTTCATCGCTTTGTCGATAACAGTAAGACAGGTTACAAGAACAATTGCCATCGCACGTTTCATAGTGAATACAGTAGCAGACATAGCCGACGCAGTATTTTTGTGGACAGCAGTATGCACCATGTCCCCAATGTTTTATCTTGAGACAAATGTCAGCATAACAAGCCATATCACATGTATAGACGAAGCTATTAAATGGACAATTGCATATTCGTGGATCGTTTTCTGCTCCATACAGAGTTAACATTGCGTAAACATTAAAACACTTTCCGCACCATTGTTCCTCAACATACCAATCGTGCACTTGGGAATAGCAGACCTTCCACGCCTGGTCGTTGCAGTAGTTGGCTTCGTCGTAAGACTTGAGACATTGGATGCCAACCATGATTTTTGGTTCGCATACCCAACCATGTAAGCAGATTGTTTCCCCTGAGTACGCCGATCCGCCATCAATACGTTTTACGTGCGGGATAGCATTGTCACAATAACAGTAGAACATTTCGCCGGAATCGAGATAAGTATAGGCTCCGGGACATTGCATGGCATCGACAAGCTGCAACGATTTCGCTCTGATATTGCCGTCGATGACTCTGAAAGTCTCTTTGCAATTTCCGTCATAGGCATGAAATCCGGCGCTATCGATAACCACGGCATTCTGACAATCGTCAAGCTTGGTTGTTCTGATTGTGATATTGTCGGACACTTCGATTATGCCAGCAATGATCTTCGATGCTGACATGCGGCAGATTTTAGCGTCAGTTACAGCCAAATCACGGATATTCCCGGTATCTACAGCAAGTTCGGCTATCTTTCCATGAACAACGGCAAGATCAGCAAGTAACGTAGAATCGATTGCTTCCAAAGTGATGTCAGATGTTCCAACCTGGGCAGTGGTGGCTGATGCCTGGGCCGTGTATTCTGATTTGTTGTTTGACCAATCATATGATCGTACACGGACATAATAAGTCGTGGCAGCCAACCCTTCAAATGAGAACAGGGTTTGCAGTCCCTTCGCTTTGAGAGTTGTCGAATCAGGGATGAATCCGTTTGTGTCGGAAACATGTACTTCATAGCCGGCCAAATCAGCATCGGAAACTCCGTCAAAGTTGATGACGATCTTTTTCAATCCGGCAGCAATAACCAAGTTTTGTGGAACAGCGGGGGGAGACTCATCTTGTGATGCAACAATGCTTTCTTCGGAAGAAAAAGCAGATCGGTTAGCCCATTTGTCTTCGGCGGCAATTTTAACATAATATGTCCGGCCCGGCACCAAACCGCTGAACATATAAGCAGTTTCAGAAGTGGCAACCTCGGCATAGGCGGTATCGTCATCAATGCGCAGCCTGAGAATGTATCGTGCAAAATCGCTTTCCGTGTTACTGTCCCAGGAGGCAACTATTTTAGCTGTGATAGTCTGAGAAATATCCTCAATGTCAATGCCACTTGACAACTCAAGGTTTGTTGGCGTCGCGGGAGGATCAGTATCAATGAAATCGTCGGTTGGGATGTTTACGCTGTACGCATCAGCGTAACTTACGTTGGTGTCGTCGAAGATGTCATAAGCGCCCACATGGATGTACCATGTCCCCCCCTCGGATACTTTGTGAGCCAGAGTATTGCCAAGCCCCTGGTACACAAGATTGCTCTCCGTTGGTCCTTCTTCGGAATGTTTTGTCATGTGGACCTTAAAGCCACCAAAGTCAGGGATGTTGATTTTGTCGTATTTTAAATAAACGACTTTGATAAACGATTCGACTGAGATACCAGTAGGGGCCGGAGGTGGTTGTTGTGATATGGTGATGCTTGCATACTCAGAAACCTTATTAAACTTAGTCCATCGGCGCACTTTTATGGTTGCAACACCATGAGCAGCTTGCAAGTAATGGTCAATATGTGCATCGTAGCCATCACCATAAATGTAAAGGTAGCGGCATTCTTTTGTTGCCTTTACATCGATCAGGTTGTCGTCTATCCACAATTCAACCTCATCGTAAAGCCATAATGGGTCATAGTTGACCCCACCAAATCCTTGTAGCTCTTCTCCGAACCCTTCATCTTGCCCAAATCCACCTGTAAGTGACCCACGGCGCCATTGTATGGCAAATCCCAATCCGTCCCAGGTAAGTGGAGCGGCAATGCTTGCGCCTTCCAATTCCAAACCCGTAGGTGCAGCAGGCACGGTCACAACCCCAGTAACCTGAATGGATTGAATCGGCGATTGCCCGGAATCCGAGGGGATTCCATTGCTGGACATGGAAATTACACGCACATAAACAGTGTCGCCAACAGAAAACAGTCCAGTCACTCCATCGATGGTTATCCCTGCACCACGGGAATAGTCGTTCCGGTAATCACGGTATTCTGCTTCGTCTTCTTTGCGAATCTGAATTTTCGCATGGTCCCAATATGTAGCCATCAAGGGAAGATCATAAGTGACAATTAATGTCGGGATATAATCTCCATCCCGGTTGACGTATTGATCTTCCAGGAGCGATAGATTCCGGACAATGTGCGGCGCCTCCCAAGTGTATGGTACTTCATCGACGTTGGCAGATGTTACATGGATTTCTTGTGCTTCATCTTGATCCAGTATTGCCGTTTCGGTGTATGGGAGAAGCTTGACATAAAAATCGGCGTATGGCGGCGAGAACACCAGACCATCGGCATAGAAAATCCATACTTCCGCTTCATCAGAATGCGAATCGATTATTGAACCAACCGCGCCGCGCCATAAATTTGATATTTCATATTCTCCCTGGTTTGTTCCAGGTTGATACAACTCAAAACCAATAAGCTCGGAACCGATCAATGCAAGCCTGCCGGAACGCGATAGCTCAGCGTTAGAAATGTTTGGAAAGTCTATGTCATCAAGTGATGGTTCGTAGATGATCTTGTTGGTAGTGTCATAATGCTCCTCGGAAGAGGGGAGGGGAGCTTTCAGCAGGCCCCTTTGAGCAAAGCGTGTAATATTACAGTATGCCTTATAGTCGTTGCCGTCAGGGGAAATCATGAGCCTCATCCCAGTTTCATGATTTCCGGATCTTGCCCCAAGAGCAAAATAGTTAGGTGCTCCTGTAGTATAAGGCTGTTCATGGATTTTTTGATGAGCAAGCGGTGACGGAGAATAATCAGGGCGGGTCCATTTTGGAGCACCACCAGGCACATAGCTCTGGTCAAACATGCTTTCAGTCATTTGAATGAAAGAAAACTTGAGCTTCCCGCTGTCTATTTCGCCAATGTCGATGCCGGACACCCGAAATTTTTGTGCTGTGATTGAATATTCTGAATTGCTAATGGAAACAACATCACCTATCCTGAGCTTGGAAAAAGTGAGGTTGGTTGTTGCATTGATTGTTGCCCGTGGATACGAAGCCGATTTCATGTATTCGTTTATTCGATCAGAGGCAACGTCCTTGTCAGTGAATACTGTTAAGTCGATTTTTTCTTGCCGGACCGATCCGGTGATCTTTACGTTGGCAGAGTTACGAGCTTGCACGCCACGGGTAGTGTACGCTTGCGTGGGGTCGATGTAGTCACCACGAAAATCATTATTGGTGTCATCCCATGTTTGCCGTTTCAAGGCGAAATCAATAAAGTCATCGTCGCCAAGAGATCCTACGGCGGACTCCTGTGGATCAAGAATGCGTAAGGAATACAAGCCGTCTTCATCGTTGCCAAAAACGCAACCCACAAGACCTTCGATGTCGGCAATGATATCCCTGGCACTCTTTTGAGAATTGAGCGTGAAGTTAAGCCCGTATCCCTTTGCATAGAAATAGTCAGCGCAAGCGTTAAAATTGTCGAGATTGATTTCGGATGGATCGATTTCTTCTCCCCACAACTTGTCCGTAAGCAGATCATATATCACAGCCGCGGGATTGCTGCCGTTGGTCATGTTTTCATGATTGATTCCAGTATCCAGAATGCGGGTCAAAGTAAATTGAAGGTTAGGAAATGACGCTCTGTTTTCACCAAGCGGATATCCTTTGAGAAAAAGATGGGCAATTCCTGAAAGCTTTGCCGCATAAGTGCCGGGTTCAGTTGGGTAATAATTCTGGTCGCCGCGATTAAGCGTACAATAAGTAGAAATGGAAGTAACTGTATCGTTCACATAAACGTCGCCGAGCGAAATATTGCCCATGCATAACCCGATCCAGGCATCTGCGTAATAATTATACCCAACAAGCTGCGTGGTGCTACCATAACCGCCGCCATCACCTGGTCCCTTGCCTGTTCGTGCCGGTTCTGTTTCCCGATAAACAGGAGTTGTGGAAAGATTGCCGTACCACAAGAAATTGCCGGCTATCTTTACTGTCCCGTAAATTACGGGCACTGGTATCCCTTCCTGGTTTGTGGGAATGGTCAGATCTTGTGTGGGGTTTATTGTCGCTATCTGTGAGGGCATTTCATATCCGTCCAGCCCTGCACCAATGCCCATGCCGAGGCCCATGCCAGTACCGGCGCCGATAGTTGCTCCAAGCTTTACACCAAAGTTGAATCCCATAGGTCCACCAGCCAGGCCACCGAGGATTCCGCCGATAACTCCGCCGGCTACACCACCAATTATTTGTTTTGTACTCATGATTCCTCCATGAGCCGGTACAAGTATGTTACATGACGCCGCCAATAATTATTGATTTCCATGATTGCTACACCACGGCAGGCAACTGCCCCCATTATTGATTTTTCATCGATAACAATGGAAGCATGATTAGAAACACCAAGTTTGTTCATGCAAAACAAAACCAGATCCCCGCGCATCCAAGTGTCATCGGTCTGGACAATTTTCAAGCCGCCTACAAGATGCTTCACATTTTTGCTGATATATTCCTTTATCAATTCACGTTTATGGTTGAGATGCCAGTCTTTTGGGTAGTAGTCGTATGTGATTTTTTCTAAAACTCCGAGTTCAATCAAGGACTGAGCGATAAATAGCGTGCAATCAGCGCCGCGACCTTTGACCCCGGTAAAGTGACGATATCTTGTTCCAATCCAGGATTGAAGGATTTCAAAAAATTGCTGCCAGTGTTGATCGTTCTCAAAGTAAGGCTTCATCGAATCGAATAAATTATTGGTGACTTAGAAGGTATATATGGCATTCCGAGAAAATTAGCAAGATTATTAAACTTAGTTGAGCAAGTTTCGGGCGATTTATCGCAACCAGGATAAGCAGACACGATATCGCCGCTTTGCAATTCAGAAAATGGCACTTGCAGAGTCAAATTGTCCCCTTCATGTTTTATCACATACCGAATGTCACCCTCGAAAACAACATAACCTCCTTTAAAATATCCATCTGCATGAATACTAAATAATTGCGATCCGAGTCCTTCAACGCTGATAATTGATGAACCGACTACATTGACTTTGGCTTGGTGCTCGTAATCGACTTCTGCTTTTCCACACCTTTCGTCAAACAACTCCCGGTTGCAGAAAGATTGGTACAAGACTCTTGGAATGACGCGCTGCAACTGATATTCCTTGGACAAACATTCTGCTTCTGCCACGTTGTCTTTTGCGGTCACATTGCGGATTTTGCCGCTGAAAAGAAGTCGCGAATCACTCAAGTCATCCAAATAGTATTTCTTGATTGCCACACTTACCGGCATAACCGGCGTGTTGGCTATGTAGCGCGTAAATGGATCGACAACAGGGGCAGAAATCCGGACTTTGGCAACCTCTTTCTGAGCTACAGAGAATTCACTACGCTTAATTGGTTTGTGCGTATAGGTTGCGCCACTAACGACAAGATCTGTCTCGTATGATGTCCATCTCCATTCACTGCCGGGAACCGTGAACAGATAAAGCTCTGCACTTAATCGTTGCTCTTGCTCTGCCTCTTTTGTTTCAAAGCTCATAATGCTTCATACTCCCTTACGAGTTCGTAAAATCTTAAAGAATACTTGCTTGCCGCATTGGTAATCATGTTTAGCGTCAAAGAGTCATTGTCCAGGCGACAGAGAATAAGCCTCCCGAAACAAAGAACATTGGCAGGCATTACTTGTCTGTCCATTGCGGTATTGATCGTCAATACTTCAGTTTGATTGCCGCCTTTTGCAACGTCAGTCACATGTCTGGAAATCATAGACCCATCGGCAAGCTCAAGGTAAATACGCTCATAACCACCATGTATGTCATAAAAGCTACTGTCGGTAACAGTTATCGAAGTGGCCCCGGGTTGGATTGTGGAAGCAAGATTGAAGTATGCTTTGCGTATCGGAAGCCAAAATTTTCTAAGCCTTCCTGAGCATCCGGCAAAAAAACTCAACAATGAATATTCATCGTTCTTCGACATATTGAGAAATTCATATTCCACGATAATAGGAATCATGGATGATACCGAGTAAAGCTCGAATCCTGTGCCAGGAAAATTCAAAATGTTCCGTGTAAGCATAAGGTCAAGCAATGGATTTTCGGCCCAATTCGGCATCGTCAGAAATTTAGTTGTCACACTTCCAAGATCAGCCCAACTGTCAGCCATTAAAAGTACTCCCTGAAACTCATGGTAAAGCGCGTTATCGTGTCCGTAATCGATTTGATTTTCTTTGTTTCCAAAATGCCGTACATAACCGGATAAATTACTGTTTTGGTAACAGGAAACAACCCCACGATCTGTTCTGCGAAATTTATCTGTGTATTACTGGGGAACGACGACTTTGTGACTATTTCGCCGGGCTTTTCTCTTGTTGTATCGATTAACATGAATTTTGAGGCATGAATAGTATTGTAATATGCGCCGAAATCATTGACATTCACGATGGAAAGTCCCTGTAGATTGCCGATTCCTGAAGGAAGAAGTGCCTCGCTATAAATTGGCACATAAGCCGGCGTCGCTTGCATGGTAGCAATCATGTGAAAAAGCCTGGTATCGTTTGTGAACAAGTCGATACTGAAATCCTGGGTACGCTTCATCTCGACTAATAGTGGCTTCCTTTGCTCGGATAATTTCTTGCTGGAAGTTACGGCGGTTAGAAAAGAATATGCAATGCTGTAGTCGGCGCCCCAATTTATCTCGTAATCAAGGACAATCATGCTATCGCCCTCTTAGCACATATGCATTTTCACGCATAATATTGACCACCATCCTCTGTCCAGCTACACTACCCAAATACTGCTCAAGCATGTTGGGATCAACGAAATTGATGATGTTCAAGCTTTGATCGGTTTTTTCTATGTTGGTTACTGATGTCATGTGCGGGACGGCACCACCTTCTGCAAATCGCATTTGTGGTTCACGGATTGCCGCAATTGCACCATGCGAGAAATTGCGTGGAATATCAAGTAACCCCTCGTTGATGGCGTCGAAAAATCCATATCCATACTTTTGAACCATTTCCTTGCGAATCATGTACTCGCCGCCCATTGCCATGACCGGAATGTCATCCTTCGTGCCAGAACCACCAACGATAGGTCCACCTTGCGCCTTTCCTTGGCCGGAGAACATTTGCGATGTCATGAGTGCAATCTGAGAGGCAGTAAATGCAGCGGCAATGCCGGCATATGTGGTAGCAAGAACCGGAGCGGCAGGCCCGCCAAAACTCCATCCTTTTTGATAAGCGTCGATTATTGTTTGAATGCCCTTAATAGTTGCCTCGGCTATTGCCATGCCTTTGGATAGATAAAAAAACGCCTGAGATTTCTTGTTGGAAAGCTGGTACAAATTGTCGAATGTGCCGGCAAGTATATTTGTCATGCTTTGTGCAACTTGGATTCGCTGCGCGAATACTTGGCGATCAAATTCAATCATTGCTAACTGACGCGCCTTGTCTTTTTCTGCTATGGCACTTTTTATGACATCTATTGCAGCTTCTTGCTCAGACGTAAGATTTTGCTTGTCTGCATAGAAGGTTTGTATTTTTTCAAGCAATGCACGGTTGTAAATGTCAGCATCTTCGGTTTCGTTGTACTTAGGAAGATTAAGGCCAACACCTTTCAATGATTCAGTCAGCGCAAATGTTTCTTTTGCCTGGCTTGCTGCCTGTTGCTGAGAAAGCAAGTATCGCTTTTGCTCGGTAAAATCTCCGGGCAATAATGATGACGGTGTGAATGGTGTTAGCGCAACCGCCTTTTCAGCATTTACCAGGGCACCCGTGGCAATCATGTCCTGTGCCTGCAAAAACGCTTTTCTCAGGGTGATTTGGCTACCAGTATATCCTTTCTCGTTTTTTTTGAGTCCCGCGGTGATAGAGCTTAGCGCATTTGTAATTGCCTGAGCACCTTGAGAAAGGGCGTTAGTATCGCCATAGCCTCCCGTTACAATTTTCTGAGTCTGTTCATCGATGGCTTGAATAGTAGCGATTATCGTATCGATATTGTCTTTTGACGCATCTAACGATGACAATGCTGCCAGTAGCCCGTTCAAAGTGTTAACTGCTTCCTTCGCGCCGGGAAGCTCTTGCTCAACGACAGTAGGCGAAAAGTTGGGATTCTTCGGTTTCTTGATCCCATCAGGCCCAAAAACTCCGTATGCGTTTTGAGCTGCACCGTGTTCAAGCAAGATGGCTCTTTTAAAGTCTTCCGGATTTTGCGCGTATCTTGTAAGTGCTACGCCCAAGCCGGTTGCGAGCCAATATTCATTCAAGGAAGCGAGCTGCCTATTGATTCCTTGATAATCCAAAGCATTAAGTGTATGCTTTTTAGGATCAGCAGGAAACAGTTCGCCAACGAACCTTCCATGAGTATCTTTATCGTAAAGCTTGACATTAATTTTGTTGTCCCATGCCTTCATAATTTCTTGCAGGTGTTTTTTTGCGTTTTCCGCATAAAACTGACTGCGCTTGGGATCGTTACGATCTACTTCCGTTGCGTCAAGAAGAGCCAACCGGACCGTGACCAATTCCTTGGTCAGATCGTTCATGATTTCCAATGTGTCGCCATCAATGACCCTCTGTGCGGTCCCCGTAAAAACTTTGGGATTTGCCGAGCTAAATCCTATCCCGGCTTTCGGCTTATGGAAGACTGCTTCGGGAGGCACAACAATCGACGGTTCAACGGATTTCTTCGTGGTTGTCTTGACGTAGGCAAGCAACGACTTCGTGGCTTCCGTAACCTTGCCGAGATTCGCTCCTATTAACGCTTTGTTCTGACTTTCAAACAGAGTTTTCAGGGACATGCCCCCCTCTTCAAATGCTGCCTGAAGCCTTGCCTGCTCCGTTTCAAGCTGTTTTTCGTAGGCGTTGATGATCATTTCCGCCCGAGCTTTGGCATCCTTTGCCAAGAATTCGGAAATCTTGAAGTTGAATTTGGCCTCGATAGCGTTAATGGCGTTGGTGATCGCCGCCGTGTTGTTATCCTCTTCAAGCATTCGATACTCATCACTGAAACGGTACTCTGCTTTCGCGGCTTCCATTTCCAGTGTAAGCTTTTCAACGCTTTCTGGAATGGATTCTGCCCAGTTCTTTAGAACTTTTGCTTCGGCGGTTCCGAGCCTGTTCCGAAGCTTGTTGATGTCTTCGATAAATGCGACTTGGATAGCATCTTTGCGGGCCTGATCAACCTCGTTGGTAATCTGAACCTTGCTCATGGCCTTTTGCATGTCCCATGTAGCAAGGTCGATCTCCATCTTCCGCTTGAGATTCTTTACGGAATTCTTGAAGATCGCCGCATCCCACATTGATGCCGTCTTGGACAGGATTTGCGAATATTCGCGTTGCGCTACATTGAAGAAGGTATTGTGCTCGCCAGCGCCAAATCGCTTTTCTGATCTTATCTGCTCTTCCGTAAAGAAATATTCGTGCGGCTTGCGAACCCGCTGCAATTCAGCCGCTTGCTTGAGAGCAGCGAGCTTGGTTTCATGCTGCTCCGGGGTAAGCATCGCCGTCATAGCCTGGCTATATTGTTCCAGCCCAATCCTCAGTTTTTGGGCTTCTTCCCCCTTGCCAATATGCTCAAGGAGCCTTGCCAGATCACCCATTTCCTGAGTGTAACGTGTAAACTGACGCAGGCGGATAGTATCGTCCGGGAGAATCGGCATGGCGCCATAAGCTTTTTCGGCGTCAACACCTTCGGGAAGTCCGGCTGCAATTCCCCAATTCTTGAAGTATTTGCTGCGGTTTTTCCTTACAATCGGATCGTAAATCCCGCCGCCGCCACCAGAGGGGCCAGAACTCATACTGAAAAAGCTTGGAGGGCCAGCAGGAGGGCTACCAGCGGGAGGGCTACCAACAATCTGTACCGGGACAGGCTGTGCTGACGAGTGACTGCCTCCAAAGAAGCTGCGGATAATGGCAAGAGGCCCGGGCCTGGCAGCGGCTTGAGCTGCTTCCTTGTCCTGCATTTGCTTCATGGCTACAAGCTGCGCAGGCGTGTAATTGTAGTTCGATAATGGCGATATGGTTTTCCAGAACCCCTTCGTACCGAGAGATTGAAACGTTGACACCTGGGGACCGAAGATGGATTCCAGAAAATGTCTCGCACGAACATTCTCAGCCGTATCGGTCGCGGGGTCATAGCCGATGCCCCATTTTGTCAGAGGATCGGCATTTTTGTAAGGTTTGGCGGATCTCTGCTCAGTAACAGGCTTTTGCGCGTTTACGTTCCAATTGCTTATGCTTTCGCCGAGATACTTCAACATGAAGTTGATACCGGTCAAAAACGGCTTCGGATCAAAACTCCACTTCTTAACTGAATTCACGAAGTCGGCGAAAGCAGAAATAGACAGACCGGGAACGCCTTGCCCGCCGAGGCCGAATGTGCGGCTCATCCACGGAGGCGTTAATTCAGGGTTCTCCCGCAGCGCATCGTCCCTGAAACCACGATCCGCCCGATATATGCCCGCGTAAATATTGCCTTGCGGCATTTTGGAATAAAACTTGATGTTTTGCTTATGCCATTCGTAGAACGGCATGACGCGCTTGATACCTTTCTCAAATGCAGTAAGTTCGTTATTGCTAAAGCGATAATGGATTTCTTCGGTAAGTTTGACCGCCTTATCAATAGTTGCTTTCCCCTTCGGCCCTTCAAGAACCTGTTTCATTGCCAGGGGGCCACGGACGAAGTTATCTTCAAAGAATGAGGTTATAGGCGTCACAAAGGCCGATAAAGCACTATTGAGCCTCTTGACCATGGTGTTTGCCGAAGACAATATGCCAGTAGAGGCCAAGCCAACTTTAGGCAGATTTAGATCGCCAAGGATAAGCATTCCTGTACTGCCGTAAACGCCGCCTTTGGTAAACTCGTCGTACAGATCAGGGCCGGAAATGACTTCTCCTGCCTTGTTGACTACATCTTTCTTGCCGCCGGACCACCGAAACTTTGCGTTCTCCCAATACGCTTTCAACCCCACCTTGCCGTGAATGATATTTTTCAACAAGCTGTCTGTCAGATTCCGCTTTATGAACCCAGGAGTGACAGCCATCGCCAGCTTCCATGATGTCGTCAGAGATTCATACAGGTCGGTTGCGTTTCTTCCAATCCGCCCCAACGTGGATGTGGGATCTTTTGGCTTTATCAACAGATCCTTGATGACCTTTGCCTCTCTCGCCCCGAACAAAAGATCGCCCATGCCAAGATCGGGGAAGGACATCCCGCCTTGCTCAAGAATACGCTCAATCTCTTTTGGATCATAAAAAGCATCCTCAGCAAGCTTAACCGTGCCAGAAGGAAGAATAGACATGGCACGTCGTTCTTCTCGCACAGCAGTCAACTGCTTCTGGACAGCGGCAAGCTCCTTTTTGGCGATTTCCGTCTTGTCCAAAACAAGAGTCGAAAGCGCCTTCTTTGACTGTTGATCAACGGCGCGGAATTTCTTTATATCGGCAAGAAGCTTTGTAATATTTTTGGAATCCAGGGTATCGATCTTGTCTTCATTAAATTTTGCGACAACAGACTCGATGCTGTCAGAAAAGCGATCTTTGTTGGCAAACTTGATGTCTTCAAGGTAGACGTTGGGGCGGTCTATATCAAAAATCTTCTCGATTTTCTGAGCCGCCGTTTTATCGGTAGCCGGCTTCGTAATAGTTTTTGCTACTTCGGTTTTCTTCTTTGTAGTACTGATTTGGTTGGCTATTAAATAATATTCATGCCTGTACTTCTTAAGCCCTTGTTGTAATTGCGAAATTTCGCCCATTGTGGGGTTGTATTCTTCTCGGACGAATGTTGCCAGCTCATTCCGAAGGCTCTCCAAAGAACCTTCACGCATTGCCGCACCGCTAATCACTTCAGGATTGTAATGCTTTTCTAACTGCCCTGCCTTTTTGATACTGAGATATTTTTCGTATTCCTTCTTGCCGCCCAAAAAGTTGATCAGGCCACCCTCAGACCCGTGCGTTATCATGAGTTTGCGGCGCAATTTGGCTTTGACAGCAGCAGCATTTTTCTGCGCTCCCTGCATCATGCCAACCAATTTCTCAACATTGTCGAGCAGTTCCGTGCGCTTATCAAGCAAATGATCGACGTATTTGACGCCCTGAGCATCGCTTTGGAGGTAAGTAATATCCTTGATCAAGGCAGTTTCCGCCGCCTCAAGCCCTTGCTCTGCCTTGCCCGGAGCAATGTCTATCGTGCGCTTCGGCAGTCCGGAAGAACCAACGTCGCGCAACTTCCTGGTCGTTGTGCCAGTCGGGGGAGCCTTGATCGGCGTGGGTTTGTACGTCTGCCCCCATTCACGCAAACTGGAAAAGTCGCCTTGCATGGCCTTGCGAACGTCTTCCTGAAACTTCGCGAAAATCTCCGGCTTGTTAGGGAAGAAATCACGCATTGGCGCCCACACGTCGAACTTTGCATTCAGCGCGGAAAACGCCTTCTTAACCGACGGGGATCTGTCGATAACCTTTCCGGCAACCTTTGCCGTGCTGCTTGCAGCATTGCCCCATCCGACTATCGGGATAGAAGTTGCGATATCCTGAACAATGCCGGCAATCTCCGTGGAAAGAGCGTCCTTATCAAGTCCCTGAAATCTTGCCAGGTAGTCTTTGCCAATCTTCCGGGGGCGCAGGCGTTCCTCGTAGCCGGTTAGGACACTATGCAGATCCTCCTTGATGTCTTGTAATTGCGTTTTGACGAAGGTCTTGGACGCGGCGGCAAAACCTTTCTGCTTCGCCGCTTCATACTGCGCGTTGGTGGTTGTCAGGGCATCGAACGTCCTAAATATCCGTTCGATGCTACCAAGCTCCCGTTTTTTATCTTTCAGTCCGCCATATTTTAGAACACGGGCCTCTTCTGCCAGTTGTTCTTTCTTTTTGATCTCTGCATTTCGTTTGGCAAGATCATCCACTATTGCCCTGTTCCGAGCAAGAGCAGCGTCTAATTGTTGTAAAAGCGACCGACCATGCTCAAGCTCGTCACCTGTTTCCTTGGCCTTTTTAAGTTGATCTTCAAGATTGCCGAAATTATATTCAGACATGGCATGGCCTTAATTTTGAAGGAACTTCTGGAAATCTTTGTCTTTGGCATGGTAGCCAGCCCGTGTTGCAGTCGCAATAATCTTCCGCAAAAGCTTGAATGCCTGAGTTTCCTCTTCGTAACTGACCTCTAATGCGGTTACGAAGAAGGAGTATCCGTATTCGAAGACTCCTGCGTGTCCTCGTTCGATGAGGCGGCAGATAGCCCGGTCAAGCTTTGCCAAACCATCATCCGAAGATCCTGGGCTATTGCCGACCGATATTCCTTGACGGCCGGGTTTTCTTCCTCGAACCTTCGCACCTGGTCGAAAAAAACGGTGTTAACCTCAATCACCGCGTCATACACCGCCTTGATTTCACTTGGAGCCATGTTTTCCATGTCATCAGGGACAAGACCATCAATACATGCGTCCCATAAAACCGAAACGGGACCGCCGGTCATCATCGATGACAGGTCCGGAATGCCCTGATTGTTCAACTCGGACCAGAATTTCCTAATCTGTTTTACCGTAAGCTCTTTGACAAGAATCTTCTTTTCGCCTAAATCAACTTCCTTAACTCGTCGTGCCATTATTCTCTCCTTTGTAAAAGCCGGGCGCTTCCGCCCGGCATGATTTGTTTTCTGTTACGCCGCCGTTGTCGTGGTGGTTGTGGTAGTGGTATCGAACGTCGCCGTGAACCAGGGACTCGTTGCATGGTTCACCCGATCCGCTATGCCCTTGCCACTGAAACTCATGGAGGTAAACTCTTCGCTGATCAACGAGAAAGCGCCGTTCGGGGTCAGCTTGCACTTCCAAAATTCGTAGCTTGTATTGGGGCCGGCAGGGTTATCGGAAACGAACTTGATAGCATAATACTGGTTCGTGTTCATGTTGGCATACAGAATCCGGGTGCCGGAAAGGGTAGCTTTCATGAACATTCTCAGGTTTTCAACGGAAACTTCGTCCAGGGTGAACGAAACATTGTAGCCGGACTGAATAACAATTTCGGCATCCTGCTCCTTCACACCTGTTCGGGAAGCGAAATGCTCGACGCTCTGCTCCGTCATTTCATACTCAAACTTCGGGCAATTGCCTACATCGGCGTAAGCGCCGACGACGCCGCCATTCCATTTGGCGATCGACAGAACTCCTTTGCCGATCATGTAGTTGTCAGGGTGGGGTGCTGTTCTTGGGGGCATGGTTTGTTCCTCCTTTAATTTCCAATTTCAAATTGTGAATACTTCTGGTCGTAAATTACAAACAAATCAGTCGTGATCAGATAATCGCCCTCACTTTCAACGGCAAGCTCTCCGCAACCTTTTAGCAACACAGCCCCATCAAGAGCTGTCATGCACTTCGACAAAATCCCAAATATCGAAGGAGCGGATATGTCATTGAAGTTATGAGTGTTTTGATCACCTACATAAATTGAAATATCATGCTTAAACTTTCTCGACGCACCCTGTTTCGCCAGCTTTGTCCTGTGTTTGGAAATCACCAACGCAAACGGAGTTGCAAGGTTTACCTGGGCAGGGAAAATCGGTTCTTTGATCTGAGTTTTCTTGGCGTACCTATCAAGCTCGCCGTGATACGGCTTCACAAGCTTTAGCTCTGGAACGGCAGCCCTAAGCTGTTCGCATATCGCCATCACAACATCACTTCTTTGCACAAGAAAACTCATTAAAATGTCTCCCAAACTTCAGCGGAGAATTTCTGCGTGCGCGTAGATGTGTAATATCTCCCGCCTGCTTCTTGAACCACACCTTCTTCCTCTTGCCCAATGGAAAGCTTTCCCTCCGCTATGCGCTCAAGAATCTTCTGGCAATCGCGGTACGTCCTGCTCCAAATTTCGGAGTCGAAATACTTACGCAAATGAAGGTTCCAGATAGCCATCTTCGCGGATAAGTTGGTGGCAAGCGGCGGGACAGGATCCATCGGCACGGAATAGTTAGCCAACAACAGATAGGCGTCGATCTCCCGGTCAGCCTGATCAATCGCTTCGTCGATATTGGCCTGATCCACCGCAATCGCTCCGGACGAATCATTCGACAAGTTGATCAGCATCGAGGCCGGAATCAGCTTCTCCATGTCTGTAAGGTTGCTATATCCCATGCTTGATCCTCTTTCTGGTGTCATAGACATAACGGATGATCTCGTAAGGTTTCAGCCGTTTGTCTGCGATCCCGTATTCCTTCATCGCCATGGTTCGCAAATCATTGAGCCATAGCCTTGCCATTTCACACATCGCCAACCCTTCCAGTTTCTCACCAGGAGCAGAATGCCTTCGTTTCGTGCCTCTGTTCCGAATCGTCTTGACGTATTCAAGCTGCCCAGTAGGATACAGAGACTCTGCCTGCTCCATGTTCAACGGGACAGACTCACCAGCTACAAAGATTCTCGGGCCGATTTGCAATCGGCCAGAGATCACTTTGTAGAGAAATTGTCCTCGATACAACATTTGACACCTAAGTTATTTAAGTAAACTAAGTACCCGCGCCAGATTTACTTCTGGCAATTCTTGATCAGATAGCCCGCACTGGACATGATGATCTTGGTGTCCCACATATCTGTACAGCGCACGTTGACGATCTTGCCGCCCTCCTCCACGAAAACGTCCACGTAGGGGAAGGGAGTCGCCGAAAAGCCCGGACGGATCGTATAGCCGAAGCTCGGTTCATCGATTTCCGGAGTCTCGTTCTCGGGACGATAGTACAGAAGCGCATCGTCGCCCCAAAGATCGTAAAACTTGCCATTCGTATCCACCCCCATCGACAGGCCGATGATAACCCGCTTCAAGTCATGCATCTGAGCAATCAGGTCCGGACGCACAACCTTGTCAGACGTAAGCTTCATCTTGTCGGTGTAGTCAGCGTGGAACTTGAGCTGCGCGTAGGCCGAAGCGCCCAGGACGAGGGTGTTGGGGTACATACCGATCAGCGACCGGACTTTCTCCCGCCCAGCCTCGATGTCCTTAGACGGGGTGGAACCGGTTTCGGACCAGCATTTGGTCGTGGACAGCGTAACTGTATTGTCGTCAGTATAGTTCGCTGCATTGAGTGCATCCGTCGCAATAACGTTTTCCAGCTCAAGAGCCAGGTTCCACTGAACCCGCCGCCGCTGCCGGTCCTGCATGTTGAACAGCGCCCTGAGCTTCAGATCGCCAGGAAGCGCCTTCAGTTCGTCCAGCTCCCGCTTATCCAGCGGAATAGCCAGATCGTGCTCTTCACAGAAGAACGTGATCCAGGAATCCGAGGTCATCTGCGCACGGTTAGACTTTGCGCCACGAGCACGCAGGGTCTCATGCACGTTGAACGCATCTTTCCCGAAAATGGGAATTTTGCCACCTTTGGTGATCGAACGGACAACGGGGAACACTTCCGTCCCAATCAAATTGTCGGGCCGGTATCCGGATGCAAGCGTGGTCAACGGAACGCTGACACCCTCAGTGATAGAATCAAAAAAGTCGCTCATAATCTATTCCTCCTTTGTCAGGGTTACGCCGCCGTGGTCGTGGTGGTCGTGGTTGTCGTGGTTGTCGTGGTTGTCGTGGTAGTCGTCGTCGAAAGCGCCGTAGAGATGATGGAGCCGCCAAGTCTTACTTCTACCGACTGACCGGCCAAAGACTGCGACCGCATAACAACGCCAGCCACATATCGGGGCGTATTCTTCGAGCCGTAGGAAGCCTTGATAGCTTTGCCCAGGCCATTGGTCATAACCTGTGTTCCGGCATCCAGCGCCTCGCCAGCCTCGACCAGCGCCGTGCCGTCAACGCAGATCGCAAACGGCTTGCCGTCCTCCGTATCCTCTTCCCGCGCAACACCCTTGACCAACTCCCCGATGGTGCTACACTGGGCGTCGGAATAGTTCACAAACCTCCGCTTAGTGATTGCACCAGAAGCAACTCCGGTCGTGATCAATCCGGGTTTTTCAGTATGCAGAGCCATAATTTCGTTCCTCCTTTTCTTGATGAGTTATGCCTTGCTGTATTCAGCCGCGGCGATCTCGTAAGAAACCTTGTGCTGCTCGGCGTACTCACGGATCTGCTTGTCGATCTCCACCGACATCGGATCAACATTCTTGACGTTGGCAAACTTGTCGGGAACCTTGATCGAAGAGGTGTCAGCAGCACGACGCGCAGAAGCAAACGCCTGCCCGCCGGAAACAAACATGGCCTCGCGTTTGCCAAGTCGCTCCTTCATCTTCTCCGACGGCCTCGCCTGGCCCTCGGCGAAAGTCAGTGATTCCTCGGCCTGGCGCAAACTGGCATACTCTTCAGTAAGCGCGTCAGTTTCAGCCGGCAGAATCTTGCCCTCCTTCGCCAGGCCATCACAGAAAGCCTTGAACCCGGCCTTGTCAGACTCGAAAGCTGCTTCTCTGACCTTTGCCTGAGCACTCTCCATCTGCCCGGTGATCAGGTCAGCGAGCTTTTTGCTCTCGGCTACAACCGCATCGAACTTTCCGGACAATTCGGAAAACTGCGCCGACTGCTCGGCGAGCTTATCCTCCATTTCCTTAATCTTTTTCGTCATTTCTTCATTCATGACATCCTCCTTGTCTGATTTGTCTGAAAACCCTATTGCATCCGTCGTTTCCTGTTTTATCCACACTCCTCCCGCGGATTCCTGTAGTCTGCTGATGTCCTCCGAATTCATGATCTTGTTGGTGACTTCCAAACCGAACTTCTCGATAAAGAAGTCACGAATCCCGTTCAGGACGCGCCCGATAATCGGCACCCGCCACTCGTCGGTAGCCCATGCAAACTCATCAAATTCAGCTTCGGAAAACTGGACAGGCGCAAGCCCCTTCACGGCAGGCGGCGTGGCACCTAACAGGCCGATATGACGGAGCAAATTATCACCGTACAGGGCAATGGATATTTTCTTGTAATGCCCGGCCTTGATTGCATCGATTACCGAATCGGTAATCTGATCGACGAAAGCCAGCAGCTTCCCCCCGGCAACCTTCAACTGCTTGGTCCATCCAAAAGCCGGGGAATCTGTATCCGGATGGCCGATTACAAGCGGCGCCTCATGCCCCTTCTGCGAATTGTAGGTGTCGGCAATGCTCACCAAATCGGCTTCGGTATAAGTTTTGGTGATACCGTTCCCCGATGTGTGAGTTCCGGTGCGAAATACTTCCATCCATAAAGCGGCCATTATTCCCCTCCTAAAATTTTCGTTTTCTCGCCCTTTACATCGACGAGCGGCTTGTCCTTGTCGTTCTCGCCTTGCATCCCCGTGGCTTGAAGCTTGCTCGGGTTGATAACCTCTTCGATGTCATCTTCTTCGAGATTGTAAGCCCTGATAAAATAAGACTTTTTGAACACGACGCCCGCCCGCGTAAGCGCCTCGTCGCGGGTAGCCATGTCCACATTGACTTCCGACGCCAGGTAGGGGACCGCCTTGGGGCGAGGAGCCTCAATGTAGCCGTTACGCATAAAAATGAGATTGATGATGTCGTTCCAGATAGCCGTCATCATTCGCATGTCACGCTTCTGGATGTCCGACCTTACGGTTAAGGCCCCTTTGGTGGCCGCATAAGAAGCCTTGTCCCCGGCATCGGATGACAAAGTGTGGCCCATCACGGTCTTGGAAATCTGGCTGTCCATGAAGTTGCAAAGCAGCTCAAAGCCATCATTGCTGCCCTTTTGATTTTTGCCTTCCAGGATGGAAACCTCCCTGTTCCCGGCAATGGCAATCACGGCATCCTGAACGAGCATCTGCAAATCAGAAGAAAAAGCTTCAAGATCGGCATCCGTCACCTGTCCGCCGATCTTCCCCATGACCCACGGCGTCCCAAACCGCTCCATGAAATTGAGCCAAAACTCCATGCCGGCCCGCTTGAATACGATGGGCCAGAAACACCGCGACGCCACCCCGCGACCATACGGATTGTCGAAAGTAGGCTTGATCCGGGGGCAGATCAGCGTCCATGGATCAGGCGGATGCTCACCTTCGACCATGTGAGTTTTAGACAAGAACCTGAGTTCGGGGATGCCGTAATCGTTGATGAAAAAATGAAACCATTCCGGCGGCTTGGGCGTGATCTGTATCGGAAGCCACATGCCGTATGTGTACTCCCAGGACAGTTCGGCGGGCTGATAGCCCCAATAGACTACATCGAGGATATTTGAAGATAGCTCGTCGCGGGATAAGTCCTCCACGGACATCTTTCGTTCGATGATCGAGAAAAACCACTTATTGATGATATTGAACAGGCGGGACGGACAATGCCCCCGCTCAATCCGCCAATCATGCGCTAATGTGGCGGATTCCCTGGACTCCAAAACAGCGGTAAGGTGTGCGTCGGAAAGCAGCTCCCGGTAGATCGACATCGCTTGCCCGCGCTTTTGAAGCACACGGTCAGGGTTCGGAAGCCTTTGATTGATGATCCACCACGCGGCGGCGGCAGACCCAAAAGTGTACTTCTGCTTACCGTAACTTACGGCAACAGAGTTTCCGTTCTTTTTTCGTGCCGACACCGCGCCTTTCGACGCGGCACCGACAACCTGACTCTTTTCCATGAGCCGAACACCAACAAGAGATCGAACGCGAAAACGAGAAAACTTCCAACACGAACTCGAAATAGAGATTCAACTTCCGCTGATTAAAAGGCTCTCAAAGAGTTTTTGATTTTGTCAAGAAAAATTTATAAGTTTTTTTATTTTCCTTATTAAACTTAGTTTTCGATTACATCATCTCGCGGAATCCCTCCAATAGTTTTGAAGTCACGCGCTTTCTGTCCCCATGAACCCGCCCACCTATCGCCATCGTCATCACGTAAGCGATAGCCTGACTCATGGCGTCAACCTCATCCATAAATTTGGTGTTGGGGAAAGCCGCGCAACTTTCAACAAAATCACCAATCCACGACGCCTGTGATGGGGTCGGAAGCCATAGCCGCTCCGATACTTGCCACGGCGATACCGCCTGGGCGCGGATCAACTTGTCCATGTCAGGATAAACCGGAATCACAGGATATGAAGTTTCTTGCTGTAAGCTCTGAATCAAAGCCTGTCCAGAGTCGCGATCTTCAATCAAAATCACGTTGGGCCGATATTTGTAATACTGCATATCCACGGCCTTCCGAAGCTGCGGGTACTGCACGCGCTCCCGAAACTGATCAATGAGATATACCCCGAAGGGACTTATCCCCCAGGTCTGGCATACCGAAAACGCCGCATCATAGTTTTTCTTCGTCGCCGTATCCCAAGATTGCAACACAAACGAGAATACCGGCTTGCGATCATAAAACTTCCAACGCTCCCGAAGAAATATCGTTCCCTCTGCCGGGGCAGGGCGTTGCTGAAACAAAGCCGCCCACATCATCGCCGTCATGTTCGCCTTGATCCGGACCAGGGCGTCAATATCATACCGCTCCGGACACAGCGCCTCACCTTCCAGACGCCCCAGGATGTCATTCTCTTCCGCTATCGCCGGCATAACAATGTGAAACCAGCCGTCAGCAGCACGCTCAGTCGTCAAATATCCAATTAAATCATCCTCGTTCCAGCGGGTAGCAAGCACTATTATCGTCGCCCCTGGCTCGGCCCTGGTGTAAAAAGTCGAATCAAACCACTCCTGAATCCCCTTCCTTGTAGATTGAGACTGCGCCTCCTGCCAGTTCTTGTGGGGATCGTCAATTATTCCAAGGTCCATGCCCTTTCCTGTGATCGGACCCCCGACGCCCGCCGTCATCATCCCACCCTCCTTATCAGTGGACCAATTGTTAGCCGCCGTCGAGTCGTCAGCCAAAGATACACCAATCCGCGAACCGTGCTCCTTGATAATGTTACGCACCTTCCGACCCCAAGTAGCCGCAAAAGTGGATTCGTAAGTAGTCAAAATAACTCGCTTATGAGGCCAGTTAGCAAGAAACCACGCCGGCACCCACTGAGAAATGAACCAGGAGTTGTGTGTGGGAATCATCTCAGTTCCACACAGAAACATATGACTCGGACTGTCAACCTCTATGCATACTGTATCTGCCTTTTTTTTGGATTCCCTGAAATCGAGATAGTGATTTGGTTGCCTTGTTCCATCCTTGCACTTTATCGCTTTTCGCGGCAAACGGGCGGCTTCTGCCATATAAAACATGACTCTATATTTCGTGCAGATGGTTTTCCCGTTCAAAGTTGCATTTCCCTTAATAATGCTTGCCTTGCAACCAAGAGAGACAATCAACTCCTTGACATTATCTGCCAATACAGAATGTATGGTGCAAAATTCAATCTGACCATCCTTTGCAACATATCCATCCGTGTCTATCAAGCCCTGCAATAAACTTTTACGCTGAGATTTCGATGCCCTCAAGTATTCAGCAGGGATATGTTTTGCGTACAATAGGCCACTTTCTCTTAATGCCACTTTCAACCCACGGATACACATCACCCGAGGATCTTGCCTGCCGAGGATCTTGTAGCCCGCAATTTCAAT
>ERZ795059.1580-NODE-1580-length-25168-cov-6.962091_pt1 | contig 25168 bp, 29 predicted proteins | sample MGYA00375143_ERZ795059 | MGnify/ENA primary metagenome ERZ795059 (study PRJEB30188, sample SAMN05720168) | activated sludge metagenome | isolation source: Anaerobic digester | place: USA | collected 2015-01-07 ... | reverse complement strand
TGTGTATATTATGCCAACTGAACAACAATAGCCGAATCGCCTTTTAATTGAAAGGTGTATTTCACAACTTCGTTTTTAAATACCCCAGCGGGGTAAAATATTTATAACCATGGATGAAGTCCATGGTAAAAATGAAAAGTCAACATGATTTTGGTGGGATTTTTGGCTAAATTTCCAAAAATCATGACAAAATCACAACGACAAATTTAAGAAGTCGAGGAATGCACTTTTATATAGAATAGTATTTTTTCGAAACAAAAGCATTGGTGCTTAATAAAATAAAATGATGAACAAGATAATCCTGTTGAAAAAACGGCCATTTGGCAAACCCTCCCTTAGTGATTTTGAATTCATTAGGGAAGAAATGCCAACACCAAAAGATAACGAACTACTTTTAAAAACGGTTTATGTTTCTGTCGATCCTTATTTACGTGGCCGAATGAATGACGCTAAATCCTATATTCCGGCATTTGAATTAAATAAGCCCATTCAATCGGGAATAATAGCCGAAGTCATCGATAGCAAACACCCTGATTTCAAAAAGGGTGATTTCGTATCGAGTAATTTGGAATGGAAGGAATATCAAATTTCTAATGGCAAAGGATTGGTCAAGGTAGATGAAAATGAAGCTAAATTATCAAGTTATTTAGGCATATTAGGTATGACTGGATTGACCGCTTATTTAGGTTTAATGGAAATAGGATTGCCCAAAAAAGGAGAAACTTTGGTCGTTTCAGGTGCAGGAGGCGCTGTTGGATCAGTAGTGGGACAAATTGGTAAATTACACGGTTGTAAGGTCGTTGGTCTGACTGGTTCGGATGAAAAAGTATCGCTACTCACCTCAAAGTTCAACTTCGATCAAGCCATTAATTACAAAACAACATCGAATTTAAAAACTGCCATCCGAACTGCTTGTCCGAATGGGGTAGACATCTACTTCGACAATGTCGGTGGTGAAATTTCAGACGCTGTGTTGGCAAACATCAATACGTATGCGCGATTGCCCGTATGTGGTGCTATATCGCTTTACAATGTAACGGAGATTCAAATGGGCCCGCGATTGCAACCCATCCTGCTCACCAAAAGCGCTACCATGAGGGGTTTCATAATCAGTGATTTTGCGGAAAAATTTCCGGAAGCTATAAAACAACTAACAGCATGGCTAAAAGATGACAAAATCGCTTTCAGTGAAACCATAGTGAAAGGCTTCGACAATATTCCTCAGGCATTTATTGATCTGTTTGATGGGAAAAACAAAGGAAAAATGATTGTGGAAATATAGAGGATCTCTATAATAAGCCCTGTAGAAAACAATTTTGCTAGCTTCAAATGACATCAAATTCTGTTGTTTTTGAAATGTTTGAAAATTGTATAATTCTTTGATAAACAAAGAATTGAGATATTGAGAGCATTGGTGTTTACAAATAATTATGCGTTATTTTAAAAAAGAACAAATCTAATTATTGGCAATATTTCTATTTTGCTGCCGTTTCATAGAAAATTGTATCTTTGTTTATAATATTACAAAGTCATCGCAACAGACAAACTACATACAGACAATTTTATACATCATTTCAAAGGCAAAGCAGTTTTTGAAACGAAGGATATTGTTGATTTCTATAAGCTAACCGAGAAGTTCATCAAATCGACAACAATCAATTGGCGTGTCTACACATTGGTTCAAAAAGGCGTATTGCAACGCATTGGAAGAGGGAAATTCAAACTAGGCAAAGTCAGAAAATATATGCCAGAAATTTCATCGTTGGAAAAATCAATTTTCAAGAAGTTGAAAACAGCATTTCCTTATGCCAATTTTTGCGTTTGGAAAACCTCTGTTTTCAACGAATTTATGCAACATCAACCTAGCAGATTTTTTTTAATGGTAGAAACGGATAAAGAAATAACTAATTCAGTTTTTTATTTTTTGAGAGATTTAAAAAAATCAGTGTTTATTGATCCTACTAAAGATATTTTGGAAAAATACGTATTGGATAACAAAGATGTGGTATTAATAAAACCACTTCTTTCAGAAGCACCAACGCAAAAAACAAATGAAATTGAAACAGTAACCTTAGAAAAAATCTTGGTAGATCTATATTGTGATGAAATAATTTTTTCGGCTCAACAAGGTGCGGAGATGAGGACTATATACAAAGAAGCATTTGCCAAATACACCATTAATCAAAGTAAAATGCTTCGTTATGCGAGCAGAAGACGAAAAAAAGAAGAAGTGTACCGGTATGTGAGTAAAATTTCAAATTTATGGCAGCATTCATAACTAATTGCCGCTTTATAGTATGATTAACTTAAGTGAAATTTCAAGTGAGTGGCTTAGCAATGTATCAAGACAACACCGTAATGTTGACAAAATCCTTGTTGAGAAAGTTATTCGTGCTTTGTTACTGTTGGAGGGTTTGTCAAAACAAAAACTACCCTTTGTGTTCAAGGGGGGTACTGCTTTAATGTTGCATTTCAATTCAACCAAACGACTTTCCATAGATATAGATATTATTTTACCTCAAGATTCCAGTATCTATAATATCAAAAATTTAGAAAGCTATTTAGATGCAATCGTATTAGAACAAGGATTCATCAGGAAGGAGTTACAGCACCGAAGCACAACTTCAAAAATTAAAAAAGAACATTACAAATTTTTCTATTCGCCTTTGTACAAAACCAATAAAGATCAGGAATATGTTCTCTTGGACATCCTTTTTGAAGAAGTAAATTATGTAAATCTCATCACTTTGCCAATTCAATCGGACTTTGTGCCAATCATTGACAAACCATTAACTGTAAATGTGCCAAGTTTGGAGGATATTTTAGGAGATAAACTCACGGCTTTTGCACCCAACACCACAGGTATTCCATATTTCAAAAAGGGCGACAGTATGAGTATGGAAATCATCAAACAACTTTACGATATTGGGAATTTGTTTAATGTAGTAAAAGACTTAGAAACTATTAAAACTACATTTTATTCTTTTGCCAAAACTGAAATTGCATACCGCAATGCTGATGGAAAGAACGAAAACGATGTTTTGGAAGATATATACCAAACAGCTCTTTGTATAGTGAGTAGAGGAACAGATGGTAATGGAAATTTTGAAGAATTTCAAACTGGCATTGGTCGAATCAGAAGTTTTATTTTTTCTGAAACCTATCATATTGAAAAGGCAATTGCCGACGCTTCAAAAGCGGCTTATCTTGCGACATTGATACGTCTCAATGTAATTACAATAGCGAAATATGAAAATCCACTTCAACTAGCAAATTGGCAAATAGGCGACCCTCTCAGTAATAAATTAAACAAGCTTAAAAGGTCTAATCCCGAAGCGTTTTTTTATTGGTATAAAATTTACGAATTAAAAAAATAAATTTCTGACAAGTTTCGAAACACAGAATTGAGATTTTACGAGAATTGGTCATTATAAATAATTTAAACGTTATTTTGTGATAATTTTTCGAATTTTATATACCATTCGGAAAATGGATTGACCAGATTTATTGTAAGGGAAATTTGATCAAGATCGAAAAGTGAGGTTGAGGCATAGCCTTAGCTATGGCGAAATCGAACGATGAAGATATTGATTAAATTTGCAGCAAGAAAATGGTCAAATCTATTTCCTAGTGGTATAAATAAGGTTAAAGCACCAGATTTCTTCAACTTTTGGAATATATCAATATGGTAAAGTATAAATTACTGCGCAGGATTTTATTCATCAGCCAGCTTTTATGTTTTGGACTTACATTGTCAAGTCAAAGTGCAACTAAACTTTGGTATAACCAAGCCGCAACACAATTTGAAGAAAGTCTGGTTTTGGGTAATGGTAAAATGGGTGCATCGGTTTTTGGGGGCGTAGAAATGGATAAAATTTATCTGAATGACGCCACACTTTGGAGCGGAGAACCAGTCGACCCAAACATGAATCCTGAGGCATATAAAAACATTCCAGCCATTCGTGAAGCGTTGAAAAACGAAGATTATAAACTAGCAGATCAGTTGCAAAAACAAGTTCAAGGTAAATTCTCTGAATCATTTGCTCCGCTCGGCACTTTTTCCATTGACTTTAAACACAAAGGTGCATTTCAAAAATACTATAGAGAGCTAAATATCGCTGATGCCATTTCCAAAGTTACTTATGAAATGGATGGAGTAACTTATTCGCGGGAGTATCTGGTTTCTAATCCTGCAAAAGTAATGGTCATTAAATTGAGTAGCAATAAAAAAGGGGCTTTGAGTTTTGAGATAAACTTTAAAAGTTTGCTTAAACATAAGTTTTCAAACTCAAATAATACGCTACAGGCAAAAGGTTATGCGCCAGTCAAGGCAGAACCAAACTATAGAGGAAATATGCCAAATGCTGTTGTTTTTGATGAGCAAAAAGGAACGAGGTTTACAGCTTTATTTTCTGTAAAAAATACCGACGGCGTAATATCATCCACAGATAGCACCATTAGTTTAAATGCAGGAACTGAAGCTTTGGTTTTTATTTCTGTTGCCACCAGTTTTAATGGTTTTGATAAAAATCCCGCTACAGAAGGTATCAATGATGTGGCAATTGCCGAGCAACAAATAAAAAAAGCATTGGCCAAACCTTATGAAACTTTAAAAAATGAACACTTGGCTGATTACCATCATTTTTTCAATAGGGTAAACCTTAATTTAGGAAAGACAGAAGCTCCAGATTTACCAACCGATGAAAGGTTGAAACGTTATGCAGAAGGTAAAGAGGATAAAAATCTTGAAATTTTATATTTTCAATACGGGCGCTATTTATTGATCAGTAGTTCTCGTACTGCAGGTGTTCCTGCAAATTTGCAAGGTATTTGGAACCCATATTTGCGACCCCCATGGAGCAGTAATTATACAACCAATATCAATGTGGAGGAGAATTATTGGTTGGCTGAAAACACGAATCTTTCAGAAATGCATGTACCAATGATGGGCTTTATCAAAAATATTGCAACAACTGGTACAGTAACTGCTAAAACATTTTTTGGTGTGCAAAATGGTTGGGCAGCTTGCCATAATTCAGACATCTGGGCGATGAGTAATCCTGTCGGTGATTTCGGTAATGGTGACCCGAATTGGGCAAACTGGTACATGGGAGGCACGTGGCTAAGTACGCATTTATGGGAGCACTTTGTTTTTACACAAGACAAGAAATTTTTGAAGGAAGAAGGATATCCATTGATGAAAGGCGCCGTACAGTTCTGTCTGGAATGGTTGGTGGCAGACAAAAATGGCAAATTGATAACCTCACCATCCACCTCTCCGGAGGCAAAATATATAAATGCTCGAGGTTATGAAGGAGCGACTCTTTATGGAAGTACAGCAGACTTAGCCATGATCAAAGAATTACTTATACAAACCATTAAAGCATCTGAGATTCTTGATATCGATGTTGAATTCAGACAAAAAATGAAAAGCGTCCTTGACCAATTGCACCCATATCAAGTTGGCGCCAAGGGTCATTTACAGGAGTGGTATTATGACTGGGCAGACGCTGAACCATTGCATCGTCATCAAACACATTTGTTTGGTTTATATCCTGGAAACCACATTTCTCCTGATAAAACGCCGGAATTAGCAAATGCATGTCGCAAAACGCTTGAATTAAAAGGTGATGAAACTACAGGCTGGTCAAAAGGCTGGCGGATCAATCTGTGGGCCAGGTTATGGGATGGTAACCACTCCTATAAAATGTTCCGCGAATTATTAAATTACGTTGATCCTATTGCCTCTCAAACCAATTATTCAGGAGGGGGCGGCACTTATCCAAATTTATTTGATGCACATCCACCTTTTCAAATTGATGGAAATTTTGGCGGGGCAGCTGCTGTTGTTGAAATGTTGATGCAATCATCAGACAATAAAATCCATTTATTACCTGCCTTACCTGATGCCTGGGATAGTGGATCCATAAATGGTATTTGCGCACGTGGAGGTTTTGAAGTCTCCATGGATTGGAATAACGGCAGTTTAAAAAAGATCAAAATTTACTCAAAAGTGGGTGGTAAAACAACCCTTATTTCAGGAAATAAACAAAAGCAGATCTCGTTGAAAAAAGGTAAATCAATAGAATTAGCTTGGTAATTATAAGAGTTGAATGGGTGCCTTTCAACACTTACTTTTAAAACCTCAGAAGGTTTAAATATTATAGCCATGGATGAAATCATGTACCTGAGATAACAAGTCGTTTTGAAACTCAAATAGCTCATCCATCATGAATATTTTTATAAAAATGATCTTTATAGAAATCAAAAATGGGTAAAAATGATCAGAAATGAGATCAAAATATCTTAAAAATGGTCTGAAATCCGATCATTTTAAGCTGTTTGCGACATATTCTTGCCCAATAATTGAATTTTTTATATCATGCCACACAGCTTTACCGTTCCAAAAACAAAAGCTGGAAGAGCATGCCAAATATCAGATTTTCGGCAATTGAAAAATTGAAAGAGCTGTTGACATAGGGTTGTCATGGCTTAAATTTAATTTTGTATTTAAACATTGATAATTGAATAATCATGAAACACGAATGGAAAAAAAACGAGAAACAATACTATTTGCCGGAGAATAAGCCTGAATGGATTTCAATCCCTAAATTTAAATTTTACACGATTGAAGGGAGCGGAAACCCAAATGATGATTTTTTTGCAGAATACATAGGTGTTTTATATGCTTTATCTTACGGTATAAAAATGAGTGCCAAAAAAGGAATGGAACCCAAAGGATATTTTGAATATACCGTTTATCCGCTAGAAGGAGTTTGGGACATCAATGATGAAGCCAAGAAATCATTTAAAGGGACCATAAATAAAAATGATTTAGTTTTCAAATTGATGATAAGGCAACCTGATTTTGTTGAACAGGATTTTGCCTTACAAATGCTGGAACAGATTAAAAGGAAAAACCCCCATGAATTATTAGATCAAGTAAAATTTGAAGAAATTATAGAGGGAGATTGTGTTCAAATGTTGCATCTGGGCAGTTATGACAGTGAGCCAGAAAGTTTTCAACTCATGGAGCAATTTGCAACGCGCGAAAATTTTCATCGAAAATCAAAGATCCACCGAGAAATTTATCTAAGTGACGCTAGAAAGGTACCTGCTGATAAATTGAAAACTGTTCTGAGATTTGGTGTTGAAAGGTGAAAATTAGTCCAAATTGTAATGGAATTGGATTTTACAAATCTGAAAGAAACTTTTGACTGCATTATTACTCACACTAGGATCAAATCGACGGACATTTCCTCCGCAATTTTTGCTCCCAAGGATAAATTCTAATTATTTCGTGTTTTCATTTGCGCAGTCAAATAACTGCGCTATATTTGCAGTCAAATAACTGCACAACATGGAAGTTCGTAGAGACATATTTCAGGCAATCGCAGACCCAACCCGCAGAGCAATTTTGAGTTTATTGGCTTTGCAAGCAATGACACCAGGAGCTATTGCAGAAAACTTTGATTCTTCAAGACAGACCATTTCAAAACATATTCAAATTTTGACAGAATGCCAGCTGGTGTGGCAAGAGCAAAAAGGTCGGGAAATTTATTACCACTTTAAGCCAGAAAAAATGAAAGAAGTGTCTGATTGGGTAGATCAATACCGCAAGTTTTGGGACAACAAATTTGACTCTTTAGAAAGCTATTTAGCTAAAATTCAAAAAAAGTAGAAATAGGAAGATGGAAATATACAACACATTCAAAATTGAAGACAACGTACTTACCCATACGAGAATGCTTGATGCTCCCAGGGAATTAGTTTGGGAGGTTTGGACAAACGCTGAACACATAAAAGAATGGTGGGGACCCAATGGATTTTCACTAACCACCAAATCAATGATTGTAAAATCAGGCGAAGTGTGGGACTTCATCATGCCCGGAATGGGAAGAGATTGGGATAACAAAATCGAGTACGTGAAGGTAGAAAAACCTGCGTTATTAGCTTATAAACACACAGGTGGAGAAAACGAAGATTACAACTTCACCGTTTCGGTTTTCTTTGAAGAAATGGATGGTAAAACATTATTGACCATGCAATCAGTATTCAAATCAAAAGAGATTATCGAAGAATTAAATAGAAAAGTAAATGCCATTGAAGGTGGTAAACAAACATTAAATCGACTTGAATACTACCTTCAATTAATGACAGGCATTAATTAAAAAAAATACAAATAACAAACGATGAGCAAAATAATATTTGACAGCGGAATATCACTTGACGGCTTCTTCGCAGGCGACAACAGAGGGCCCAATAATCCAATGGGTGGAGTTTCTGGAAAAATTCATTTGTGGATGTTAAATCAAAAAGCCTTTTGGGATTACTTAGGAGTAGATAACAGCAAAGAAGATGGACCTGAGGGAAAATTGATAAGAGAAACAATTGACCGAACAGGTGCATTCATCATGGGCAAACGTATGTTTGAAGAAGGTGAAGTCAGTTGGCCTAATGACTTGTACAAAGCGGACGTTTATGTTTTAACGCACGAGAAGCGAGCGCCTTGGATTCAGCAGGGAACAACCACTTTTTACTTCATAAATGACGGAATGGAAAGTGCGTTGGATAAAGCAAGACAGTCTGCAAAAGGAAAAGACATTAGAATACAAGGTGGTGCCAACACCATACAACAATTTCTAAATGCAGGTTTGGTTGATGAATTTTTTATCCACATTGCACCAGTCTTTTTAGGAAGCGGTATCCGACTTTTTGACGGCATCAACAAAGACAAATATGACCTGCAAATTGTAGAAGTCATACCCTCTGCCCTGACCACTCATTTGAGATATGAATTGACAAAGAAAGAGACACAACTCTAATATTTAAATTTGACTCTCACAGAACACAGCCGAAATCTATTTCGCAACGACCAAACCCGGTGGATTGCGAACTTCAGTTCGCAGTAAGAAGTATGCAGCCAAATTAATTTGGCAGTCCACAAAGCAAAGCAGAAATCTATTTGACAACCAAGCTCGGTGGATTTCGAACTTCAGTTCGCAGCAAGGAGTAGGAAGCCAAATTAATTTGGCAGTCCACAATACACAGCCGAAATCTATTTCGCAACGACCAAGCCCCATGGATTGCGAACTTCAGTTCGCAGTAAGGATTAGGCAGTCAAATTAATTTAGCAGTCCGTAAATCACATCCGAAATCTATTTCGCAACAACCAAGCCCAGTGGACTGCGAACTTCAGTTCGCAACAAGAAGAATGCTTTCAAATTAATTTGGTAATCCAGAAGCACAGACGAAATCTATTTCGCTACGACCAAGCCCGGTGGATTGCGAACTTCAGTTCGCAGCAAGAAGTACGCTGCCAAAGTAATTTTGCAGTCCACAAAGCAAAGCCGAAATCTATTTAACTTTGAGAATTACAAAATTAAAAGCTCAATAAATGAAACAATCCATCGTCCACATTGCACTTGTCGTCCAAGACTATGACGAGGCAATTGCTTTTTATACCCAAAAATTAAATTTTGATTTGATTGAAGATATTTATCAACCAGAGCAGGACAAAAGATGGGTGACAATAGCACCGCCAAACTCTACGGGTACAACCATTTTATTGGCAAGAGCTTCCAAACCAGAACAAGAATCGTTTATCGGAAATCAAGCAGGCGGAAGAGTTTTCTTATTTCTAAGCACTGATAACTTCTGGCGTGATTACAACGAAATGACATCCAAAGGTATTGAATTTGTAAGAGCACCCAAGGAAGCAGAATATGGAATTGTTGCTGTTTTCAAAGATTTATATGGCAACCTTTGGGATTTATTGGAATTAAAGCCAGATCATCCAATGGCACAAAGATTGAAGTGATTTTAAATTTTTTCATCTCAGAGATTTAATTTTAAAGTTTAGTGTTTAGTAATATTCTTATACCCAAAAGGGTATAAATGGGCGAAAATGGCAATTATATACCCGAACAGGTATAATATATAAATTAATTAGTATCTTTATACCCTTAAAGGTATATTATTAATGAATAAACTAAGTCAATTCGTAAAAAACAAACGAAAATCTCTTAAACTGACTCAGGAAGATCTTTCTTTAAAATCTGGGGTTGGGCTGAGGTTTGTTAGAGATTTGGAGCAAGGAAAACAAACCTTACGGATGGATAAGGTCAATCAAATTTTATCATTATTTGGCCATGAACTTGGTCCAATACAATCAGAAAGAAATGAAGAAGGCTAAAGTATATATGCACGAGCAAATGGCAGGAATACTTACCGAAGACGAAAATGGTTTCCATTTTCAATATGACCAATCTTACTTAGAAAAGAATGAAAATGAGCCAGTAAGTTTGACACTACCACTTACGGATAAGAAATATGAAAGTAAAGTGTTGTTTCCTTTTTTTGATGGTTTAAACCAGAATTAGGTATGACAAAAATATGTCCCAATGCAATACCAAACCTTTGACCCCAGTCCAGACCTGTCGCCATTTATCAAATGTTATTGGACATTAGAAAGCCCTAAAGAGGCACAACCAGAAAAGCAAACCATCGTTCCCGACGGTTGCATAGAATTAATTTTCCATTATGGAGATTTTTATAAACAATATACAACTAACGGAAACCACATCATTCAACCCAAATGTTTTGTCATTGGTCAATTGACTCAACCACTTGAAATAGAAGCAACCGGAGTTACTGGAATTTTTTCCGCTCGTTTTCATCCCAATGGATTTTGGCCATTTGCAACTATTCCGATCAAAGAAATGGAAAACACGGCGGTCCCTTTGGAAAAACTATTTGGAAACCATGCATCGCAATTTGAAGAAAGGATTCTGAGTGCAAATTCTACACAGGATAGGATACATTTTATTGAATCATTTTTATTGAGCAAGCTCACAGAAACCGATACCGTTGATCGCATTGTTAAATCCACTATCGATACGATATTGGCTGCGAATGGTCAACTTTCAATTGATGAACTTTCTAAACAAACCAACATCCATCGCAGGCAATTGGAACGCAAATGTGCTTCTGCAATAGGGCTCAGTCCAAAGCAGCTTTCAAAAACCATTAGGCTGCAAGCAACACTCAAAATGATGCTAAACAAAAAATTTACCAGTTTGACCGATTTAGCATATCAAGGCGAATATTACGACCAGGCACACTTCATCAAGGATTTTAAAGAACTCACCGGAGTTACACCAAAAGAGTTCTACAAAAACAACTTAAAAATGTCTACGCTTTTTTATGGTACGGAATAGTCCTGTCGCATATTTACAATTTTGCAATAATCGATTAGGGTAGTTTTACATTTTGGCTAAACAAATTATCTATCCATTCAATCTAAAAACAATGCAAAGTAAATTAAAATATTTATGCTTATTTTTCTGCTTCCTCATACTTTGTGCATGGACGATCAAGGAGTCCTATGAAATTAAAAAAGTAGAATGGCTCATCGGAACTTGGGAAAATAAGACATCAAGAGGCAGTATGTATGAATCTTGGAATAAATTGAATGATTCCGTTTTGTCTGGCAAAAGCTACATCATCAATGAAAAAGACACCATCGTTTTTGAAACTATCCAAATAGTCCAGGAAGAAAATAAGCTTTTTTACATCCCGACTGTCAAAAATCAAAATGGTAATTTACCCATCCGATTTGCTGGTAAAAACATTACAGAAAACCAACTCATTTTTGAAAATCCCGACCATGATTTTCCTCAAATCATTTCTTACACCAAAATAGGTTTAGACTCTCTAATTGCGGTAATCTCAGGCGTGAAAAACGGGCAAGAGCGCAAGCAGACTTTTGCGATGAAACGCGTAAAATAATGAAAACCACTTCTGGATATTGAACTTTAGTTCGATGAAAATGCCACTTATTTTTTCATGTAATTTCTTTTATATACTAATCGGAATATGGAATGACCATTTAGATTGTGATGATAAAAGTTCAAAAGTCGAGATGAAGTGCGTGAAGAAATCTGTCGCAAACGATTTTAGCGCTGAACTGTGATCCCCCTGATCACAGCTACTTCAAAACCAAAGTGGGCGCTCCGGCGTCCCGTCATTTCGACGGGATGAAGTTTTAGCAGCAAGATTGTGGTCAATTCTATTTCCGATTAGTATAAATAGCTGGTTTCAATTAATGTGATAGCCTAAATAAATCGTTCAACAAAACATCGTGTTGTAAATTTATTTTCTATAATTAATACATATTTATTGATTATCAATAAAAATGTATTAATATTGCATAAAATTTAATTTTATAACATCATGTCAAACACAAATAACTTTATTTTCACAGGGCTGAAAATTGTTGCTTGGATCATTTTTGTTGGCTTAGGTATAGAAGCTGGAGCCTTAATAGTCAATTTCATCGTTAGCATCTATAAACCCGAATTTGTCCAAAATCTCTACCAGAAGTTGGATTTGAGTGACATGTTCAATCGCAGCCAATGGGCTTTTTATGGGATGTATTTGTTTATCCTCATCATTGCACTTCAAAAAACTTATTTATTTTACGTGCTTATCGACTTATTAGATAAACTAGATTTAACGAAACCTTTCAATGAATCAGTAGCGTCAAAGATATCTTTGATCAGTTATCTCACTTTTTCGATAGGACTATTGAGTTACATTGCCGCTCAATCAGCACATAACTTTCAAAGAAAGGGTTACGAAATTGATGACCTCCATAGTTTTTGGGGTGATAGTGAAGCTTTTATATTAATGGCAGCAGTAGTTTATGTGATTGCTACCATTTTTAAAAGAGGCGTGGAAATTCAAAATGAAAACGATCTAACTGTATAAGCCATGCCGATAATTGTAAACTTAGACGTAATGATGGCGAAGAGAAAAATTTCTCTGAATGAACTTTCTGAAAGAGTTGATTTGACATTATCCAATCTTTCTATACTAAAGACGGGCAAGGCCAAAGCCGTAAGATTCAGTACTTTAGCATCCATTTGTAAAGCCTTAGATTGTCAACCCGGAGATATTTTGGAGTATGTTGCGTCGGACGAAGATTAGTATTTTTTGTCTGGGAATTAAAATGCAGGTTTAATAAATGTGTCGAACCTAGCGGTTATGTAAAAATTCCATTTATTAAAGTGGCAATTTCCTTATGTGAAAATTCATCTTTTACAGCGAACTGAAGTTCGCAGTCCACTGAGCATTTCTTTTGGTAAATACGCCCCATTCTTCCAATTCTTCGGTTGCCATGGTAAAGAAATCATCAGATAGTTCAAATTTTTCATTTTGAAGCAATCCAGCAGTTCTCTGTATTTTTGGTTTTTCTACTTCCTTTTTACTGAAATAACCCACAACTTCACCCGCTCTGCCTTTAATCACTTTTATGGTTACTCCTTGTTCAAGCAGTTTGACAACTTCAGAAAATTTCGCCTTAAAATCAGCTGTATGCATGGTTTGTGTCATGAAGAATATTTATTTTTACAAAAATATGGCATTATTGACAACTTGTCAACCTGATAATTTAATATGGCAGTAACCAAAAATGGGAAAACATAAAAACTGCATTTACTGTGAACTCATGTCGAACTTAACTTAGCACTCAACGAAGCATTTTGACAACATCAATGAGGTATAACCTCCACCAAAATTTCATTACCTGATTTATCATAATAAGTACAAGTCATTGCATCCATACAAATGGCCCATTTTTCTATGCCATAAGTTGCACACATTTTGATGAAAGTCAAAAAATCTGTTTTTCCTTGTTGATGAGCAACCAATTCAGCTTTAAAAGACTCACTCTGGCAAGTTTCTGCAATGCTCAAAGACTCATATTTAGGCGGTACTTTTGCAGTATAATTATTTGCTCCATGATAGTCAATATGCCCATCTGTTACATAAGCCTCGTAATGGGTGACGCCCAGTTTTTTGATTTCTAGAATGTAGGCTGGAAAATCTGCACCTGATTTTACCTTGCTATGTGCTACTTTGATGTGTTCTACTGTAAACATGTTTTTAGTTATTAATTGTCAGAATAGATGATAATTTTTTTACAATGATTAACAACACAAAGGTGAGCCATTGCTGGGTATGGTCATTGTAAAAAATCGTTTTTCTACAGCATTTTTTTGAATTGATCTGGTGTATCTCCAGTGAATTGTTTGAAGTCTTTTATGAAATGAGACTGATCAAAAAAATTATTATCATAACAGATTTCAGAAAGCGTTTTTGTTTGGTTGAATTGATTGAGCACTACATTAAAACGTACAATGGAAGCAAATTTTTTAGCAGTGGTTCCTACTACCTTTCTAAATCTTTTTTCGAATGGGCTTTGACTGATAAGTAATTTTTCAGTCAGCTTTTTGATGCGAATGTTCCCATTACTTTGGTAAATCATCTTTACCGCCTCAACAACTAATTTATCGGTTTGAATGTCCTTGAGCTGAGAAATTAAAAATTGCTCGACGATTTTAATTCGATGTAAATCATTGTCTGCATCTGCGAGCCTTTCCTCAACTGGTATTATAATGCTTTTTGGGAAAATCTCCTCTAGTGAAAGGCTTAAATTGAATAATTCATTTGCAGGATGCGTAGCAAAATGTATAAAACCTATTTCTGTGAAATAAACCAGAATCGTTCCGATTTCAGCAGAATTTTTAAAAATTTTATAGCCATCTGCCATTCCAGTTACTCCGGCAGAGGCCAATTGATTTTCGGATTGATCATTGATAGAAATGAGTTTGCCTTTGAATTGAAACCCAAAGACCAGGCCAGTTATTGGAAAAACTTTATATTCATTTTCTACATCATTTTCTGAGACTACATAATATTTGATGTAGGGTTTTAACTGCTCAACTGGGAAATGTTTTTCAAACTTCATTTTTAATTAATGATGCCTTTTATCACACTTAAATTCGCAACAAGATTGTGGTCAATTTCATTTCCGAATAGTATATAAACAATCACAATGTATAAAATAAATCTAATTTTAGAAATATCCATACCAACCAATAACTGTTTTAGAAACTATTTTAAGCTATTCCATATTTTTTAACAATTGCAAGCTGTCCTGAATGGTATGCGGTGTGAGAAATGATGCGGCCAAAGGCCTCAGCCTTTGTTTTTGTTCCGAATTCTTTGGTAATGACGGTGCTTTCCCAATCTTCATCCTTCTGTTGTTCAATGATGGATTTCAGTGAGTCAAAAGATTCTGCGACATAATTTTTCAAAGAGACTATATCTGTCCATTCACCAGAATCCCATTTTTCAATGACTGTTTTAGCGGAGACTCTTAAATGAACAGCGCCAAATACATTTTTAGCAAAAAGCAATTCGACTTCGCCCATATGTCGGATGAGAAAGCCTACAGAGTTTGGTGAACCACCTAATTTCTTTGCTAAATCATCAGATGAAACATTTGGCAATTGGTCGGAAAATCTTGTGCGGGCTTCTAACCATAATTCAAGCAAGGTTTCAGTTTTTGATTTCATTTTATTAAAATTAAATTGCAATCAGTAATAGCCAACAACCAATGTTTGACATTTGCCTCTATTTCTACATAATCACCAGGACCAATTGTTTCTTTGATTCCTTTTTCATTTTCAAAAATAACTTCACCAATGATACCAAAAAGCATTGCTGGTGTTTTGGTGAGGTGTTCTTTCATTTCTGCACCGACCAACATTTTGATGGAAATGACAGACCCTTCAGTTGTACTGAAGATTTTTTTAGTTTTTAATGCCTTGTTTGCAAGTGAATCTTGATTTAGATGCATATTATTTTTTATTGATTGCTAAATTAGTGAGCATTTAACCACTTCTTAAATTTGTAGTTGGGATTTTGTCATGATTTTTGGAAGCTTCGCCAAAAATCCCGCCAAAATCATATTCACTTTTCATTTTTCTCCATGGACTTCATCCATGGTTATTAATATTTAACACCTCTGGGGTATTTTAATCGAAGTGCTGAAATGCACCCCTAAATTATTGTGCTCAAATTAGTCAAAATATTCTACGGGCACTGCGTTTTAGCTAACCTTGATCTTAGAAATAGTTTTACCCATCGATTTTGATGGTTTATCCATATCAGTCTTGGCAAACTCAATGGCTTCCTGGATGAGTGCTTTTACTTCTGGGTTTCTATAATCATTTATATTTTTCACATCAATATGCCGGATTAAATTTCCTGACCCTGTCAATAATTTATTTGGATCTTTTAATAATGTCCCTTTATTAAAACCCAAATTCATATGATTGGTATAAATAGGAAGCATACAAAAAGCATCTGAAAGTTTTTCTGAAATAGAAAACACCGCTGTCAACGCATGTGTATGATATAAAAGCTCATTGCTATCTGGATACATTTCTAGTAAATATTCCCGCAGATCTTTGAAGAGTTCAATAAGTTCTGGATGCTTAAAGTCCAAATAATATTGGAAATCTGGATGGATTGGTCTTAAATGAGTCATTTGATTGATTTAATAGGTATTTTTTAATCGACTTGCCTTATAGTTCTTTGAATGTATTTTGAAGTGAATTTGTTGTTTGTAGTTTATAAAGTCACAGTAAATTTTTATATCGATTGGAAATCCTTTGGTGATTTATCCAACACATCTTTTACCAGTGCAAAATCTTTCTCCGAGTCAGCCAACACCATCAATACGTCATCGGTTTCCAATTCGGTAGACCCACCAGGGCGAATGAATTTGCCATTTCTTTTGATCATGACAATAAATACAGATTTCGGAAAGTGTAAGTCTACAATTCGTTTATGAACTGCATAAAAATGAGGCAATATCTCAAACTCTTGCAATGAAGATTTTGGTAGATCTAAAATAAGTTTGTCCACTTCTGAGATTGGTTTTACCTTCTCAGGTAACGCGACATGGAGCCATTTGGCAACAATCGATAGGGTAGTGCCTTGGATTAGTACCGAAGTAACAGATATAAAAAACACAATATTAAAAATCATATTGGCTTTATCGATTCCAGCCAATAAAGGGTATGTAGCAAATACTATGGGAACAGCCCCTCGCAATCCAACCCAGGAAATGTAAAACCTTCGCCTCATTTTCATTTTGAAAAAAGCCAAACTGATGAATACAGCTATCGGTCTAGCCACTAAAATTAAAAATAAGGATACAAGAATTCCTATCCCAAAATACGGGATAATCTCAGTTGGGTAAACCAATAAACCCAATGTGAGGAATAAAACAATTTGCATCAACCATGCAAGACCATCGTACATTTTGAAAATGGTTTTCTTATGTATGAGATCTTGATTACCCAGATAGACCGCGCAAACATAGATTGCGAGAAAGCCATTTCCCCCAATAAAGTCAGTGGCTGCAAAAGTGATAAACATCAAGGCTATGACAAGCACTGGATATAACCCTTCGAAATCAAGCTTGATGTTATTAATGATGTACTTACTCAATTTTCCTAAGGCAAATCCACTGATGGCGCCCAATATCATCTGGCGAAAGAATAATGGAATGACAGAGATGATGCTTTGGTCTTGGTTAATTACTAAAGTCAGAAAGGCAATCGTCAGCACATATGCCATGGGGTCATTACTACCACTTTCTAGTTCTAATGTTGGCCTAAGATTGGTTTTTAATGCAAGACTTTTTGAACGTAAAATGGAAAATACGGCTGCTGCATCGGTCGATGATACAATGGAACCCAATAACATGGCTTCATAAATGGTAAAGTCGGTTACTAGCCATACAAAGGTACCAAGAGATACAGCAGTCAGAAAAACTCCAAGTGTTGATAAAACAATACCTTCTCTCAAAATGGGTTTTACAGAAGTCCAGTTTGTATCCAGACCGCCCGAAAATAGAATAAAGTTGAGTGAGACAATACCAATGAATTGCGCAAGTTTAGGATCATCAAATTTTATACCCCCTATACCATCCGACCCTGCCAACATGCCAATGGCTAAAAAGAGTATCAATGTCGGTACTCCAAATTTATAAGAAGTCTTACCAACAATGATGCTAATAAAAAGTAGAATGGATCCTACCAACAATATATTCTCAATTGTTAAATTCATTACATCAGTTTATTGAAGTGCTTAATTTTCAAAGTTACATTTTCTACTCACTTAATGATAAAATCGTAATCAATTTTTACTAGTATGTTTAATTATAACAATGCCATTTGTCTAGTTTATTAAGAACCTAAGACAGGAAGAGCGAGCAAAATGAAAATTTATCTGGCATTGGAAATCATTTTTAAATTATAAACAAAAACATTAGCTATAAAAAATTACTACTATTGTATATATAAATATTTATACTAATATTCATGAAATACTCTGTTTTGCGCAACATTACATTGAAATTGTGTTAACTTGAGCATATAATAAAAGCATCTTATCCCCAATGAGTAATAATTTGAGGTCTTATTTTCTGCAAATCTGTTGCTTTTGTTCTTCTTTAAAATCTACAGAAGTCTCTGAATATTAAATACTTAGGTCGGAGGAAACAATAGTCATGAGCAGGGTGTTGACATGGTAACACATCCTTTAAAATGCCTAAAATGTTAATTTATGTTCAAAATATGGTCAGTTTACGCTGCAAAATATTTGTCAAAGCGACATTAGAAAAACTTGATTTGCCATATGACTATGTAGACTTAGGCGAGGTAAGGCTCAAAAATGTTATTTCAGAAAAAAATAAAAAACTTTTGGATCAAGAGCTCCGCAAAGCAGGATTGGAGTTGATGGAGGACAAAAAGGCAATCCTTATTGAAAAAATAAAAAACATCATCGTAGAAATGATTCATTATGCAGATGAATTACCGGAAATTAACTTCAGTGAATATTTAAAGGAAAAGTTGAATCAAGATTATCATACACTTTCAGAATTGTTTTCCAAAACTAAAGGGATGACGATTGAACATTTCATCATTTTACATAAGATAGAAAGAGTCAAAGAATTGATCATGTATGACGAGCTAAATTTAACGGAGATTTCCTATAAATTAAATTATAGCAGTGTAGCTCATCTTTCCAATCAATTTAAGAAAATTACAGGACTTACTCCTTCTTTTTTCAAGCAACTCAAACGCAAAAATCGCAATAATTTGGAGAATTTATGACTTCTTCATATTTATTGAATAACATACAAAATATGTAATAATAAGAACAAATTATGTAAGACAATATTGCATTGAATAATTGATCTTTGTAATTATCACAAAGTCAGTTGTTCGTCTTTATTGAAAAACTAATATTTAATTGCAGCATTGTTTTAGTGTTGTAAAAATTCAAATTTTCAAAAAAATATTATGGTCAAAAAGAGTGAAATGGACAAAGGAATACCTCACATTATTGTTGAAATAATTGAGTATGTACCCAATGCAGTAGTGTGCAAAACTATTATTAAAAAAACCACTGGCAACGTTACGGCGATTTCCATGGCTTCAGGTGAAGAATTGGGTGAAAAGATTACCAGATTCGACACGTATGTGCAAATCATCGACGGCACTGCGGAGTTAACAATCGATGGTAAAAAAATAGAATTGAAATTGGGTGAAGGTATTATTATACCTGCACACTCTACGCAAGTTTTTAACGCGGCGCAACAGTTTAAGATGATAACCACCATTATCAAAAGTGGTTACGAGGAATAAGATTTTATTAATTAACAAAATACAATTTCTATATTATGTCAAAAGGAAAAGATTCTAAACAGAAGTCAGACAAGAAAACTCCAGCGAGGTCACAAAAGGAAAAGAAAGCTGATAAAGTGGCGAAAAAGGCTGGTAAAGAAATGGAAGGTAAATTAATTGTTTAAAAAAAGTAACTATTTAGGTGGGTGCTTTCTTTTCAAAAAATCAGGAAAATTTTCGTCAATCGAGGCTCATTTGAGAAGTAATAGCAGCGCTATTGCGACAAAAACAGCCGAAGAGTCGCGGAAAATTGACATTTTTTGAATGAAATTGACTCCACCTAAATAGTTAAAAAAAAATTTCAAATTGGTTGAAGTAAACAAGCTGGGTATTATTTTAGGAAAATCTGATTTTGATTTTGAAAATGAAGGCGTGCTCAATCCTGGTGTAATAAGGGAGGGTGAAACAACTCACATGTTTTACCGAGCAGTAGCTAAAAATAATTATTCTTCAATTGGATATTGTACTTTAAATGGTGCTCATGAAGTAACCAGTCGTAATCAGACTCCTTTGTTATCACCCATGGCAGACTATGAAAAACATGGCATGGAGGATCCTAGGATCGTGAAGATAGATGATGTTTATTATCTGACTTACACGGCTTATGACGGCTTGAATGCTTTAGGGGCCTTGGCTACTTCAACTGATTTGATCAGTTGGGAAAGACATGGCATCATCGTTCCCTTGATTACTTATAATGATTTTAAAACATTGATAGAAACTAATAGCGCCATCAGTGAAAAGTATACTCGTTTCAATCAATATTCCAAAAGTCATGAAAGCCAAGAAGAACCAATATTTTTGTGGGATAAAAATTTAATATTTTTTCCAAGAAAAATAAATGATAAATTTTGTTTTTTGCATCGAATAAAGCCTGACATACAAGTGGTTGTGTCCATTGAAAAATTGGAGGATTTAACTACAGAATTCTGGAAAGCCTATTTTCTGGCCTTCAATGATCACGTAGTACTATCACCCAAATTTGAACACGAAATCAGTTATGTTGGCGGTGGTTGCCCACCTATAGAAACAGCAAGCGGTTGGCTGATCATTTACCATGCCGTCCACGATACCTTGCAAGGATATGTTTATAGTGCCTGTGCAGCATTATTGGATATCAATGACCCAAATAAGGAGATCGCAAGATTGCCATATCCTTTATTTTTTCCTCAAAAATCATGGGAATTAAAAGGTGAGGTAAATAATGTTTGTTTTCCGACGGGAGCTGTCTTGGATTTGGATACGTTACTCATTTTTTATGGAGCTGCAGATGAAAGAATAGCTCTTGCCACCTTGAGTTTGGAAGCTTTACTAGCAGAACTGATCAACAATAGGTGTTGATTTTTCTCTTTTAAACTTTAAAAGTTTCTTTAAGCAGATTTACATATGTGTTCAAATGGTATTCATTTGTCCTTCATCTGTATTTGATATATATTTTAATAGCCAAAATAGACGACCATGATAAATGCATTAATAACCTATTCGCCTACCAAAAAACTGAATATAGTTCCAGGTGAAATTAATTTCTATTCAAACCTGAGAGTTCCAAAAAAGGATCGTGTAGAAAACGTAAGTTCTGAAATATTATTCATCACTTCATATCCTCCTCGAGAGTGTGGTATAGCCACCTATTCTGAAGATTTGATCAATGCTTTGAATAATCAATACACAAATACTTTTGAATACAGTATCTGTGCCCTAGAATCCGATTCAGAACAACATATTTATAAAAGTCCGCCCAAATTTAAATTAAATACAAACCAAAAAAATGCGTTTGCAAAAACTGCTTTTTTGATCAATAGAGACATTGCCATCAAGCTTGTTATCATTCAACATGAATTTGGATTTTTTAATGAACATGATGAGGATTTCAAACAGTTTTATGAGGCCATTTCTAAGCCAATAATTTTTGTATTTCATACCGTTTTACCAAAACCAAATTACATAACACTCAGAAAAGTTAATCAAATGATCACTGCGGCAGAGTCTGTAGTAGTGATGACCAAAAATGCAGCTAACCTATTAATCCAAGATTATGAAATACCTCAAAATAAGATTACGATTATTCCACATGGTACGCATTTGGTACCGGCTTTAAAAAAGGAAGACCTCAAAGATACTTACCACTTTACCGGTAGACAAATATTATCAACCTTTGGATTGTTGAATGCTGGTAAAGGAATAGAAATAACACTGGAAGCGCTTCCAGCTATTATCCAAGTACACCCTAATGTTTTGTTTTTAATTCTCGGAAAAACACACCCAACAGTCGTAAAAAACGAAGGGGAGATTTATCGCAAAATGCTTGAAGATAAAGTGGCCACGTTAAATCTTGGTGACTATGTTTTGTTTTTAAATGAATATTTGCCGCTGCCAAAACTGCTAGACTATTTGCAGCTAACAGATATTTATTTATTTACGTCAAAAGACCCTTTTCAAGCAGTCAGTGGCACATTTGCTTATGCAATGAGTTGTGGTTGTCCCATTATATCGACTCCCATACCTTTTGCTCAGGAATTTATCACTGATGATACTGGTAGGTTGATTGATTTTGATCGCCCAGACCAACTTTCCAAAGCAGTGAATTATTTGTTATCTGATGACAAGTTGAGAATGAAACTCTCGCTCAATTGTTTGCAAAAAATGGCTGTAACGTCATGGGGTAATTCGGCCATAGCGCATGGACAATTATTTAACAAATTAAATAAGGACAAACAAAAGCCCATCTTTAAAAAACCAACTTTCAGTTTAAATCATTTTAATAAAATGACTACTGACATCGGTTTTGTGCAGTTTTCAAACGGAGCAATTCCGGACTTGAATTCAGGTTATACCTTGGACGATAACGCACGCGCATTAATTGTAGCTTGCCAACATTTTCAACAAACAAAAAATCCACAAGATCTTGAAAAGATAAATGTTTATTTCATGTTTATCCGATACTGTTTTCAACCCAATGGAACATTTCTAAATTATGTCAACGATGACAATGAGTTCACCAAACAGAATACAATTGAAAATATTGAAGATAGCACTGGTCGTGCAATTTGGGCACTTGGTTATATGCTTTCATTAGAGGATTATTTGCCTACACGGGTTTTTAGCATGGCCGAAAATATTATTCAGGACGCTATGCCAAATTTGTTACTAATAAACTCCTCGCGTGCTATGGCCTTTATTATCAAAGGATTACACTTTCAAAATAAAACTGAAAATTTGTCTTATATGAAGGTCTTTGCTAATAGACTTTTGCAAATGTATCGCCATGAGCGTGAAGGTGACTGGCATTGGTTTGAAAGTTATTTGACTTATGCAAATAGTGTATTACCTGAAGCGATGTTGTGTGCTTATTTATCTTTGGATGATGATCAATATAGAAAAGTTGCCAAAGAGAGTTTTGATTTTTTATTGGGTATAATCTTCGTAAACGGTCACATAAAAATTATATCAAACAAAGGGTGGCATTTCAAGAATGAAGAAAATGTTCCACAGATTGGCGGCGAACAAGCCATTGACATTGCCTATACCATCCTTGCTCTGGAAAAATTTTCTCACGAATTTCCTTTGTCAAATTATAAGTCAAAAGCTGAAATTGCATTCAATTGGTTTTTAGGTGATAATCACTTAAATCAGAATGTATACAATCATTGCACAGGTGGATGTTATGATGGGATTGAAGAATTTAATATCAACATCAATCAAGGTGCAGAATCAACGCTGAGTTTTCTTTTATCACGCTTAGCTATGGAAAGGATGTTTCATTCAAAAACTATTAGCTTGCAAATGCAGTTGGCGGTTGAGTTTATAAAGTAAAAAGTAAAAAGTTCATAAAGTAAAAAGTTCATAAAGTAAAAAGTTCATAAAGTAGAAAGTTCATAAATTAGAAAGCGCATAAAGTAAAAATATTAAGTATTGTGAATTATGGAGATACGCAAGGCCTTGCTTCTGTACTATTTTTGTAAAATTTTAAGGGGTGGACAGTAAATACTTTTATTCGTCTATAATTCATAAACGAATAAACGCATAAACGAATAAACAATAAACAATGCCTTGCAAATTGCCAACGTGTCCTAACTTACAATAAGTGATTGCCCATGGCGGCCAAAGACCAATTGCCTTTCGGCGTTTAAGACATAAAAAAAGGGCCAAGAATATCTTTTATTCTTAGCCCAAAACTGATTGCCAAATATAGTGTTTGGCTGAGGAAATGGTTTTTTAAGTAGAAGTTTAATGCCTTACGAAACGTTTTATAAAAAACGGTAACCTAAAGTCGCTTGTACCCATGCATTTTTGTAACGTGGTGTTTGTGATGTACCATCACCATTATTAGTTGTTAAATCCCAAGCTGCTCTTGTTCCAATTACCAACTTATTTAAATTGATGTTTACACCAACAGCAACACCGAAAATATTCTTACGCAAATTTTCATTTTCAAATTCTTCAATTTGTTCCAGGTTTTGGATATCATTTTCCAATACATCTTTGCGTTTTCTTAAGTATGATACCTGAGGTCCAGCTAAAATGGTCAATACTTCCATTGGTTTTACGGAGAGATACAGGGGAACATCAATATAGTCTGTAGTTCGGGTGAGTTTGTATGCACTGCCCAACAAGGTTCCTTCACCTTTGAATCCTTTTTGAGAAAACAATATTTCTGGTTGAAATCCTAATACATTTACAATAGGCACTGCCATAAATACTCCGCCAACAAATCCGAATTTACCATCTGCTCTAAAATCATCTCCTGCACCATCGTAAACGTTGGCATAATTTGTACCAATTTTAATTCCGAATTGGAAATTATTCCTTTCATCGTCCTGGCCGATCAAGGTACTACTTAGAAAAGTTCCTATTGCAAGGAAAACTATTAACTTATACATTATTTGTATTTAAATTATTAAAAAATATTTCAATTTCCTTTAATGGTAAAGTTGAATTCGTTTTCATTAATTTTGCCATTTCGGTATTAAAATCTATTTTGAATTTAGTACATTGATTTAGTATGATTAACAACCCAAAGATCGTTTATTGCATGTCTTCATTTGTTACACAATTTTGGTAATAATTTACATGTTTTCCATGTTAGCTTGTCAAAGGAATAGCCATATCCTACTGCACTGTTTAAACTCCAAAAGATATGAGCATCAAAGAAGATGATTTTATTTGGGGTTTTAAGTGATTGACGATGAGATCAATAGGGTGTTCTGTACTACAAATCAATGTGCTTTCGATTGATTGTTTGAAAAAAAATCCGGCTTGGAAAAAGTTGTAATAAAGAAATATCTATTTTTTCCTCCCCGGATTCATTGTTTGAAATGTTCAAGAGAAATTAAGCTTCTAAATGATCTAATCTATTCTTAACTCTTGTAGAAGCATCTTTAAAATCGTCCTTTACATTGTCAACTTTCTGAGCATATCCATCTACAAATTCATCAAATTTTGAGTTCATACTGTGCAGCATGTTGTGGCTGTTTTCAGCAATTTTATTTCTTGTTTTTTTACCTTTGTTAGGCGCAAGCAAAACACCTACAACAGCACCAACAGATAGTCCAACAATT
>ERZ795059.1578-NODE-1578-length-25177-cov-20.735172_pt1 | contig 25177 bp, 18 predicted proteins | sample MGYA00375143_ERZ795059 | MGnify/ENA primary metagenome ERZ795059 (study PRJEB30188, sample SAMN05720168) | activated sludge metagenome | isolation source: Anaerobic digester | place: USA | collected 2015-01-07 ... | reverse complement strand
AGCCGGGACTTCCTTGACTACCGCCCCGCCCTGCGACATGAAAACCTGTTTCATTTTGCGGAACCTCCGACTTGAGAGAGTGGGCCCGGCTCTTTGCGCTCAACGCCGCGCTGAGGCGCGAGCAAGCGCCGGAGCCTGCTCACGAAAACCATTTGTGGAACGTGTAGAAAGAATGAGTCTGCGTGAACCCCATCTGCTGCCATGTCTTCAAAACAGGGATTGTGTTTATCAGAGTGGAAGCGGAGAGTTTTTTCAGGTTGTTGTCTGCTCCCCACAAAATAGCTCCGGCGGTGAGCGACTTGAAGACGCCTTTGCCCTGAGCGTCAGGAGAAACGCAGCCGAGAGTCCACTCCGCCGAATCCGGCCCGGCCATCTTAAGGGAGCTGAAGCCCATTACTTTTCCGTTTATCTCGGCGACCAAGACCTCGTCGGCCAGTTCCGCGCGGCAAGAGCGGGTGATCCAAGAACTGTACGCCTCGGAGCATTTATCGTCGTCAAGCCGTTCGTCTGCGTGGTAGTGTCCGTAATAACCGCTGAAAGACTGCCGCGCAATGAGCTGGATGTCGGGCAGGTCGTCCGGCCGGGCGGGCCTCGTTGCGGCTTCTCCGGCGTGGACGGGCAACGGCGTCGAGCCGTAAAAAAAAGACAGGTAAAGAAGCGTGTCCATCAGGAGAAACCCCCGCTTCTCCATTTCCTGAGCCGCTTTGATGTCTGTCGTGGGCGATCTGGCAATGAGAAATTCGATGTGGTTGCCGGAGCAGAATTCCATCATTTGGTCAATATTTTCGAGGGCGACCATTTCCGCGCGGGCGGTTTTGCAGCCGAACCGCTCCAGCTCCGGGGCCGACAGAAAAATCCTGTATTCTTCAGCGTTCATCCTGATTCAGGGAGTCCTCTCCTCCCGCCGTCTCGCTTATGGCGTAGGTGGGATATCCTGCGGTTCTGAAATGCACTCTGGAAATATACTCGCCGATGATGCCGAGAGCGAAAAGCTGAGCTCCTGAGAAAATGGCGATGATGGAGGCTAGGAACGGGAATCCGGGTATGCTGCCGCCGGAAATAATGTAGCGTATCAGCACATAGGCCAGCACCAGAACGCCGAACACCGTGAAAGAAAAGCCGATCATGCTTGCGATCTGGAGCGGCCAAACGCTGAATCCGGTGAGCATGTCGAGGGCGTGGTTCAGGAGTTTTCTGAAGGTGTAGTTGGATTTGCCGTCGAGCCTCGGAGCGTGCTCGACGTCCTCTGCCGCGTATTTGGAAGCCCCCCAAGTCAGGAGCATGTCCAGAGACACCGAGGGGCCGATGTAGCCCTCGAACGCGTCTCTGAGGACAGTCCGGAACGCCCTGAACGCGCTGGCCTCCGACGCCGCCCGTTCGGCGGTGGCTTTTCTCAGTATGAGCCTTATGAGCCTCGACGCCAGTTTTCTGGACGCGCTGTGCTTGGAGACGACCGGGCGGCCATACACCACGTCGAAGCCTTCATCCAGTTTGTCGATAAGCTTGCGGATTTCTTCCGGGGGATGCTGAAGGTCGTCGTCCATCGTCACTGTGACGGAGTATTGCGCTTTTCTGACGCCGCACAGGAGGGCGTTGTGCTGGCCGTAGTTGCGCATGAGGTTGATGCCGGTTATCCAGCCGTGTTCAGCGGCGGCTTCGCGGATTTTTTTCCAGCTTCCGTCCGCGCTTCCGTCGTTGACCAGTATCAGCTCATACTCGCGGCCAATCGAGTCGAGCGCCGCGCGCGCCCGCTCCACCAGCGTCCGTATCATTCCCTCGCTGTTGTAAACGGGAACGACTACGGAAACGCCTTTCCTGAATCCTTCGATTTGATTTCCGCTAGTTTTCAATGGCAGTCCGACGTCCGCAATGAATATTCTTCTATGAAAAAATAACTTAAAAACAGAAAACAGGCAACACCGAAGCCCAATTGGCCGCCGGGGCCGCGCGGCGCGCCTCCGAATTGATTTTAGCCGCCTTGAATGTTAATATCATTTCAAATCTGCTTGCGGCTTTCCGACTCGCGAAAAATCTTGCGGGTAAGAGGCCGGGACAGCCGGGATCCGGGATTGAAAACTGAAGTCGCCGACATAAACGCCCGCAGACGCGGACTAGGCGCGGGCGGATTCATCCTGCTCGCTGTCCTTTTCGCCGCAACGCGCGCTGGCGTCGTTTCCTACTACGAATCCATAGGATATTTCTACTATTACGGGATGGTGTCCAACCAGTACGCCATAGCGGAGGCGGCTTTCAACGGGCATTTCAACTCGGAGGATTTCGGGTTGAAGAAAGCGGTCAGAACGGAGGCGTTCGAGAGGGGGCGCCCGACCCCGATAGAAGAGTGGAAGAACTATCCCAAGACAGGAAAATACACCACGTTCCCCGCGCAGGACCTGCCCGGCTACGGCTACATAATCGCATACACTAGCCGGTGGTTCGGAGGGGAACTGACCTCAAGATACGCCTTCGCCGTTCAACTTGCGGCGGAGTTCGCGGCGATGATGTCGCTGGCGGCGTGCGCGGGAGCTATGCTCGGCGGCAGGGCGGCTCTGCGCTTCGGCCTTTTCTACATCTTCCTTTTTCCGTTCATCTGGCCGCTGGCGTTCCAACCGATGCGCGACATTTTCAACTTTGCTGTTGCCTCTTTCGGAGTGGCGGCGTTTTTCGTTTATTCGAGAGGGAAAGGGAGTGGAAGTTTCTGCGGCGCCGCGGCGCTGCTGATTTTGTCTTCGCTGCTTCTGTGGGTGGCCCCGAGGGACTACTATTTTATTTTCCTTCTAGCCCCCGCCGCTTTTTTTGCCGCAGACAGGACTCTCGCGTCGAAGGCCGCTTTCGCGGCTCTGTGCGTCGCCGTTCCGGCGGCCGTGTTCGGCGTCCCCTACAGAAATTTCAACATGGCTCATTACGGGACTCCGGACACTGCGACCATCGGCAGGGGCTTGTGGGAAGGCATGGGGATAGTAGACGAAAACAAATACGGCTTCAAGTTGGACGATTCCGCGATGCTGCCATTTCTCAAAGAGCGGGGATATGAAAACGTGTCATACGGCTCTCCGGAAATGAACAGGCTGCTTGGAGAGCATGCGATAAGCGTTATAAAAGAGGACCCCGGTTTTTATCTAAAAACAATCTTGGTCAGGTCGATCCAGACAGCTAGAAACCCGCTTCCAATGTTTTACCAGCAGAGAAATCCGAGGAGCGAATCCGGGCTTTCATACTCGGAATATGTCAGGAAGAATCCGTTTGACGCCGCAATGGGAATCGCGCAAAACGCGTGGGCGCTGGCTGTGTTTCATCTGGGGCTGATTTTTTCGGCGGCGATGATTTTCGCAAGGAGAGGCCGGCGGGCGGAGACTTTTGTCTTCGTGTTTCCAGTATGGTATCTGCTTGCGACGACTCTGCCTCTGCATTTCGAGGCTAGGTATATGGCGGCAGGAGCGCCGGCGCTTATAGCTCCGCTGCTGTGGGGCGCGGGAGCCGCGCTCGGAAAGCTCAAACGCGCGAAACAAAAATCCGGAGAATCTTCTTGAAGAAGTGTCTTGAATGCGGAACGGCGCATCAGGGAGCCGATTGGGGCTGCCCCTCGTGCGGAGCGCAGCCCGCCATGCGCGGCGGATTTCTTTCTTTCGCCCCGGATTCGGACGGGAGCGAAGAGGGCTTTGATCCGAGCGTGTTCGAGACGCTTGCGCGAATAGAATCAGGCAGTTTCTGGTTCGCGGCGCGCAACAGACTAATCAAGTGGGCATTGGCTAAACATTTTCCGGACGCGAAAACGGTGTTCGAGGCCGGGTGCGGCACGGGGTTCGCTCTTTCCGGGATTCAGCAGTCATTTCCCAATATAAAAGTTTCCGGAGCCGACTTGTTCGCCAGAGGCCTTGAGTTCGCCGCCGGACGCCTTTCTCCGGGGACGGAGCTTTATCAGATGGACGCGGCGCGCATCCCTTTTAAGGATGAGTTCGATGTCGTCTGCTCGCTGGATTCGCTAGAACATATCAAGGACGACGAGGGGGCGCTGAGGGGAATGTTCGAGGCGGTCAGGCCGGGCGGCGGCTTGGTGTGCTCAGTCCCTCAACATCCGTGGCTGTGGTCGGAATTCGACGAACAGAGCAGGCATGAGCGGAGATACGCGGCGAGGGAGTTGAAACAAAAAGTCGAGCGGGCCGGTTTTTCCGTCGTGTTCTCCACATCCTTCATGGCGCTGCTTTTTCCGGCGATGCTGGCTTCGCGGATGGTCTGGAAACTGAAGCCGGGGCGAGCGGCGACCAGCGAGTTCAAATCCGGCCTGTTAAACTCGGCTCTTGGAGCGGCGGCGGCGGCGGAAGCGAGCGCAATCATGGCCGGCGCGCGGTTTCCTTTCGGCGGCTCTCTTCTTGTCGTGGCGAAAAAAACGATTCCTTGCTCTTAAGCAAAAACCTCACACCAGCGGGTCCACGAATTCCTTGAGGCCGTGTTTTTCCGCGTCCAGCAGCCTGTCTCTGGCGCCCTTCAAGTACCTGTGCAACGCGCAAACTCTGTAGCTGAAAAACAACAGAGGTTTTGAGGCTGGATAAAGTTTTTCAAGGGCCGGGATGAGAGGGCGGAGAGAGTTGTGGGCGATGAAGAGCGCGGCCCTGAGAGAGCGCGCGCCCGCGCCGCCGCCGCCTGCCAGCGTGGTTCGCAGCGCGCCCGCCAGCTCCGGATGCCGGTGGACGTATGAGACCGCCGCCGCGCCGCACAGCTCCCGCCTCTCAAGGTACAGCGGGAACGGCGCGCATTCCACATGGTCCGCGGACGCCGCCGGGTTGTGTTTCAGCGCAATCCCGAACTCGGTCTTGGCTCTGTGCGCGAACACTGTGTCGGCCATGTAGTACTCGCCGGTGTATCCGCCCGTCTTGAGAAAATCTTCCCGGCGGAAAGAGATGTTGCCGTGCAGAGCGTATTTGAATTCGACATTTTCAGGGTCTTTAATTTTGTGGCAAGCCATAAGCGCGCCGGAGCGGCAAGCGTATTCCTCGAACGGCGACATTGGTTTTCCGGCGGGCCAGTCTAGACGGCCGATGACAGCCGCCGGCCCCTCTCTCCGCTCGTGCGTCTTCACGTGCTCCTCGACCATCGCCGGATGCGGGATGACGTCGTCGTCGATAAATATGACAATTTCTCCCGAAGCCAGCCGCGCGCCCGCGTTCGATGAATCTTCCTCGCGGTTCTTCTGCCACATATATTTCAATTTGTACGGAGCTTTGAATGATTCGACCATCTCGCGGGAGCCGTCCGCGCTTTCATTGTCAACCACTACGACCTCAATGAGTTCGGCGGGGTAGGTCTGGGCGGCGAGCGCGGCGAGGCATTTGCGCAGGATTTCTCTGCGGTTGTGCGTTCCGATGGCCACAGTGACGGTTTTCATTTGTTACGCGTCTCCGCCCGCCGTGTCATTCGGCGAGAACCAGAAGCGACCAGCCTCCAAGAAGCCTGACCGCCGCGTCCGGGCTGACCCTGAACGCGGTCTTTCTAGCGGCGTTGAGAAGCTTCATCTTCGCGCCCGGCGCGGGGAAATCCGTCGAGGAGCCTGTGTACACCCAATCGACCGTCCGTATCCCAGCGCGTTCGAGAGCTGCAAGCGCGGTGTCTTTGCAAAAGTAATGGATGTGACCGAACGTCCTGCGCGTTTCCGCTAGCGCCGCCGGGCGCGCCGCCGACAGCGCCGTTATGTCCAACGGGAAATGCAGGATTTTATGTCTGCCTTTTTTTCCAAGCTCTCTGAGGAATCCGAAACAGTCTTCGACATGTTCGACGATGTCTAGGGCCATGACGACGTCGAAGCCGCCGTCTGCGACGGCTTCCAGTCCGGCGTTGAAAAAGGACAGCGGACCGCCCGCTTTAGCCGCGCAGATTTCGAACGCCTGCGGGGACGGCTCGTAACCGGCGAAGCTGACGTCCGGCCCCATAAGGCGGGACATCGCGACAAGAGTTTCTCCGGAGCCGCAGCCGACGTCGCAGACCGAGCGCGGGTTGATGCTGTTGCGTTTAAGCATATCAACTACGTGGCCGGCCTTCCACGCGGCGTCCGCCGCGCCCCAGCCGGGGTTGTTCGTCAGGTATGTCCCGTCAGAATAGATGTCAGCCATTTTTTTTATGTCCGCGCCGCGCGCGGTTTCTCATATTGTATCAGCATGCGGCCTGCGGCGAAAGCGGGCGGTTTCTATCGCGCCGCGCGTCCTGTATAATACGACGGAACGCGGGTTTCTGCCCGCGCAACGCTCAGTTGCGTATTGAAGGGACAGGCAATTGGAAGAAAGCGGAGAAAACCTCGGAACCGCCGCGGCGTCCGCCCCGCGAGGGGAAATGCTCAGGAATATCGCCGAGACGTTCGGCACGAGGGCGCTTCTGTTGGGCGTGAACTTCGCCGTCTCAGTCGCCACCGCCCGGATGCTGCTGGAAGAAGGCCGGGGGCTTCTGGCGGTGGCGATGTTCATCGGCTCCGTCGGCATACAGCTTTCAGGCCTAGGCCTGCACACATCGAGCGTGTACTTTCCGGCGCGGGACCGAACGCTTATCGGGCCGGTTCTGGCGAACGCGATGGCGGTGTGCCTTGCGGCGGGTCTGATTTCTGCGGCGGGCGCGGCCGCTGTGGCGCGCTTGCAGCCCGATCTGTTTTCCATCGACGGCTCTCTGCTTTTCCTCGCACTCCTCTACATCCCCGTCGGGCAGACCATCACCGTGACTTCCAACATGTTGCTCGGCATGAAGGACGTCCGGGCATTTAACATCTCCACAATCGGGCCTCCTGTCATTCTGCTCGCGCTGCTGTGCGCGGCGTATTTCACCGGCGGAGCGACGCCCGTGTCAGCGCTCGCTATGGCGATAGTCAGCATGATCCCGCTTGCGGCGTGGGGAACCGCAAGAATCGCTAGGCAGGCTTCAGGCAGACCGGAATTTTCTCCGGCTCTTCTTAAAGATATGTTCAGCTACGGCGCGCGCGCTTATGCCGCCGCCTTCCCCGCCTTCCTTGTCTTCAGAGTGGACATCATTCTCATATTTAAATATCTGGGCGCGGCGGAGGCCGGGATATATTCAATATCGGTGGCTCTCGCCGGACTTCTTCGGATACTTCCGCAAGTGGCAGGACAGATAGTGCATCCGAAGCTGTGCGGAATGGACAGTTGGGATGAAAAACTTGCGCTGACGAAAAAAACGGCGCTAGGCATAACCGCCGCCACGCTGCCCGCGATAGCCGCCGCCGCCCTGCTCGCAAAACCCCTAATCGTTCTCTTCTACGGAAAAGCCTTCGCGACCGCGGCCGTTCCTTTCCTGCTTACATTGCCCGGCATATTCGCTTGGAACCTTCAGAGCGTTGTGGGAAAAATCCTGATTTCGGACGGATACAGCGGAAAGATAGTGGTCGCGTGGTTCGCCGCGCTGGCTGTCAACCTCGGCCTGAACATAGCTCTGATTCCGAAGATTGGGCTGCCGGGCGCAGCCATCGCGTTCAGCGCCGCCCTCATCGCTCTGAGCGCGGCCATCCTTTTTATAATCTTCTCGACAGACAGAAAAATGAAGCGCGCGGGCGCGCCCCGCGCGTCCGGCGGAGGAGCCGCCTGATGGACAGGTTTTCCCCGTCCCGCATTTTTGAATCGAACCCCCGGCTCCCGGATATCGCGGCTCTGTTCGCCCTGCTCGTTCTCACGTTCCTGTTCTACTATCCTTCCGCCGGTCCTCTCGAATCCAGATACATGTACTATTCCGACCCGGTTGAGAGAAGCCTTTCCGTCTGCAACCCTGAATACGACAACAGTTTTCAACGGAACAAGTGGGAGATATTTTCTCCGTTGGCCACTCTGATAATGAATATGTCGATGCGGCTTCTTCACGAGCGACCGGACGCCGCTGTAATGGCGGCGCACATGGGGATGATAGTTGTTTCGGCGGTCGCGCTCTATCTGCTGAGCAGGCTGTTCATGTCCGCGCTCGCTGCATTTTCGACGACTGCCCTTATATTCTGCGGACGGGTCCTGCTGCCGCTTGCATACGGATTGGGGCAGAGCAATATCCACATCCTGTTGCCCGCTTCGCTTGGAGCGGTCTTCTTTGCGTCCGCGGCTCTTGCGCCGGGGAAAAACCCAAAAAGGAAATTTCACGTCCTTGCGGCGTCCGCGTGCCTCGCGGCGATCTACTGCCTCGGCAACCATGAGACGGTGTACGCGGCGGCGTGCGCGTTCATTGCCGCAACCGCGCTGGCGGCGTCGTGGCTGGCCAAATCAATTAGGAAGAAGCGGCTCGCCTCCGGGCCGCCGAAAGCTTTTTTTTCGCTGGCGGCGACCTCGGCGGTCATGGGCGTCCTTCTCATGGTTGCGTCGCATGCGGCGATTCCGCAACGGCAGGAACCGGCTCCTCTGTTGAAAATGCTTGCTTATCACTCTTTCCTTCAGCCGACTATAGGAGACGCGACATCCGAATCGAAAACGCGCTCGAAAGAACGCCTGCGCGTGTTGCAAGGCTCTTTCGTTCGCGGCGAATACCTCACCGAATACGGCCGCCACCACGAGCACACTTTCCTGCGGCCCGGCCCGGGGTTCAACGGGATAGTACCGTTGTTCATTTTTCCAAGCTTTTTTTTCGGCGTCGCATTTTTAATTTCAGAGGCAAGGCGATTTAGAGAAAACTGTGAGTCGCCGGGGAACCGAAGACAACAATGGTTCCTGTTTTTCATCTGGGTTCTTCTTGCGTTTTTCGTCCTTACGGCGGCCGCTTCGATGGACCCCAAACCGACTCGCTACACGTTTTCTATATTCGCAGTCTTTGCGGTGGGAGTATGGGGATATGAGTATGCGCCGCGTGTCTTGGCCGGACTGTTTTCACGCCTTAGCAGCGGCGGTGGAAATCTTAAATTGGAATGCAGACTGAAAGCCGTTTCTTCGATCCTGTTGCTGTTTTTTCTCGGAGCGCACATCCACAAAAACTATCTCGACCTGAAAACATACGAAGAGGAGTACGCCCACCAGATTCCATCCGCCTATTTTAATCCCCTTATAGACATAGCTTACGAGGCGTCGGAAGGAAAAGAAGCCGCCATCCTCTTTTACACCGGCAAACAAACTAACAAGTTCAACATGCACGTTTCACTGGGAATCAAGCAGAACTGCGGGGTCCCGTCGAACATCCGTTTCGTCCGCAATAGAAAAGAAGTCGAAAGCCTTCCAGAGTCTGTCAGGGTAATCCCGATAGACGCGCGGATAGGGATTCCCGACAGCCTGTACTATCTGCCCCGCAGCAAATGGCCCGAACGACATTAATATAGAAATATTTCAAACAGTGTTGTTCAACCATTAAACAATCAAAAACAAACAGCCCCCGTTTTGAGGCGGGGGCTGTGGGAATTGCTTGTTTATACGCTATGCGCGGCGTCGGGTCACTGTCCGGCGGGCGGAACCGGGGGCATGGGCGGAACTTCGGGCGTCTTCTGAACGCCGACTTTATCCAGCTTGTCTTTGTGGAGCACGAAATTCTTCTGCTTCTTCAGAGCTTCGACAGTATCTTCGGAAATCTTCTCTTTTTTCTCGGCCAGCATCTTCTGTTTGATGCCTTCCTTGACTTCCTCGAACGGGGTGGCATCGACTTCAGTTTTGTCGTCGGCTATAACAATGTGCCATCCGAATCGGGACTGGAAAGGCTCGCTTATCTGTCCTTTATTGAGAGCGAAGGCGACGGATTCGAATTCGGGAGCCATCTGGCCGCGATCAAACCAGTCGAGGTTTCCGCCGTTGGCGCTGCTGGGGCACTTTGATTTCTCTTTGGCGACTGCGGAGAACGTGTCCGGAGCGGCGACGACTTTCGCGTGCAGCGCGCGCGCCTCCTCCTCCGTGTCGACTAGTATATGTCTTGCTTTCATCTTGCCGCTTGAAAACTCGGCTTTGTTATCGTCGTAGTATTTCTTAACCTCTTCGTCGGAGACGGCGACTTTCGCCACTTGCGGCTCAATCTCTTTCGTGAAATACGTCTGAGCAAGTATCTGATTGATGTAGAAATCAATCATTGCTTTGGTTTCGGGATCTTTGTCGTAGCCTTTGTCGCGGGCTGCGGAGGCAAGAGCCATGAACTCGGCCACTTTGGAAACCAACTGTTCCTTCTGCGCCGGGTCCTGAAGCTGCTGCTGAACCATCGGGGCGAGGTGCGGAATCGCGTAGTTAAGGTCTTCAGCGGTAAGTTTTCCGCCATCGAACTCAGCGATGACCGTCGGGGCGTCAGCGCCTTTTTTCGCCGGGTCCGCCGGGGTCTTTTTACAACCTGCGGATAGGGCGATAAACGGAGCGATTACACAACAAATGACAAGCTTCTTGGACTGTTTCAAGGCGTCAGCCTCCAATGTTGGATTGTGGGTCGCCGTCGGGCGGCTCAGTTGAGTTGCGAGAGCCTTTCCATCGGGCTGATAATGTTGGTTATTTTAATGCCGAAGTTCTCGTCGACTACGACCACCTCGCCGCGCGCGACGAGTTTGCCGTTGACCATGATGTTTATCGGCTCTCCCGAAAGGCGGTTAAGCTCCACCACCGAGCCGGGGCCGAGGTCGAGAACTTTTTGTATGGGCATTTCGGTTCTGCCGAGTTCGACGACCACCTGAAGCGGAACGTCGAGAAGGGTTTCAATGTTTTTAGTCGCAAAATCCGGATGGGAGATTGCGGCGGGCGCGGCGGCGTGAGCCGCTGACGCGGCAGGCGCGGCGGCTACGGGAGCGGGAGCCGGAGAGTCGTCCAGCATGGCCGCTAAATCGTCTCCGCCGAAATCGTCCATAGGGGGAGGCGGGGGCGCAGCAGGCGCGGACTTCGCGGGCGCCGGGTCGTCCAGCATCCCTTCAAGTCCGGCCAAATCGTCCGCTGTCAGTTCCTCGACCGCGCCACCGCCTTCGGCGGGGCCTTCCGTCGGGTCCTGCACTTCAGCCAACAACGCGTCTATTTCATCCTGATTCAGGGTGGGGTCGCCCATTTATCTCTCCTCCCGGCCTCTACCGCGCGATTGTTTATTTATTGAATCGGTTGCGATAATTCGATTGCTCCGATAATATTATTGTTGCAATTTTAACTATTATATCAGAATAAGTAAAGCCGGAAATAAAAAATAATAAGCTAAAAAAAGCGTGTGGACGGGGTGTTTTTTGCCCTTTCCGGACGAATTGACGGAGATTGCCGGTCATGGAGATGAACGATATTCTGGAAAAAGCGGTTCAGATGGGGGCGTCGGACGTGCATTTCGCCCGCGGGCTTCCCCCTGTGTTCAGGATAGGCGGAAAACTCACCCGCGTCGGCGAGGAAAAGCTCGAATGGGACATGACCAAGAGGCTGATTTTTTCCATTATGTCAGACGAGCAGAAGCACCGGCTGGCGGATGACAAAGAAATCGACTTCTCCCACAGCATAACAGGCGGACGGTTCAGGGTTAACGCTTTTTACGACAACTACGGCGTCGCGGCGGTGATGCGGGTCATCCCTCCGAGGCCGCCCGACATGAAAGCCGTGCTGATGCCGCCTGTGGGATTCCATTTGGCTCGGATGAAAAGCGGGCTTGTCCTTGTGACAGGCCCCACCGCCAGCGGCAAATCCACAACGCTAGCAGCCATGGTCGACCTCATCAACCGAGAGCGAGAAGCGCACATAATCACGGTCGAGGACCCGATTGAGTTCCTGTTCGACAGCGAGAAAGGTCTTGTTCACCAGCGCGCTGTCGGCCCAAACACAAACTCTTTTTCATCCGCGCTCCGGGCAGTCCTCAGGGAGGACCCCGACGTGCTTCTGGTCGGCGAGATGCGCGACATGGAGACGATGATGGCGGCGGTGACGATAGCCGAGACCGGCCCGCTGGTGCTTGCCACCCTTCACACTGTCAACGCCGCACAGAGCATCGGCAGAATCGTCGAAGTTTTCCCTTCCTACCAGCAGCAGCAGATACGCTATCAGCTTTCGGTGACTCTCAAGGGGGTCATCTCGCAGCAGCTTGTGCCTCGCGCGGACAAACCGGCCAGAATCGCCGCCCGCGAGATCCTCGTCGTCACTCCCGCTATTTCCAACCTCATTCGCGACGGACAGATACACCGCATCCCCGAAGCCATCCGCGCCGGTGCCGACCTCGGAATGATCTCGATGGACGATTCTCTGCTTTTCTACTTTAAAAAAGGAATTATCAGCAAAGACGACGCTATTTCCCGCGCGTCCAATCCGGACGCGATGCGGGCCGCCGTCGAGGGGTGAATCCATGACTCTGGACATTTCGGAGCTGAAGGGTATTGAGCTGTTCGCGCAGTTCAAGGACGACGAGCTTGCCCGGTTCGCTCCCGTCATTGAAAAAATCGAGTTGCCTTCAGGAAGGAATCTGTTCGTCGAGGGAGACCCCGGCGATTCTCTGTGCATAATAGTCTGCGGAGCCATCCGGGTATACAAAACCATAGACTCGATGGCGGGAGAGGAAAAATCTCTGGCGCTGCTCTCTGCGGGCGCATATCTCGGGGAGATGACGCTTCTGGAAGGCTCTCCCCGCTCGGCGTCGGCGCGCGCGGAGTTCGACTCCATTATTTTCAAAATCACGCGCGAGAACTTCATCCGACTGTTGCGCGAATACCCGCAGGCGGCAATCAGGTTTTTCGTCTCTTTCATGAACGTCCTGTCCGAGCGGCTGAGAAGAACCAACGAGGAGCTTGTCGTGCTTTACGAGATAGGCAAAGTGGTGGGAGCCGCCCCGCCGATAGACCATCTCCTTGAAGGGGTTCTCCGACCGCTGGTCAACACCGTGAAAGTGGAAATGGGCGCGGTCTTCGTTCTGAATGAAATCACCGGAAAACTTGAGTGCAAACACGCCGTCGGACAAGGCTCTTCGGACATGCTCAATGTAAAAATCCGCGAAGGCGAAGGAGTCGTCGGAAAGGCCCTCGCCGAGCAGGAGACGCTTTGCGTCAGGAATTTCGACAACGCCCCGGAGTGCGCCGGGCTGCCCAGACTCGGCTTCGAGCGGCCCGACATGCTGATAGCGCCTCTGGCGCGGGCCGGACGCCCTTTCGGCGCCCTGCTCCTCGCCCAGCGTCTCGACGGCAAAAGCTTCGACAACGCCAACATCAACCTCATAAACGGCGTCGCCTCTCAGGCAGCCGCCGCAATCGAGGCCGCTCTCTTCCAGCAGGACACCGCCGCAAGGGAAAACTTCGATAGAAAATCAATTATGTTTTAGCAAAACATAATTGATGCGTTAAGGGAAAACTTTTGAAAAAGTTTTCCCTTAAAATCCCTTTCAAAATCTTTCATGCTGGCGCCGAATGCGGAGCTACGCTTCCGCCTTCGGCGCGTATCATGGGAAAAGATATTGGGAAAGAATTTTCAATGGAATCCAATTTATAAATGATTTTGACAAGAAAAGAATTGTAGGGGCGACCCGTCGGGTCGCCCGGATAGGATGGTTCATTGCCATTTTTTCAGAAATGATTTTACATGGGGCGTCGGGAGAGAAGCGCGTCAGCGATTCTCTCCCGACGACCAGTGAAACGTTTTGAAGAGATTCCAAATAGAAACTTTTTCAAAAGTTTCTATTTGGCCGCCGGCGGCGTTTTTTAATTTGATTGTTCTGTTTCCCCGCAGACTCATGGAATATTTCATTTGCGCGGCGTTATAATTGCGCCATAACAGCCTGACGGCGCTCCGGGAGGCCCTTGTGGCGGACCGCGATAGACTCAACAACATCGTCGCTCTTTCTTCCTTCGGCATATTTCTCGTCGTTTTCGGACACTCCTACGCAAACCTGACTCTCAAAGACGATTCTTTCATGCGCTTCATGTATTCCCTGCGAAGCGTTATCTACAGTTTCCACATGCCCTTGTTCATCTTCATATCGGGATATCTTTTTCTCCACACGACAAACCGCGCCGGGAGACTCCCTTTCGCCGGTTTCGTCAAAAAAAAATTCGTCAGGCTTCTCGTTCCATATCTGATTCTCAGTCCGCTGGCGTTCGCAGAGAAATCCTTTTTCGCTCAGTTCGCGTGGAAACACACCGAGGTCAGCTTCAGAACATTCTTTCGAGGCGTCATATATCCACTCTCCAACATGAACACTTTCTTCTGGTTCCTGCCGACATTGTTTGCGATATTCCTTTTCGCGCCGCTGATGCGCAAGGCCCTGTCGAAAAAAGGAAACGCTCCGCTAATCATCCTCATAACGGCAGCCCTCGCCTCTCTGAACATCTTCCTCCCATTTGCCGACGTTCAGATATTGAACATCGCCGGAATCGCCCGGCTGTCCGTCTATTTCTGGCTCGGCTGCCTTTTTTACTCCTGCGTTCCGCCGACAATGCCGTCCGCCGCGCGCCTCGCCGCCTTCTCGCTTTCTCTCTGCGCGTTCATATTTCTGAACGTCACAATCATCGCCTCCGGCAAAACCCCCCTCCTCTCTTTCCTCGCCGCCGTCTGCGGCATTCAGGCCTCCTTTTTTCTTTTCAGCATATTCCCCTCCCGGCTGCATTCCTTTTTTGCGCCCATCAACGGTTATTCATATCAAATCTATCTGCTGTCATGGTTTTTTCAGACCGCCGTCCGCGTCGCGGCTTATGTGATTTTCAAAATGAACATTCACGCCGTTTTCGCGCTGATGCTTATCTCCGGATTGGCAGGCCCCGTCCTGACGGCGAAAGCCGTTGAAAGATTCCTGCCGAAAACAGGTTTCGTCATCGGCTTGCAAACCCCGCCTGCGGACAAAAACAAAGAGCCGCGCCACTCGCCCGCGCGTCTCTAGCCACCCGTATTCTGATATCGCGTTTGAATTCTTTTAAGTCGTAGTTCCCGCTGTCCCTATTGGCAAGCGCTAAAACAGGACACCCGCTCTATTCCTTAAAGCGGGCGCCGGGCGGGCAATGCGGATTCCGGGGGGGTTATCTGCGGTAGTCGGCGCCGCGTTTGAATTCCCGGTCTATGTATTTTACGACGTCCTGTCTGGCGGGATATCTGACGAGGTTGTAGTGATCCATGATGACATTGGCGACGCCGGCGCAGTAGTCGTCAAAAGCGGAGAGCTTAAGCTGCGCGGCTTCGCGGTATGGAGTCGCGGCGGCAATTCCGTCCGTCCGCGCAGCGCCACTCATCTCGCCGTCGTACAGCGGCAGGCCGGTCTCGACCAGCATAATCTTCGTCTGGACGGCCTGCGAGCCTTCTACCAAGCTGACCTTCTTGAGGCCCATATATTTCGATTCCTTGACGTCCGTCAACTGCTGTCTGCCGAGGTTCCCCACGTAAACGATGTCCGCCGGGTATTTGGCGAGCATTTTTTTGATGAACTGCTCGGAACTTCTCTCCTTGTACGGGACGCGGGAGAGGTCTTCTTCGGGGACGACGACTCTGAAGTAGCCGGTCTCTCTGAGGGAGGCGGCTATCTTGTCGGTGTGGACGTCTGCGGGAGCGGGGTTCCATCTTTCTGTTCCGCGCGGGTTCTCGAACGGCAGCGCGAGGATGGTTTTCTTGTGATAGACGGATTTGAAGACTTCGTAGAAATCGAGGACGACGAGCGGGGCGAGGCTTTTAAGCGGAACTTCACTGTCGGCTTCGGAGAGGCGCGCATAGGGGATGTATTCCGAGGCGACGGCTATCTTGACGGGGTTGAAGGGGATGCCGGATTTCTGGACGATGTAGCTGAAGTTGGAGGCTAGCGTGTCGTTGCGCGGGTCGAGTTCTAGGGCGCGGTAAGCGCGCTCCTGCGCTCCTTCGATGTCTCCCGAGCGGAACATGCAGAGGGCGGCGTTGTTCAGAGGGCCGGACCTCGGACATCCGCGAGACACCGCCGCTTCGAGCAGTCCGGCGGCTTCGTCGCATTTGCCCGCGAACACCAGCATGGATGCCAGATTCGCCGACGCGCATCCGTCGTTTTCGTCAGCTTTAACGGCGGAGTTGAAGTCTTCCACGGCCAGTTCGGGCCTGTTGAGTTTCAGGTTGACGTATCCGAGGCTGTTGCGGGCGACGGAGTGAGCGGGAGATTTTTCAAGGGCCGACCTGAAAATGACGGCGGCCTCGTGAATCCTGCCGCGCTCGGCGGCGACCAGCCCGGACACCGTCAGGTAGTCGGGGTCGGCGGGATGTATCTCAAGCGCTCTCTTGATGTCCGTGTCCGCTTTCTCTATGTCTTTGACGCTTAGGTTGTATCTTGCCGCGCGGTAGTATTCGGCGGCGCGCTCTTCGGCGGTCATCTCGAATTCTTTAAGTTTTTGTTCCTCGCGCTCTTCGCCGGAGAGAGTTCCTCTTGCGCGGGGGGCGCGCTCGTATTCGGGCTGTTTTTCCGGTTCAACGGCTTTAGTCGCCGCCGCCGGGACAGGTTCGGATATTTTCTTTTCCGCAACCTGAGCTGGCGCGGGCCGCGCTTCTTCTTCGGACGCCGGCCTTCTCTGCCTCAACACAGGTTTGTCTTCCTCCGGTTCCGCCGCAACGACGACAGGCGCGGGGGCCGGCGCAGGCGCAGGCTCGACTGCAGGAGCAGGGGCCGGGGCGGGTTTCGTTTCAATTACAGGCGCGGGCGCGGGGGGAGCTGGGGATGGTTTCGCTTCGACCACGGGAGCCGGAGCGGGTTCAGGTTGTTTTGCGACAACTCTCGCGGGCGCGGCGGGGGCAGGAACAGGTTCGGGTTTTTTCTCCTCTGCGACCACAGGCGCGGGCGCGGGAGCAGGTTCCGGTTTTTTCTCTTCAACGACAGGAGCCGGCGCAGGCGCAGGCTCGACTACAGTAGCAGGGGCCGGGGCGGGTTTCGTTTCAACTGCGGGCGCAGGCGCGGGAGTCGGTTCCGGAGCGGGTTGTTTTGCGACAACAACCTTCGCGGGGCCGCTCTGACGCGCGGGCGCGGGAGCAGGTTTTTTCTCTTCAACCGCCGGGGCGGGCGTCGGAGCGGCGGCGGCGACTGCCGCCGGGGCGGCGGGCGCGGAAACAGGCTCAGGTTTTTTCTCTTCCGCTACTGCGGGAGCCGGAGCGGGTTTCGCTTCAGCCGCGGGAGCCGGGGCCGTTTCGGGAGCCGCCTTCTGCATAGGAGCGGGCGCGGGGGAAGCTTTTTCCGCCGCCTCGGCCTCCCCTTTAGGTTTCATGGCGACTTCTTTGGGCAGCCCTTTGAGCGGCCCTTCCCGGTGCGTCATCTGCTCGTGACGTTCTTTTTCGGCTTTTATGAATTGATAGTTTTTCTTAAACTGCGTGTTCTGCGGGTCCCGTTTTATCACCTGCTCCATTTCGCGGATGGCGTCGTCGAACCTGCCGACTTTGTAGTAAGCGTAGGCGAGATTATTTCTGGGGAGCGCGTAGTCGGGGGCGATTTTCACGGCTTGCTCGTGGAATTTCACGGCGGTGGCGAAGTCGCCTCTTTCGGTGTAGACGTTGCCGAGGTTGATGTGGGCGGTAAGCAATTCCGGGTCGAGTTCGAGAGCGCGCCGGAGTTCGGTTTCCGCTTCGGCAAAGTTCCTGAGCAGGTAGTGGGTCTGTCCGATATTATTGTGAATGACGGATATGTCGGGACTTTCGGGCGGAGTAAGTTCGAGGGCTTTTCTGAAAGATTCGATGGATTTTGCGTAGTCGTTTTTCGCGTTGTAGGCGACGCCGAGGCCGGAGTGGGCGGCGGCAAGGGTGGGGTCAAGCTCGACGGCGCGGGCAAGGGTGGCGACCGCTTCGTCGAATTTTCCCATGTCCAACTGGATGAGGCCCAATTCGTTTTTGAAGTAGGCGTTGGAAGGTTCGAGTTCGATGGCGCGGGAAATCTGGGCGGCGGCCTCGTCGAGCAGGCCGTCTTCATGAAGTTCGACGCCGCGTTTAAATAAATCCGCGGCGGACTGGGCCGAGGCTCCGGCGGCGGACGCCAGAGAAAAAACGGCGGCGGCTAGCGCCGCAAAAGCCGCCCTCGTTATCTTTGTCCCGGTCTTATCTCTCATCTGCGCACCTCTGTCGGCGAGTGTGTTTTTCGGAACCGGGCGTCAAGCCCGGAGCGCGACCGCGCGATCCGGCGGACGCCGTTTTCATTAAGAAATCAACCTTCTTACATTACAATAGTCAGATTATTATTTCAAGTTCTCAAGCTCGCGCCGCGCCGTCGCGGCTCCGTCGCTTACCGAGTTCGCGTCGATGCCCTTGCGATACCATTCGGCTGCGGCCCCGGCGTCTTTGTATATGTCGCGGTGTATCCGCGCGATGTAAACGAAACTTATTGAATTGTCCGGCTTGGCGGCTATGGACTTTTCGTAGTAATCAATGGCGCGGTCGAAATCGCCTTTTTCCTCGCAGACCTTTGCGACCAGAATTTGCAGGTCGAACTTGTCTGGGAGCAGCGCGGCGGCGGCTCCGAGATATTTGAGGGCCTCGGCCAGTTTCCCCATCTGATAGTACGCGTCGCCTGTCTTATAGAGCAGCGCGGTGTCGGTCTTGTTGGACTCCAAGACGTCGAAGGCTTCGGTGTAGAACCTTACTGCGTCCGCGAACCTGCCCTTGCCGTATCTCTCGCTGCCTATATAAATGAGGGTTTTTGAGAAATTGCGGCGGGCGTCGATGTCGCCGGGCCTGAGTTGATAGTATTTGCGGTATTCCTCGGCGGCTTTCCAGTAGTTTGCCCCGGCGAAGTGGATATCGGCGAGTTCCTTGCGCGGGGCCGGGTAGTCGGGCCGTTCGGCGAGGACTTCGGCGAGGAGGATGTGAGCGTCGCGGGAGCGGCCTTCGCCGCGTCTGGCTTTGGCGAGGGCGGTTTTGCATAGGCTCCGGGGGATGGGCATTTCGACGCAGGTTTCCAGCCGGGCGGTTGCGGCGTCCGTTCTGCCCGCCGCTCTCATGACCTCGCTCTGACCGTACTGCCAAAGTTCGGGCATGACTCTGATGAACAGCGCGAAGGCGAGAAGCATCGCGCCGAAAGTCGCCGCCGCTACCGCCGCCCAAGACGGAATGTCAAAATCGAAAAGGTTGCTGCCGGACGGGAACGCGGCGGCTCCTCTGAAGAGCAACAGGCCGCCCGCGAAAGCGAAGGCCGCGCCGGGGCCTAGGATAAAAGCGAAGAAAATTAGTCCGGGGGCTTGGCCTGAGCCTGCGGGGAGTCGAGCTGGGAGCGTTTCGGGCGCTGCGCCGGGCGCGATATCTTTCCGGCTCTCCGCCAGCAGAAGCGGCGCGAAGCCCTCCGGCAACAGAGGCTCGCGGGCTTCGAGATAGACTGCGAATCCTTCGCCGAGACCGGACGCGGCGTTCCAATGCCTGACGCCGAGCAGAGCCGCCCCGGCTCCGAGAAGCGCGACCGCGACCGCCGCGACTTGTATGAGAGACACAATTTTTTTCGGCAGCGTGGCCAGAACGACACACGCGGCAAGAGCGCAGACCGCGACGATTCCCGCCGTCGCCTTCGGCAGCACGTCAGCCCTGTCCGCGAAGAGGAACACAGCCGGGAGCCGCCACGCCGAAAGCGGTTCGCCCTCAAACAGATAGAACCACGGAACGAGCAGGGAAACGGCGGTCAGCGCGGCTCCGGCCCCGAACAGGATGTACGGACGGGTTTTCGCGGCGAGCCGTTTCAGCTTGCCCTTGTCTTCCCCGGCGCTCGCGATTCCCAGCTCCAGCAGTTCCGCTTCGGTGAAAGCGCGCTCAAACCTGTCCTGCTTTTCGCCCGCCGACGCTCCGGCCTTCGGAGCGTCTTTTTTCGCCGGAGTCTGATCCGCCTCGTGGAATCCGTCGGCGGAAAACCCAAGCCCGGTCGGCGGCCCCGCAGCCCTGCTCTTTTTGAACTGATCGGGGTCTTCGATGACTTCCATGCCGCCGAAATCGCCCGCGTCAAACGGTATTCCGGTTTCGGACGAATAAATGTCGTCGTATCCAAGCTTCGACTTGGGGACGGCAGATTTCAGAGTCGCGGAATCCGCGCTCTGCATCTTCGAGCCGCATTTGTTGCAGAACTTCACGCCGTCGGGCGGCAGATTTCCGCAATTGAGGCAGATAGGCATAATCGGTTCCTTGGCGACCGGGCGCGCGCCTTATTGGTTTAGATATGTTTTACCAGTTGCGGCCCATAAATCAAAGCCGCAAACACAGCAAGCCACGCGAAAACGGCGGACACTATGACCGGGTCGGACAGGATGGCCTGAAGGTGCTCGCGGGTTCTGTCCGTTCTGCGGGCCAACAAATAGTATCTCCAAACGGCGAGCGCGACGAATGGCGCTGTAACCCAAAGAAAACTCGTGCCGTATTTCTCGACGCCGACGCGTGAAAAACTGTAAGCGGCGTAAACCGCGACAGTGGCCGCGCCGAGAGCGCGGAACAATAGTTCCTCCGCCGCGGAAGGCCGCGCGGCCGCCGCGTCCATGTATATCCTCTTGCCCGCCACGACGTACGCCGCCAGCAGAAACGCCTCCGGGTAAACCCAAGCGGAGACCCTGACGTCTATTGCGGCGGCCCCCGCGAGCATGCGCAGTATCATTCCGGCGGCGATGGCGACGACTCCCGCCGCGCGCATCTTTTTGAGAAAGAAATTATACGACAGCATCAAGACGGCGTAGGCAGCGAGCATGAGAGCGTATCCGTCGCCGATGCAGGCCGCGACTGCCCCGGCGGCTGCCGCCGCCCCGGCGGCTGCCGCCGCCATGCCCCCGCGGCTTATCCTGCCCGCCGCGTATGGCCGGTTCCTTTTGACCGCGTCTTCGCGGTCCTGCCCGACGTCCACAAGGTCGTTGACGACGTAGATGAACCCGGCGGCGAAACAGAACCCGGCGAAAGCCGCCGCCGCGACCGCCGCAGACCCTGCGTCGAGCATGCCTCCGGAAAAGAACAGCGGAGCGCCCACCAACAGGTTTTTTACCCAGTGCGCCGGCCTGAATGTCTTTATGTAATCAACTACCGCCATTTGCAGCAAATCCGCCGGATATCCCGATTCGCGACGCAGGCTAAAAGGCTCTTCCAGCCTCCGTCCGTTTCCGTGAAAGCATATCACATTGCGCCGCGCGGGAGAAGCGATCCGAGGCGGAGCGCGCCCGTCCGCGCTGTGCTATAATTGCGGGATACCGGCGAAACGCCGGCGGGGACGGAATGAGCGGCGGAACCCTAAAACAAAATCGCGGCGGCGCGTCGAGACTTTTTCTCGCCGCCTTCTTCATATTCTGGACGGCCCTCTACGCGTCCATCGCCAGAGGCTGGTTGCCGAACGGCGACCCGGCGGCGTACTTCCTCGTCGCCGCTTCGATTGTCGAGAACCGTTCGCTAGGCATGAGCGAGAAAAGCCCGGTCGTTCCTCTCGAACCGGGGCCGGACGGCAAATTTTACTCGAAGTTCGGCGTCGGACAGTCCCTGCTGGAAGCTCCGTTCTACGCCGTCGGCAAAGCGCTGGCCCCGCGAGAAGCCGAGCCTGTCCACAGGTTCTACTTCGTCTATTTCGTCTCCGTTATGAGCGTGCCGATTATATCAGCGCTGGGGATCGTCCTTTTCTTTCTGCTGGCTCTGGAGCTTGGTTACGGCGTCAAAGCGTCGGCGGTTTGCGCGTTCCTGCTCGGCCTAGCGACGATGATGATGCCCTACGCGCGGTTCGGGTTCAGCGAGCCGCTGCAAGCCTGCATGATAACGGGTTGCGCGCTGTTCGCCGCGCGCGCGCGGGGCCGGGAGGGCGTCGGCGCTTGGGCCGCCGCCTCCGCAGGCGCTTTCATCGGAGCCGCCGCCCTCGCTAAATCCGCAAACCTTCTCTACGTCCCCATATTCGCGCTCTATCTGTTGTTCTCCGCAGGCCCGCGCCGCGCCGGTTTCATGCGCGCCGCCGCTTTCTGCGCCTCCGCCTCCGTATTCGCCGCCGTCATCCTGTTTCTGAACGACATCAGGTTCGGCTCCCCTTTCGCCCTCGGATACGGCGCGGGCAGAGACGCCGCGTTCGGCTTCAACGTCTCCGCCCTGTCCGGCCTGTACGGATTGCTATTCAGCCCCGGCAAGAGCGTCTTTCTGTACGCGCCGATCCTCCTCGCTTCCGTGGCGGCGGCGGGAGCCTTTCACAGGGAGCGCCGCGCGGAAAGCTTCCTCGTATGGGCCGCGTCAGCCGCCGCCTTCCTCCTATACTCCCGCTGGTGGGCGTGGCACGGCGACTGGGCTTGGGGACCGAGGCTGATCGTCCCCGTCGTCCCCCTTATGGCGCTTCCGCTGCTGCCGCTCGTCAGAGGTTTCTCCGCGCTGCGCCCCGCCGCTAAGACGTCCCTCGCCGCTCTCGCCGCCCTCTCCTTCTTCATCCAGATACTCGGCTCCACCGTGAATTTCCACGAATACATATTGCAGACGCGCATGCTCGAACCGCGCTGGATGAAAGAGATTCCGGAGCGCGCGGGGATGAGGGACGAAATGCTCGCCCTGCATTTCGCCCCCGATTTCTCGCCTGTCGCCGGCCACTGGTGGCTGCTGAAACACGCCGCGCTCGATCGCGGCCTTCCGGCTGACGAGTTGAGGGAACGGATGTTGAAAGATTTTCCGTGGCGCGGCCTGATGGCTTACGCCCCACCGCTCCAACCTGAAAGAGCCGCCGGCTTCGATTACTGGTGGCTGCATTTCCCAAGATTCTTTCCCGCTTCGGCGGGCTGGTCACGTCCGCTTTTCGCGCTCCTCGTCTCGATCGCCTCGGCGGCCTTCGTCCTTTCCATCTTCGCTTTGTCCCGAAAACGCAAACCTTCCGCTCCGGAGGCGGCCCCTGATGAATGACAGACAAAAAGAGATTCTGCGATTCGGAAGAGAATATCTCGACGCGTGCGCGAGAATCGAACAACGCGACAACGGAGAAGAGCTTGTCATCGCGCCCGACGACGACAGGCTGTGGAAAAAACAGCCGCAGCCGCTGTCGGCGGTTCCGATGGCGGGCCGGATGTTCCTGCGGCGGACAGTCCTTGAAATGACCCGCGCCGCCGCCGAGTCCGCCATAGACGCCTTCGGCCCGGATTACCGGCTGCTCCTCATCGACGCCTACCGCCCGCCCCATGTCCAGAGAATATGTTTTTCGCTTGTAAGCAACTACTTTAAGTTTTTCGGCCCCCGCATGGATTCCGAAGACGACCTCGCCGCCTTCGTCAATTCGTTCTCCGCGGATCCGAGATACGGCGGCCACCCATGCGGCGCGGCTGTGGACGCCTCCCTGTGGGATATCCGGAACAACCGCCGCGCCGACTTCGGCGGCGATTCATTCAAAACCATCTTCGTGGATTCCAAAGGCGACGCCGCCGACGGCGGCCAGCAAACCGATGAAATGAGAGAGAAGTTCGCCGATTGCTTCACCCGTCACGGATTCAAGAAGACGCCTTGCGAATGGTGGCATTTCTCTTACGGCGACTGCGAATGGGCGCAACTCGGCGGGCATCCCGCCACCCTTTACTCGGCCGTCCCGTGGAGTCTCGATATGCTCTTCAGCGACTCCTCCCGCCCCAGACTCGCTTAACCTCGCGCCGGTTTGTTAGCCGAAGCAAAAACCCGCTGTGTCATTTGACGCGGTTTTAGACTGGTGGACTATCCCGCTTCCTTTTACTACAACCTTATTCTTAACTTGCTATTGCTATTCCATCAACAACTTTTCTTTGTCAGTCGGAGGATTATCCGCGTTCTTTATGATTCTTGGCGTTAAGAAGAATAAAATGTTGCTGGTTCTTTCGTATTCAGTTTTCTTCGTGAACGCCTTTTCGAGCACGGGTATGTGGCCGAGCAATGGCGTCCGCCTCTCAAGAAACGTCTTGAACTTCGTCTCCAGCCCTCCCACCACGAAGGTCTCCCCCTCTTTGAGAACCACGGAACTTGAGATTCTTTTGTTTGATAGTTCGGCGGGGATTGAAATATTCGCGGCGTTTGTATAGGGAAATGACATATCGCCTGACGCCGCAGAAAAATCTATTGTTATTGTATTTCCCGCTCCAATTCGCGGCGTTGCGTATAAATATAACTGCGTGTTTCGGGTCGTACGATCGGAGCCGCTGTACATCGAGATGTCTACTCCGATCTGTCCCGTCTTGTTGTTCAGCGTGACAAACCTCGGACTGGCCGCCAGCTTCGCCCTGTTGGTCCCGGTGAGAACCCCGATGACTTCCTCTACGTTGAATTGGCTCTGGTAGGCTTTTGTTTTGGATTTTGATGAATTTTCGTAGTTGGAACCTCCTGACATCTGATCAGAATTCTGTGTGGCATAATTAAACGTCATTCTCCCTCCGCTAAGCAAAGCTGAAAGATCGATTCCGACATCGCTGAAGTCCGCGTCGAAAAGTTGAACTATTCTCGCTTCAATAATCACCTGTTGCGGCGGCTGATCCAATTGCCTTATTATGTCCTTCACGTATTTGATTTTCCCCGCAACGTCCGTCACCACCAGCACGTTCAGATTGTTGTCCGCATGAATAGAGCCGTCTTGAGTCAGCCGGGGCGAAACGATTCCTACAAGGCTGGACGCCTGCGCGTTGTCCAGCTTTATTACTTCCGTTTTAAGTTGCACGAAGTTATCTATCCCCAGCTTGTCCATTTCATACACGAAATTCACAATGTCGGTCAGCTTGGGTTCCCTGTCCGTTATGACGAGCAGATTTGCCGACGCGTTGACCGAAACCGAGCCGTACTTTGAAAGCCCTTTCTTCACGAACGGCTTCACCTCTTCCGCGTTCAGATTTTCAAGCTCTACCATTACCGTCTTAGTGAAAACGCTGCTGTCCTCGTCGACCTGTAAATCGAGCTTTATTGAGCCTTTGGAAGGGCCGTCTCCGGTCTGCATTCCGCTTTTGACAACCTTCGGCTCCGCTATCGTCGGCTCCGCTATCGTCGAGGCGGCAAAGTAAATCGTCGCCAACAAAATAAAACAGAGCGTTTTCAGGGTCTTATTCATTGTTTAAGATCCCGTCTTCATGCTGCCGCGCTATGCGGCGTCTTGTGTTGCTTTCGGTTGACTTCTCCATATTACAACTCGCAAGCGCTCATCGTCAACCCGGCGCGGTCAATATAATCTATGTAAACCTTCCGTCATGGCTTGGGCAGATTAGTTTTTTTTGAGAGAATATAGTCGCGCGGCGAAAACCCGCTATGTCATTTGAAACAGTTTTGGAGCAGGGTAAAAGCGCCTATCATTTCGAGTCCGAGAAAAGCGCAGAGGACGGAGAACGCGCGCCTTAGCATCATCGGTTTCGCGCGGGAGGAAACCGTCACTCCGAGACGCGCGCCGAGTATGGCCGCCGGAACCATCGCAGCGCATATCGCTATGTTCACGT
>ERZ795059.1576-NODE-1576-length-25188-cov-15.298094_pt1 | contig 25188 bp, 20 predicted proteins | sample MGYA00375143_ERZ795059 | MGnify/ENA primary metagenome ERZ795059 (study PRJEB30188, sample SAMN05720168) | activated sludge metagenome | isolation source: Anaerobic digester | place: USA | collected 2015-01-07 ... | reverse complement strand
ATAATATACGAAGAAATTAGCTGGGCGAGCAGATGTACTTCACAGGATGGATACCGATAAATCGTCAAATTGCATATTCTTCGTGTTATTCGCGAACTTTTTGGCTGAATAATTTCATCAAATGGCCATCAATTCAAATGATAAAATTCTCCCATGAAATTTGCCAACCAGGAGATTAAACAGTTCCTGGATCTGAGCGCAAAGGACCCTGCAGCAACAAGCTTTTCAGGCGCCTGTCAATGTTTCACCGCCCGATCCGCTGCCGCCAACAGCCTTTTTTTCGCCTGCCGGTACGCGGCCACATCGGCGGCATATTGGTCAAACCCCGTCACGATCTGCGCAATCAGTTGCTCCGCTTGCGCCGGATCATGATTCCGCACCAGATTCAATAATTCAAAATCTTCAAAACCGATGCGATGCGCCTCAAAGCGATGGCTGGAAAGCGGTCCTGCCGGCGCTGGATAGACAATGTGCGAATCGCCGGCCGGCAAATACTGTCCTTCCATATGAAATCGGACCAGCTCTTCGAACGGTTTGGCCGTGTGATGGTTCAGCCCCCAATGCAGAAAACCCTGCAACTCGTATTTCGCGCAGGCCCAGCCGATATAAACCTGACGCAGCCGTTCCTGGTCCAACAATCGGTTCAGCCAAGGTCCGCCGGGCGATAGGCAGGTATACACCCAGATCTGATCGCCGGCCTTTTTGCGGCTGTCAAAAAATGCGCGGTCGGCCTGATACTCTTGCACTTGCGGACACCAAATATTCACGTCGCCGGCTACTTGGGTGGTCAGAGTCGCTTCGAGAATACGGATGTCGGGATAGAGGCTGCGCAACAAAGAGATCAGCTGCTTGTAGCGGTCGACATATTCTTCCGTCGGTTCATCGAACAGGCCCTGCACCCATTTATCTTCCCAGTGGTTTTCCTTCATCATGGCGATGATCCGCTCCGCCATCTGCGTGAGCATGCGCCTGCCTTTATCAGACTGGGCATAGACTTCGCCGCCGTCCGCCGCGTGCGCGCTGAGCAGCATATCGAGCGATCCAAGCCAATCGCGTCGACCGACAGTGGGCGCGCCATGAATCGTGGTAAATCCTTTATCCAGGAACAAACGAATGAGGCGTTCCAGGCGATCGCGCCGGAAATCTACTACGTGGCCGGTGCTGTCAAAGGTGAAATACTCTCCCCAGATAAACCAAAACGTGTTCTGCCGGCCTTTGGCCATCAACGAGGCGTATTTATCGAGCATAGTCCAGAACGGCTCGCTCCACTTTTCGATCTGGTGAGCCGAACAAATATTATCAAGACTATGCCAGTTGATGTAGTTGATGGTGGAGCGGTCGAGGCTCGGCACGGTCGCGGCGTGCACGGTTACCACAAAGCGCAGATCCGCTTTTGTACCGCCGCAGTTTAATCGAATCCGATAAGGGGCGGTCCCGACCGCCGCATCGGCCGCGATCGGCAGTTCCAACCTGAGCGCCACCGTAGCGCCGCCGGCCGGAATCGGCGAGCTCTGTTCCTGAAAGGGATCGTAGACGCGAAAAGGAGCGCGTCGGATCACGTAAGGATTTATTCGGCCGCTGTATTTTTCCGTATTGCGATCCAGTCCTGTGTTTTCCGCCACCGGCACGTCGATCAGGCGATACCAGCGGCTTCCGGAGGGCGAACGTCCATCCGGAGCGGTCACGGAGAACGCGATGGTTTCCGTGCCCTGCAAGCCGGCGATCATCACATGCACGCCGGCGATGGTGTTGCGCGCCGCCTCTTGCTCTAGACGCAACACGGCTGGATGCGGGAATGTGTCCGGGAAAATTTCCTGCACTTCATCCACCAGGGTAAAGCGGATTTTTTCCCGGCTGAAGCTTTTTTCGACCGGCGTATAAGCCCTGGATTGAGAGCAGAAAAAAACGATCATCAGCAAAAACACTCGGGATCGCCAAGACATGCACATGCTCCTGTTTATTTTATCATCAGGCGATCGAGCGGTCAGGTAAAAACACCATCGAGCCGGCCGATCATCCCGCCATTCCCTGTTTCACTATTTTCCCCTTTGCCTTTTTTCCCTACTGACTTCCAACTTTTAACTTTTCGTTATCACTCCCACCCATCCGCCTCCCTTGGCCATTTGCATTTTAATCCTCGACTGATCGCTCACCGACTGGGTGCGAAATTTGAAATCGCTCGCATGGCGATCCACATTGACGCCGTCCTGCCAGGACTCGAGCGTATAATCGTCGTCGCCGAGGAAATCCAGCGGCACTTCGAAACTGCGGCTGGACCAATCGGTCAGGCCGGCGAGGAACCAGGTGGTTCCGCTGCGTCGGGCGATAACCACATAGTCGCCCACCGCCGCCTGCAGCACTCGAGTCTCGTCCCACACAGTGGGCACGCGGCGCAGAAACTCCATGCATTCAGGTTCGCGCTCATACTGCGAGGGGCTGTCCGCCAGCATCTGCAGCGGACTCTCGAACACCACATAGAGCGCCAGCTGATGACAGCGGGTGCCCAGACTCATGGGCTGATCCCAATCGATATGAAACGACGCCGAATCCTTGTTGATCATGGCGCCAGGCGTGTAATCCATGGGTCCGGCGACCATGCGGGTGAACGGCAACATGAGATTGTGTTCCGGATCCGGCAGCCGCGACCATTTCAGATTCTCCAGCCCTTTGACGCCCTCGGAGGTCAGCACATTGGGCCAGGTGCGGATCAACCCCGTGGGTTTATAGGCGCCGTGAAAATCCACCAGCAGCTTGTGTTTGGCGGCCATGGCCGCAGTGCGATAGTAAAAATTGACCATCCACTGATCGTCGCGCTGCATGAAATCGACCTTGATCCCTCTGATGCCCCATTTTTCGAATCGGGCCATGGCCTCTTCCATCTTGTCGTCCAGCGCCTTCCAGGTGGTCCACAGCACCAGTCCCACGTTTTTCTCTTTGCTGTAGCGCACCAACTCTTCCATATCCACTTCCGGGACGACTTTCATCAGGTCTTTGAGATCGTACCAACCTTCATCGAGAATGATATAGGGGATTCCGTATTGGGCGGCGAAATCGATATAGTGTTTGTAGGTGGCGGTGTTGACGCCGGCTTTGAAATCCACGCCGTACAGGTTGAGGGCGTTCCACCAATCCCAGGCCACCTTGCCCGGCTTGATCCAGCTGGTCTCCTTGAGCGCACAGGGGCTGGCCAGTTTGAAGGTCATCTCGGATTCGATCAGTTGTTTGTCCGCATGCGCAATGATGAGATAGCGCCAGGGATAGCTGCGCGTGCCTTGAGTCTCAGCCAGGTAATTTGCATGGCGCAGAATCCGCACATTGCGGTCTCCGGATTGCCTAGTTTCCAGCGCCACCTGACTGAGCAATCCCTGCAGCGTGTAGGCGGCAGTGCCTCCCCGCAGCCACAGGCCGGGATAGTCCTGCAGATCCGCCTCGGAGATCAGCACTTTGGGACCGTCGGCAATGCGCACCATCATCGGCAGGCTGCACATTCGATCACTGCCGATGTCGGACAGACTGACGTCCAGATAGGTCCGTTCGTTGTGGGAGAACATGCTCTCTTCTTCCGGAAACCAGGTTGCGTGGTTGCCGGAAAAAATCAGGCGCACCTCTTCGTCCATCACCCGCACCGGTTTGGAAAAGCGGGTGATGAAACGATAGGCGACGCCGTCGTTATAGCAGCGGAACACCACGCTGTAGCCGTTGCGGCTGCTGATCTCCGCCTCGTTGTAGTGGTCGACAATGCGGTTGTTTTTCACCGCCATCACCGGCGTCAGCACCTGGTTCACCGAGCGGATTTGGCTTTTGACCCCCTGCATGTTTTTGCCGGCCGTCACGCCGTTGTCAAAGGTCATGGACAACGGGGAGGCTTCCAGCACGGTCACGCCCTGGCTGACCACGGACCAGGTGAGCTGTTTGTCCGTATTGATCGTCGCCTCGATCCGGCCGTCCGGCGATTTCACCACCACCGGCCTGGCCTGCAGCGTGGCGCCCAGCATGAAAACCAGCAGCGCAAGAACTGAACATTTATTCATCCTCTCAGCCTCCTGCTAAACATTCATATTCCAAACAAAGAAATCTCATATCTTTTACATGCTTCGTTTCCCGTGTATCGTGTAACGTGCATCGTGCAACGTGCCCCGTGCCCCGTGTATCGTGCATCGTTTATCGTTTCCCGTTCCCCGTGTATCGTGCCCCGTGTATCGTGTAACGTGCTTCGTTTCCCGTGCCCCGTTCCCCTACCGTCCCCTATGGCTCATCGATTCCATAATAAACTCATCCACCATCGGCATTTTTTTAATTTTTCTGCAGCGGAAATTCAACTCTTTCGCCAACGGCAGCAACGCCTCTTTGAGGAACGGCTTGCGGACATACACCTGAGAGGGTATAAAGCCCGCGCGGCTCAAGGCGAGTAAAACGGTGTTGGGAATCTCGGCGAGAAATCGCTCCCAGCCTGTGGCGGCTTTGAGCAGATCGCTGTGCAAAATAAACTCACTTTTTTTGTCCACAACCATCAGCAAAAAAGGAAAAAAGGGACGGTCATCGGTTTTGTCTTTGACCGGCCTCAGCAGCATCTCTATGTCCAGCAGAATCTCTTGATCCCGCCGTTCCAGACGGCTTACCTCTTCCACCAGATCATGCGAGACCATATAGACTATGTTTAGCGGACGCGGAGGCGGAACGGATTCAATGCAATCTGACCACACCCAATCATGGCCGCTTTTTTTCGCCCGGCGCGTTAAAATCTTGTCCTGGTGTGCCGCCTTGCGGATTTCAGCGATCTTGCCGCGGTCCCGCAGCAGGGCGATGCTTTGCTCCAGCATCACGCGCAGAAAATCGATCTCCGCCGGCTCGAGAAACCAGGGGACAAGGCAGGGCTTGTAGCTGCGGAACTTGGGCCACGCCTCGCTGCCGCGTATCTTGAGCTCCAGACCTTGAATGACCTGTAGATCTTCGCCGTCCAGATCCATCTTGTTCTCAAAGGAGAGTTGCAGCTGCGGCACGGTGAGCACATCCACATGCTCAGGAGCGTTCTTGAGCATCTTCAGCCTTAAAAAGCCGTTCAGTCCCTCTTCGCCCTGGTATACGGCCAGGGCGCGATGTTCGCCCAGATTGCCCATAATACTGACATAGCCGGTCAGACCCGATTCCGGATCCTGCACCGCGAAAAACTCTTTTTCATATAGCTCTTGCCACGGCGCCAAGTCTATGAGCTGCTTCGCCAGCTCATACATGGGCCGCCAACGACTTAACGAAATGATCCTCGTGACAGGCCTCCTTTATCTTTTTCGTGTCCCGTGTGACGTATCCCGTGTCCCGTTCCCCGTGTATCTTGCATCGTGCATCGTTTCCCGTTTTCCGTTGTCAGTACGCCGTGGGCTGGATACCTTTTATTTGCCGATTTTAATGAAACAATCAATTGATTTTTTACCCCTTCTAGCTTCCACCTTCAACCTTCCAACTTTTATTTCCCCCCTATGCCGAACATCGCCACCCAGACCGTTTTAAAGATGATCACGATATCCAGCAGCAGCGATTGATTTTGAATATAGAATAAATCGTGATCGATATTTTCATGGATCGGCAAAGCTCGATCGGCCGAGATCTGCCACAGGCCGGTGATGCCCGGCTTGACGTTGAGCCGTTCGCGCTGCAGCTCGTCATACTCTTGGACAATGAACGCCATCTCGGGCCGAGGTCCCACAATGCTCATATCTCCCTTGAGCACGTTCCAGAACTGCGGCAGTTCATCCAGGCTGGTGCGGCGCAGGAGCCTACCGATGCGGGTGATGCGCGGGTCGCGGCGGTCCTGCGGATGCACCTCATAGGCCGGCGTGTCTATGAACATGGTGCGGAATTTGACCATGCGGAACAGCCTGCCTCCCCTGCCCACTCGTTCTTGCTTGAAAAACGCCGGACCTTTCGAGTCGAGTTTGATGATCAGGCTGATTAGAAGGATCAGCGGCAACGTTAATAGCAGCACCAGGAGGGAAAGCGCCAGGTCCATGAGTCGCTTGATAAATGCGTTGAGCGGGCGATAGTGCAAATGGCCGATGCTGAACACCGGAATGCCGTCGATCACTTCGGTGCGCACTTTTTGAATGGCGATATCGTACAGATTAGGCACATAGCGGAAACGCAATCCGATGGCCGTACACTGATCCATGATTCGTTGAATGCGATCGTTGCCTGCTGATGGAATGGCGATGAGCAGCTCATCGATGCCGTATTGTCCGGCCAGGTCAGCCAGATCCGAGGAACGGCCGATGATCGAAATGGGATTGCCGATCTTGACATCGCCGTTTTGAAAATCGTCGATAAAACCCACCGGCAGGTATCCCCATTTGGGGTATTTCAGCAGTCCTCTGGCCAGTCGTATGCCCACAGCGCCTGCGCCGTAGATCAGTACGCGCCGCACGCCCACGCCGGATTTAAGATAATAGAGGTTGATGCGGTAGAATACGAACCGTTCCGCCAACACCAAAATAAATGCCAAAATGAGAAAATAGACGGTCTGCAGACGGCTGAGGAAAAAGCTGCGCACGAAAAAAGAGGCTAGGATCAGCGCCGCACAGCCGATTAGAATTCCTTTGACAAGGCCGAGCTGCACGCGAATATCGACCACCGTGGCGTTTTTGGCATAGGCGTCCAGAGCGAAAAAAATGGTGAGGAAGACCAAGCCCACAAACGCCGTGGTCCAGATAGGCGGAAAGACAATCTGCAGGTTTGCTCGAAAGGGACTCAGCTCCCAGAGAACAAAGGACAGCTGAAAAGCGGCCACCACAGCCAGGAAATCGAGGGCCGCCTGAATCAGATTGGAAAGGTAATAGCGATGTCTGCTCACGGACGGGTGTCTTTAGAAAAAGAGAGCAATCCCACTGTTTCGAGAAAGAGAAAAACAATAAAGAGCGAATTAGCCACTAAATAGCGTTTGTATAAACGTCTTGGCTCCTGCACAAGGCGATAGACCCATTCCAGCGCCCAGCGTTTCATCCACTGCGGCGCATGTTTGATTCGGCCGGTCAAATAGCTGAATCCGGCGCCGATGCCGATGAAAATGCCATGATCCAGCTCTTTATACACGTCGTATATCCATCGTTCCTGTTTGGGCGCACCCAGAGAAACCCAGATGATATCCGCTTGGCTATCGCGAATTTGGCGAATAAACTCTTTGTTCTCCTCCGCGGTAAACGGCCTGAACGGCGGCGAAAGAACGCCGGCGATCACCGCTTGGGGATATCGCCGGTGAACGACCGCAGCCATCTCATCGAGGATCTCTTGCGTGCTGCCGAAGAAAAAGTGGCGCAAGCCAACGTTTTGCCCTTTATCTAATACGAATTCCATCCAAGAGGGACCAAAAATACGACGCATATTGGTGGCGCCCTTCAATCTGCCGACAAGAGATAAAGATCCTCCATCTGCCAGAGAGAGAGTCGATTGGTTAATAATAGCACGGTAGTTAAGATGCAAGACACCTTCAACAAGCGTATGGGCATTGTTTATTGAAACATAGCAACTTGGAGTCAGATTCTTAATATGAGCAATGAGTCGATTATAAGCCTGATCATAGTTGCTAAAGCAATCGAGGCGAGAGCCTAAAAGAAAAATATCCATTCAATTTTTTAATTACATAAAATTAATTTATTAAATGGCACAGATTTTTCAATTAAATTGTAATCAGTTTTACCTCAAATTGAACACTGTTGCTCGTAAGCCTAATGAACATCAACAGATTCTGCTGGATTGAATTTTATATCTATTCCTGAAATTGTCTACCCTTAAAAAATACGTTGAATATATACATTAGAGGCAATATTTTTCTTTGATGGTGGAACACTATTGAATTGAATTTAATTTATAAATCATTTACGCATTTATATAGCCAAATGATATTATAACATTTTAAATTTATCGATTTTAGCGTTTGTTAGTCGAGATAACTAATTGCCAATCTCTATAAACTTTTAAAACGTCATTGACTTTTATACTCATCATGCAGTTACTTTCAGGGCAGACACATTTAGTTTGAAAACATGGACTGCATTTATATTGATTCAAATGATGAATATAAAAAGATCTATTACCATATGGGTACCAATTCATTGAATCGCCTGGGCCAAAAAGCGCAATTACATCTTTTTTTAAGCACCCAGCAATATTCATTGGGCCGCTATCAAGGCAAATAAAAAGATTGCTGTTGCCAATAATTTTTACCATTTCAAGATAACTAGTCTTTTTTATAGTAAAATTTGCACTTTCATAAAAGATTACTTGTAACCTAGTTATTAGATCTCCATTTTCATCAGAGTAAATCAATGTGATATTTGAACGATTTTCCCCAATTAAGAAACGGATTAATTCTTCCCAATTTTGCTCAGGCCATTTTTTATATTTAGAACCTCCACCAGTATGAATTACTATAGACCACTTTCCAGATTTATTGTTAAAATTAGAGTCTATAAAATCTTCATAAGGATACTGTAATGTTGGAAAAGAAATAGGCAATTGGCGATTAATCCCTAAAAGACTAAGTAATTCATAATTCGAGTCAAATCTATGTTTTAATTTTGAAGTGACTAATTTGTGAGTAAGCAATAACCCTTTAACTTTAATATTTGAATTTAAATAAGTCAGATAACCTAGCCTCTTTCTACATTTTAAAAATACTAAAATAATTTGCGATCTTAAATCACCTCGCGAATCAATACCGATTTCAAAAAAATATGAAGATCGAATACGATGCAATTCAAGGAAAAGTTTACTAATTTTTTTTATAGAAAATTTTTTATCATAATCCGACCAAGGGAAATCCACAAGAAAAACCTTTTTTATTCGTTTATCAAGCTCATATACGGCTTTGTTGGCTGGTTTAAGCAATAGATATATGTTTGCATTAGGGAATTTTTCCAATATGGGATCGAAAAGTACGGAAAGGGAAATTACATCACCCATTTGAAACGGTTCTATTAATAAAATATTATTTTCATTATTATGCCGTGCCAATAAATGGCCTTTACGAAAATATCCTAATATATAGAATAAACCAAAAAAAATATATTCAAAAATATAAGTAAAATATTTTTTTGCGCGACTATAGTTATATGGCATTTTAGAACACTTATTTTTTTAAAAAAATAGAAAAAATAAAATAGATTACATAAAATAAATATAAAAAGAAACAAATAACGCCATAAAAGAGATAAAGTTGAAGAAATAAGTTTATATCAATTAAGAAAAAAGTTAATAAAATGAATATACCATAATCTGTAATACAAAAAAACTTTAAGAAAAGAGAAACACGAGATTTTGAATTTGATTTAATTACATCTTTTCCAAAAATTAGCAATTTGAAATTATATGCAGAAAAATATAGTAATTGTCCGAATAGATTAAAAGAATAAGCCCATAAAATTATTTTTAAATTGCCAGACAATTCAAATGCAGCTAATCCTAGTGCAATGTTTACCAGCGGAAGTTTAATTCCATCTAAAAAATGATCCAGCCATTTACCAAATAAAGAAGACTGGTTTGTTAATCTTGCAACAACCCCATCACAACAATCTAAAATGTATCCAAGCATCATGAACAATCCTGATAAAACAATAAAAATTGGTATATTGTCTGACAATGTAATTAATATTAAAGCACTAATCGTAGTAACAAGAAAACTTAGAATTGAGATTGTATTAGGTCGTATCGCATAATTGACAAAAAATAAAATAAATGGTAGCGAAAGATAATGATAGAAATAATACGTAAAAAATAATCCACCGCCACTGTGTAACTTTTGAAAAACAGATTTTAGCATTAAATTGTTAATGAATTTCATATGTTTATCTGTTGATCAGTTTGTTTTAATAATCTTATAAGATTTATTTATCGTTGCACCATTGCGAATAAGTAGATAATATGAACCCGCCAGTAAATTTGAAAGATCCATTTTAAAAATATTTAATCCCCCTTTTAAATTGCAATTTATTGGAGATTTGACTTTTTGTCCAAGAATATTAAAAAGATCAAGTGATACCGTTTGGTCAAATGGAGAGACAATTTGAATGCGGATGGAATCAGTAAAGGGATTGGGAAAGGCAACAAGCTGAAATTGCATATCATTTTTTATCAAACTTGAAGCAACATTTTCAGTATATAATTTTATGATGATTTTAGCGATACGATTAGGCACTCTAAAACCTACATAAAGAACAAGTTGATTATTGTCTTTTTTGTAACCAGTAATGCCTTCACTTTCAAAATCAATATTATATAAATCAATATAAAAGAGGAAAGAAAAGTTATTTATGTCATAAAAATATAATCGATTGGGAAAAGAAGTTAATAAAATTAGCCAATTACTGATCACTAGTGAACCATTAATATAATTGTTAGAAGAAATCATTGGAGATGGGAATAATTTAATAAAATATGAATTGTTTAAATTTTTAAATGGTTTGAGTATAACTTCAGTATTATTTACGATGCCTAAAAATAATTGAGAATTATAAAAAAATGAAAATTGTAGATGCCAACCATCATCTAACACCATTGTATAATAGTGATGCAACTCATTTTTATGATATAATCCAATTATAGCTTTGTTTGTATTATTCCAGCCGGTTACAAAAAGGCTATCATTATAAATTTGAAGATCATTAGGATGATTTAGATCCGAAGGAAGAATGATTTTATCTTTTAAAATCAAATAAGTGGAATCATTTTCATTGCGAAATAAATATTTATAGACAGAACCTGTATCTCCATCATCAAAACCCAGCCAAATTTCGCTATCGCTAAATGATTTAATCAACTCAATGCTTTGAAAATCACTTTGATTTTCAATTGATAAAAAATTATTATTAAAGAGTAAAATTTCTTGTCCTCTTAAAATGGTAGGATGAAGTTCTACAAAAACAATTAATAATAAAATATTACTGTTAAAATGGCTCAGCATAAAATTTTAAAAAGTTTTTTAGCTTGCAGCAGATCGTCGTGGTTATCAATTTCTATCCAGTCTTGACCTCCAATATCATAAGGGAAGACGTTCATTTTATTGCTTGAAAGCAGTTCTTGTATGGCAAACTCAGTCCACAAGTTTCGTAATTTTTTATTATTAATATAATCTTCTATTATTTCGAATAATAATGTTGCTGCCTCTGCTGAAAACCTATAAAGATCAATTGAACAACCCAATGCCTTGTCAGAGTCAATATTTTTATTGATTTCACAAATAATTCCATTATTAGCGATTACCTTCATGGACTCATCGAAATATTTATTTACATCAACAGCGATGGCATTTTTATTACAATCCTGTAAAAGTCCGGTGAGGATATTAGGTGAGAAAATAACATCGCCATTGCAAATGATTAAATCTGAATCGTATACAGTATTTTTAGCTAAAAAAAGAGAAAACATATTATTAGTATCATTATATTCTTCATTTAAAATGAAATTTACATAAAGCCTGTTCTGATTACAAAATTTGATAACTGATTCAGCTAAATATCCAACTACGATTGTAACATCATTAATCCCAGCATTAAAAAATGATCGTACTTGATATTCCAAAATTGTTCTACCGTTGATTTCAATTAGACATTTAGGAACATTATCGGTCAATGGTTTTAATCGTGTTCCTTTTCCAGCTGCTAAGATTATTGCTTTCATGAAAACTTTTCTCCAACAAATTATAATTAGATTCTATTTTATCCAACGATAACTAGCATTATATGAAATGAACTTTTTTCTTTCTAAATTATTAGAGGTGTAAATTTCATAGCTTATAGGCAGGTGTTGAAAATAGGCGCCAGAAAAAAATTTTTCCACTAATCGTACTAAATTTACCGGATACTTTATAAATTTATAAATTGGGTGTTTCGGAAAATTATTAATATCAACTTTTGATGCGATGCTATTCGAAAGATTATTGCCCGTAATTGTAAATGTGCTGAAATAGCGATTGACATGTTTTGCAGCGTAACTTGCTTTTAAAATCGATACTACAAAATCACGGTCTGCGATGCTTTTCATTTCGGAATTAAATCGGAATCCTGCATCAATAATTTTTCTTCTTACAAACATTGTACAGGTTAGAAAATATAAATGTGAGCACATAATATATAGTCGGCTGGCTCGATACGCTTTTCTAAAAGCCAATAGCAATCCATTAGGATCTACCAGCAAAGCATCACCAAAAAGTAAATCGATGTTTTCATTTTCAGCAAAAAATTTCTCCACAAAATCTAACGTACCCAATAGATATTGCTCATCGCTATTTAAAAATCCGATTATATCGCCTGAAACCATATTCAGTCCGGTATTAATCGCATCATACATGCTTTTATCTACTCGTGAAACAAACTTGACATATTTGACCGAGCTTAAAAAATCAATTGTTTCATCATTAGATTTGCCATCAATAATTATATGTTCGAATTGTGCAGGTAATTGATCGGCAACCGATAATATGCATTTTTTAAGATAATCAATAGAATTTAAGGTAGGAGTGATAATTGATATCATGATTGAATTTAATCGTTTACTTGAGATAGGTGAATTGGATTAATAAGGAAAAAAACAAATGTACCAAATGCAAGAATTGCAGATTCTTCTCGATTAAATATACCGCTTGAAAAATTTTGAAGTAATAAAGTAAAAAAATATATGCTAAAAATTGAAAATAAGTATTTATTATGATAAAAATAATTTTGGAAAATTTGTTTTAAAATAAAAAAAATAAGTATAGAAAACAAAATTGATCCAATAATTCCAAAATTATAAAAAATTGAAATAAAACCATTATGTAAGAAGACAACCTGCAAATTAAAATAGGAAAAAGGATTAATATATCCAACTCCCCAAATGTATGATAAAAAAGTATTCATATTTTGTAAAGCGATCTCAGATTCTACTATACGCCAAAGTATATTGGGGTCATTAAATATGGAGTTTGTATTTAAAATACGAGATAATACTGGAAAATTTAAAATTTGATAAATATAAAAGTTTACAGAAATAAGAATGACAATAATAACTATAATGGCTGCAAAAAACTTTTGTAAAAAATTTTTTAAAAATAAAAAATTCATAAAAAAAGCTGTCATTATTAAAATTGCTACTGCGATTATGCTACTACGATAATTTGCTGTAAAAAGATTAACAAGTTGAATAATGAAATTAAAATAAAAAAATAATTTTTTTTTGACTGAAAATAAATGAGAATAATTTTGATAAAATAAAAAAAGGAAAATAGATAGCATTGCAAAATGATATGCAACGTGCTGATATCGAGTAAAGGAACTTGTGTAATCTACAGTAATATTTTCGAAAATGCTTTCGCTGTAGATGAATAGCTCAGGAAATATGTATTGTAAAATTGTAAATATACTGATAACAAATAAAACTATTTGCATTTTATACACTAAATCCAACATGCTGTCAATATTGCAGCGAGTTAAATTAAAAATAAAAAAATAACAAAGAGCTTGATTAAATAAAGTAGGTAATGGGTAATTATTATATTGCGAACCAACAATAGATAAGTCTTTGATAAAGATAAAAAATAAAAAAAGTGAGATTACCAGTAAACTATATCCAAGAGAATTTGTATTATCAGTGCCTTTTCGGACTATATTTGACTTAGAAAATAAAATAATTAACGGAATAACTAATGCAAAGTGCACTGAATAATGAAAGGGGAGCAAACCTAGAAAAAAGGTAGAATAATTAATTACACCAGAATTAAGAATGATTATTGCTGTCCAAAATTTTAAAAATTTATTATTATTAGAATAAAGATGATCGGAAATTTCGAAAATATAATTCACGACAATAAAACCTATAACTTATTTATAATAATAAAAGAAATGAATTAATCGTGGAGAGCTTTTGTAATAATAGTCAATATATTTGTCCAGTTTACAATAAAAGCGGATTCAGAAAACTTTATTTTTAAGGCAATTAGCATTTTTTGCTGTAATTCTTGCAATTCTAATATTGAAAGGTTTGTAACTCTCTTTATCAATTTCTCTAATTCTTCTAAAGAGTCTTCATTTAACGTAAAGCCAAAATCTTCTGTATCAATGCCGCAATTTTTCGTTACAATAGGAATTAATCCTGCCTGCATGCACTGTAAAACAGACCCTGGTTGACCTTCAGCACAAGAAGGATGAATAATAAAAGTGTTGTTAGCAATAATTTTTTTATAACTATTACTAAATAGATTAACCCATCCAATAGGGTTAATATTTCTAGTGGCAAATAACTCTTTCGAATAACACTTTAAAAAATCATCTTCTTTTAAAAAATCGCCGCAGATAGTTAAGTGTAATTCAGGATGCCGAGGAAAAATTTCTAATAGCCAATCTAAGCCTTTTAACACATTTCCCGAGCTCGCAAAATAAAGAAAATTATTCTTTGTTGTTGTACTAATAATATGGGGGCTTATAGCGATGTCTGAAAAACAATAATTATTAATTAAATAGATGTCCTTAGTAAAACCATTTTTCCATGAATCTGCGATAACCTTATTGCCAATCATCACAATAGCATTCGCATTTTTTAAGAATGACATATTAGTATCACATAAGCGAATCTGCTTTAATGAACACTGACGTCTTTGTTCTAATAATCGATATCGATCCTTAATATATTTGTTCTGAAAAACTGGATTCATTCCAGTAGCTAAATATATTTTTAATTTTGTTCGACGAAAATGTTGTTCAAGGGTATTAAGATTTAACCGATGAGATATTAGTATATCATAATAGTGCGTAGGTTTAAACCTAAGATCACGAAAATCTGCAACATCAACTATAAAGCCCAAATCACCGAGAATATTTGCTATTTGTATTGATTGTTTATAGTTTTGATGCAAGTAAAAACGTCTATCAGATTGTTTAAATTTAAATGGTTGCGAGAGATATATTAATAGCGCTCTTTTCCTTAATTGATTGGAATCCGCTTTATTAGCATTAATACAAACAGGATAACCAGCGGCTTTACGGTACAGATTAAAAAGCATTGCTTTAACAATTTTAAGATTTGATTTAAGCATTTCCTAATCTGCTTTTTATTTTTATTCCCGCAAATATATATGTGCCGTAATGGGCCTTAGGATTTCGGCCTTCGCTTTTTGGCAAAATCCATTTCATTAAAATTTTAAAATTGTTACTAAGCCAGGAATCAACCCAATTGTGATTTAATTTAATGGGATGAGCAGTATCCCCTTCTAAATTTCGCAGCAATATTTCATCTTCGTCATTTGTGAGATCTTGTCCAAAGATAAAAATTCCTCCTAATTTTGTTATGTCAATCGCTTCTTGCATACAGATTGTAGCATCCTGGACATGATCTAAGACATTTATCATTACTACTAAATCAAAATAATTGTATTTAAAGGGATTAACTTCAAATGGGTGGCTATCAGAAATAATATTTCCCTTAAATGATGATGATGAATGAATAGTTTTTTTAAAACTATTATAAATATTTATTAGTGGGTCGTTTAAAACTACATATTTAATTTGTGATTGCTGTAAAATTAATCGCATATTTGTATAGGGACCACAACCGATTTCGATTGCATTTTCAATAACAGTTGGTAAAAATGAATAATTATCAAATTTTTCTTTCCACCATAAATTCCAATCGTCACCACGATATTCAGGCACTAGGTTTACTAGGGATAAGAGGTGCCAGATCTGATTTTTGAAACGCTTGGATTTTTTAATTTGATCATTAATCCAAAAATTACGCTCCCATTCTTGCGCTTTTTTCCATTCAGAATAAGTCACTTTGGTTCTCATCGATTGAAGCCTTTTATTTGTTTGAAAAATTTATAGTGCAAAAAAAATGGATACTTAATTAGAAGTACAATATAATAGAAAATTAAAAATAGCAAAAGCATCATGAGTGAATTTGCTGAATATAAATTTAAACAAGTCTGTGAAATTAAAATAATTATTATAGCAACGACCATCATAATAATATGAATTCCAAACACGTCTTTAACAAAGGATGTGAATGACAATAAAAATATTTTTTCTGTTATATAAAAAAATAAAACAAGGCCAGGGATGGCGGCTAGAATCATCGTGATAGGCACACCGTTTAGGTTAAAAATATGCATCGAGGGATACAAAAATAAAACATATATTAAAAGCGCACAGAGAGCGTTATATATAATTGGTTTTACCTTGCCAATGCCTAATATGATGTTAATCGGAATTGTAGTTATCGCACCCAAAATATTACTAAAACATAAAATTGATAAAATTTGCCAAGTTTTCTCTGCAATATTCACCCCCATCCAAAGAGCTAAAATTGTTTTAGAAAATATTGCAATAGATAATAGCATAGGAATTAGAATAAAATTAAATAGTCTATTAGATTTAACATAAATATTTTTAAGATCGGATAAATTGTCATTTTTCGAGCTTAATTCGCTTGCAAATGGAAAAAGAACTATAGACGCGTTACTTAATAATCCACCTATTGCAGAAATTAATTTTGAAGGGATTGTGAAATAGGTAACCGCTGAAGGTCCGAAAAAACCTCCAATAAAAAATCTGATTATATAATTATTAAATAAATTTAAAAATCGTGAAAAAAATACATATTTGCTAAATCCAAATAGTTGCCTCAATGTTGCAGACTGAACATTCAGGCTAAAATGCCAGAATGGAATATTAGCTTTTACATGAAAAAAATACACTAGGGAAATAATAATCGAGAGAAAAACATTTATTTGAATAAGCAAAAAAAGACTTTTCGAAATGAATAATACTAGTATGGAAAACACGGTCAAAAATAAATTATATAAAACACTCAGCTTAGCTGTGAGGTCATATCGCTGTAATCCATTAAGAATTGCGGTAAAGGTACTGGTAATCATTGTAAAAAAAAAACCAAAAGAGCAGCATCTAAGAGATGCAATAGCAGCATTTTGGTTTTGCAGGCTAACTTTAAAAAAATGTATTATGTTAGGTGCAAAAAAAAATAAAAGAAAAGTTCCAATTAGACCAAAAACGATTTGAATGATGATAGCACAATTGATAAAATCAATTATTCTTTTAGTATCTTTTAAAGCCAGATATTGAGATACATATTTAGTTACACCTTGCCCCAATCCTAAATCTAATAAATTATAATAGGCGATTAAACTAAGCAACAATATATAGATACCATACAATTCAACAGTTAATAGTTTTACAAAAAATGGAGTGCTAGCTATAGAAAGCATTACTGTAATCAACCAAGAAATAGAATTATACGTAGCATTTTTAAAAAGCTTTGAAATCAAGATGTTTAGGCTCTTTCATTAAATTACTACTAAAGTAAAACGATATTTATATAGAAAGAGTTTTATATAATTCAATCGTTTGCAGTGCAGTAGTTTTCCATGAAAATTTTTTCAATTGCATGTTTCCTGCCGAGATAAGCTGCTGACGCAAATGCTCATCTTTAATCACTTGTTCAACACGATAAACTAGTTCTTCAGGATCTCGCGGATTAAAATAAATACATGCATCCCCTCCCACCTCAGGCAATGAACTTGTTCCGCTGGCAATGACAGGACATTTACATGCAAATGCCTCTAATATAGGAATTCCAAAGCCCTCATAGAGAGAAGGAAAAACAAAGGCTATAGCATGGTGATAGAAATATATTAATTTAGCATCATTAACGAAATAATGATATACATTCATAGATAACCCCAATTTTTTAAACAGGCGGTTTTCATTTTTTTGAAATTTGCCGCCACCAATGCAAATTAAGGATATATTCTCCTTTTTTAAAATCTTAGCGATACTATTTATAAAAAATTCAAAATTTTTATAACCACTTCTTTTACCTACATATAGCAAATAGCGATTATGCGTATTTTTTTCAATAATTAGAGATGTGGGATTCAAAACCAAAGAATTCGCTAAATAGATTACATGAATTTTAGATCCAGGCACCTTGTAATATTCCATTAAATCTTTTTTTGTATTATTTGAAATAGCTATTATTTTATCAGCTCGATTTATGGCATTCTTTTTCCATTGTAATAATTTAACATGCTTTTTCGTTGAAAATTCAGAAATTTCATTAATTAAATCATAAACTGTAATAACAAGCGGTTTATTGCCTAAATAATTTAAAAAGTAGGGGTTATAATAAGTCGGATGAAATATTGAAAAATCTTTGCCTTTTAATTCGTTGATTGAATTTCTTTTATTGAAATAATTTAATATCTTCCTTAAACCTTTAAATTGTTTACTTGTTATTATCGTTGTGTGCCTTAAAAAAGATAATTCTGCTACATATTGATTATTTGATAACTTAAGCGCGACTTTAAAATTAAAATCGTACTGGTTTTGAAATTGTTTAAAAAGCTGGATATAATATCGTGATATTCCACCAACAATTTGATCTTGAAATACCTGATGATCAAAAAGTACTTTCATCGCAATTTCTGCCTAAAGAATAAAAATGGTTAACATTTCCATGTTCTTAAACCAAACCGTGAAATATACATTGGGATATTTTTAAAACCAGCATTCAAATCTTCAACTTCGCGAATGATTTTTCTTTTTGAACTAGCATCAGGTCCGCTTAAAATTGTGAGAGATCCCCCAGAACCTCCAGCCCCATTTACCTTCCATCCTATTGCTCCATTTTTTTTTGCAACCTGTATCACAGAATCCGCATCACTTGAAATTAGATCAGGATGTAATAAACGTTGGTATTCATTATTCATGATCATTGCTTTGCCGAAAGCAGAAAAATCTGCTTGGTAAAGCGAATTTTTTCCCAGTGAAGCAATATTCCGCAACTTTTCAAGAATCGGATGTGTAGGCCCGTATCCTTCTAAATTTTTAATTACCCTTCTATGTACCTCAGAAGAAAAATGCGACTTGCCAAGATATATTAATATTAATCGTCTTTCTAATTCCCACCAAGTATGATTTGGGATTATTAACTGAGAGACTGATGAATGTGGATATTGAGTCATTTGAATAAAATTTATTCCGCCATAAGCCGAGGCTATTTGGTCTTGAATGCCGCATTGTTGTCCTAATTTAACAGTTTCAACATCATGGGATAACAGTGCAATCTCATATGGCGTAAGTTTTCCTGGCGTCACAAGATCAAGAGCAGCAATAAGTGCTACCGTAATTGCAGCCGAAGTTCCTGTGGATGCTCCAGAAGGGGCATTCGAAAATAAATTAATTTCAAAACTGAATTCTTTAGGAACCTTCATTATATCTATTGCTGCTTCTATAAGGGGATGCTTATCGTAAATAATATTATTGGGATCAATTTCATATGGAGCTCCAAAATTTTCAGCATGGATCTTAATTTTTCGGTTGTTCTTACCAATATTCTTGTAAATCTTCATCTGGACTTCGGTATACGGATATACTGCAATATTTAAAACTGTTCCATATTGAGCGAACCAGGTATCTGTCCAACCACCTAAATCGCAGATTCTGATAGGAGCTACAGCATTTATTGTTTTAATCAATTTCAGAGCGTTTCCCTATAAAAATACTTAAATTATATTTTATTAAAGCATAAAAGAGTAAACATTCGCAAATATTTAGAAAGAAAATTCACGAGATTACGCCTCTGGCATGATCCAGCATTTTTTCATGCGAGGATTCTTACGTTTCCTTTCCACGTAAGGATGTGATACCTTGTGCGACCTTGCAAATCAATGCTGTAAATTCTCTTCTTCGTTCGGCGTATCCATTCCTAATATGGGCCTTTATACAAGTTACAACCTTACCAACATGCTCAAGCTTGAAGTTTAAACTTCAATTTTATCTTTTATCATGGCCCCAATTTTAAATAAATTTGATTGAAAAGGTAGAATTTAAAAGTGAGAGGAAACAAATATTGCAAGAAGTTGAAAGCTTGAAATAAGAAGGAAAGGAAAATTAATAATTAAAACCTAATAATGAAAAAGAATCATTATAGTTTATAACTATTCTGAGCGTTTATTGCAGATAAATAGTCAGCATCCAAACAGCAAACAGTGCGATGATGATCACCATCACATAAGTGATCACCCGGTGCTGTGGGCTGACGTTTTTCTTTCCCGATGAGGATTCCAGCCAGCCGCGCCAGCTGCAGTCATGGCAGCGGTAGATTCGTTTGGTGCTGAGGGATTTACGCAGAGATTCCCAGCGGCTGCGGTGCCGGGAACGGTGGATATTCTCGGAAGAGCATTTGGGACATATCATGAGATCCCCTTTTCTGATGCCTGAGCATGAGAGTGGTCTAATCAACGGGTAAACGACATGAAGGGGAATCAATCGGCTTTAACCGGCTGCTACTCTAACAGCGGCAACAGCAGCACCGTCACCCCGATCGATACGGAGACCATGAACAGGTAGGCGATGAAATTTTGCAGCTTTTTGCCGCGGGGCTCGAAATCGTCACTGATCCACCCGCGCCATAAACAGACGTGACAACGGCACAACATCTTGTTCGTATGGCGTTTACGCCATGACTCCCACCGATTGCGGCTCCTCGAACGGTACAGACTCGTTGATCCACACCTTGGACAATTCATAACGGCTCCTGCTGCAATTATAAGAATGCCTGACTATAAGAGAATAATTGTCTGAGTGCAATTTAAGCCAAGTTGAGGTCATTGTCAAGGATTTTTCGGCTCTTTTGCTGCCCCGGCCTCAAGACTTCACTCTCCTGCCCGAAGGATCGCCTGAAATCCAGTAACAGACAAATCTTTGTTCCACGGTGCACAAGTCGCCTATTGCAGCGAACCGGAGACCAGGAATTCCATGCCTTCCAAGTTATTTGCGAGTATAGTTCTCCCTCTTGAGAGGGGGACAGGGGGTGTGTTGCTATTCCAGTGATTCCGCATTCTGTTCAGACGCTTGCTGAGCGTTTTCAGCTTTGGCCGGCGATTGTATGAAGCGATCGGTCGTGATCCAAGAAATAATGGCATCGATGAAGCCGTCGGTGTTTTCATAGACCGCATGGTTATTGAAACGCAATAGGTGGATGCCTAATTCATTGAGCCGCTGGGTGCGTTGCAGATCTTTGGCTATGCCTTTTTCACGATAGTGGCTGTCGCCGTCGATTTCAACGGCCAGGTTCAATTCGCTGCAAAAGAAATCGATGATGTATCGGTCAATTGGTTTCTGCCGGTGAAAATCATAGCCTAACACTTTACGGCCGGAGAGTCGTTTCCAGAGAATTTTCTCCGCCCGAGTGGCCTGATTTCTCAGACGGCGGGCAATCTGTACAAGATTGGGATTGTATGGGATTATTTTCCGGCGCATGGCAAGCATCGAAGAGCTGTTCTCATTTCCTCTCGAGATGGGGGACTATATATCATTGTTTGGGGGGAATTCTACACACCCCCTGTTCACCCTCTCAAGAGGTGGATTATATATCATTGTTTGGGGGGGGAATTCTACACACCCCCTGTCCCCCTCTCAAGAGGGGGGACTATACTCTGATTACTTGTTGGAATGTGTAGATTTTATGCACCCCTGTTGACTCTCTCAAGAGGGGGATTATATATCATTGTTTGGGGGGAATTCTACACACCCTCTGTCCCCCTCTCAAGAGGGGGGACTATACTCTGATTACTTGTTGGAATGTGTAGATTTTATGCACCCCTGTTCACCCTCTCATGTGGGGGAACTATATATCTTTATTTGTGGGGATTCTGCACATCCCCTGTTCACCCTCTCAAGCCGCGTTGTTGACGTACCATTCATAAGTGCGCCGCAGGCCGTCGGCCAGAGAAATACGGTTGCGCCAACCCAATTTATGCAGCCGGCTTGCATCGAGCAGTCGCCGCGGCGCACCGTCCGGCTTGTTCATGTCAAATTCGATGGCCCCTTGGTAACCGACCACCGCCTTGATCAAATGCGCCAATTCATTGATGGTCAGATCCTCGCCGGCGCCGATGTTGATGAGCGACGGCTGATCGTACTGGTCCATCAAAAACAGACACGCGTCCGCCAGATCATCCACATGAAGAAATTCACGGCGCGGCAGTCCGCTGCCCCAAACGCTCACCGCCGGCAGATCATTTGACTTGGCCTCATGAAATCGGCGCAGCAGTGCCGGCAGCACATGGGCGCCGGTGGGCTCAAAATGATCCGCCGGGCCGTACAAAGCGGCTGTTGCCGCACAGATAAAGTTGCAGCCGTATTGCTCCCGATACGCCTGGGCCATGCGTATGCCGGCGATCTTGGCCACGGCATAGGGCTCGTCGATGGGCGCCAACGGCCCGGTCAACAGACTGTCCTCGCGCATGGGCTGCCGCGCCTGTTGTGGATAGATGCAGGCGCCGGCCAGAAAGAGCAACTTTTTCACCCGAGCCAGATACGCGCCGTGCATCAGGTTGATCTCTATCTGAAGATTTTCGTAGATGAACTGTCCGGGATAGGATGCATGCGCCTGTATGCCGCCTTCGCGCGCTGTCGCGTCGATGACATAATCCGGACGCTGCTGGTAATAGAAATCGAGCACGGCATGCTGGTCCAGCAGGTCCAGCTCGTCGCCGGTAAAGTAAATCAGGTTTTGATAACCGGAACGGCGCAGCGCCTGAACCAGCGCTGCGCCGGCCATGCCGGTATGGCCGGCGACATAAATTTTCTCGTCTTGTTTCAATGGAGATTCCAGAGCGGTAAAGGTTGTTTCTTTTTCTGTCGCTGAGGATCGCCGCAGTCGTGCGTCGTCGATAGAGATTGCTTCGCTGCAGCGAAGAATCAATCAGGGCTCCTCTTATTGACGAAGGGGATTGCTTCGCTCCAGCGTAGAATCATTGTGTTGCATAGTCTAGCGGCTGCGCTCGCAATGACAAAAAGGAACCTAGGCGCGCAATGACAGTGCTATGCCTTGACGATGTTCCCCTGCTTCAGCGGACCGTACAGTCTGAACACATTGCGGGTGTCAATGATCAGTTTGGCGTTCTGGCGCACCAACTGATAGTCCACATCCGTGTGATCGGTGATGACGATGACCACATCGTACTGCTTTACTTTCTCCGGCGTCAGTTCGATGCTGCTCATATCATACTGATATTTGCGCGTGGCCGGCAACTTGGGAATGAACGGATCATAGTACTCCACTTCGGCGCCTTTTTCCCGCAAAATCTCCATCACCTTGAACGCCGGCGTCTCGCGCATGTCGTCGATGTCCTTTTTATAGGCCACGCCCAGAATCAGACATTTGGACTTGCGCATGCTTTTGTCCACATTGTTGAGCGCCTCCACGGTCTTTTCCACCACATAATAGGGCATGTTGGTGTTGACCTCGCCGGCCAGCTCGATAAACCGCGTGGGCATGTCGAATTCATGCGCCTTCCAGGTCAGATAAAACGGATCGATGGGAATGCAATGGCCGCCGAGCCCTGGGCCGGGATAAAACGGCATAAAGCCGAACGGTTTGGTGGAGGCCGCCTGAATCACCTCCCACACGTCGATGCCCATGCGGTCGAGGATCATCTTCATCTCGTTCACCAGCGCGATGTTGACGCTGCGAAAAATGTTTTCCAGCAGCTTGGCCGATTCGGCCACACGGGTGCTGGTCACCGGCACCGGCGTGGTGACATAGCCGTAAAGTTTGACCGCGCAGTCCAACGCATAGGGATCATCGGCGCCTACGATCTTGGGAATGTTGCGCAAATGGAATTTGGGATTATTGGGATCCTCGCGCTCGGGCGAAAAAGCGATATAGAAATCCTTGTTGCATATCAACCCCGACTCTTCCAGAATGGGCCGCAGGGCCTCGTCCGTGGTGCCGGGCCAGGTGCTGCTCTCCAACACCACCATTTGGTCTTTGCGTAAAAAAGGCTTGAGACTGTAGCCGGTGTTGGTGATGTAAGAGAGATCGGGTTCACGATGTTCGTCCAGCGGCGTGGGCAGCGCCAGCAGCAGCACGTCCGCCTCTGCGGAGCGGACGAAATCAGAAGTGTACTGGGTCTTGCCCATGGCGTTGATCTTGGCGATCTTTTCCGAAGGGATATGTTTGATGTAACTTTCCCCCTTGGCAAGTTTTTGAATTTTGCTTTCATCGATGTCCAATCCGATGACGCTGACGCCTTCGCGTGCAAACTCGATCAACAGCGGCAAGCCCACATAGCCCAACCCCACCACGCCGATCACGACCTGTTTGCTTTCAATCTTTTGCCGTAAGTCCATACAATCCCTTTCATTTTTCTGGCGGTTGCCGGTTAAGGTTTCAACGCTTAAATAGACGGCTGCCGAACGGATGGATGTTTATCAACAAAACTACAATATCTCTATTCAATGTTTTACGCGCCATGTGGTTGGTATGCTGTATTTCTCGTAAAGTCCGAGACAGCAAAATATCATTTTTACGCGTCTCGCAGCTCGTTTTTCTACGAATACCTGCTTTTCCCTGAATTTTTTCCTTGGTATAAAAGTTGGATGACATTTTCAGAATACTTACACACCCCCTGTTCACCCTCTCAAGAGGGGGGACTGCACTTTGATCACAAATTGAAATGTATAGATTTTGCATTCCCCTGTTCACCCTCTCAAGAGAGGGGACTGCACTCTGATCACAAATTGAAATGTATAGATTTTGCATTCCCCTGTTCGCCCTCTCGAGAGGGGGGACTATACTCTAACTATCAATAAAGATTGTATAATTTTTTACACTATCGTCCCGTCAATTACAGAAGCCAACGCTCCTGCAGCGCACTCTAACGGCTGGTTGAGATCCGTTTTCACTCATTCCCTCCCGCACAAACCCACTACGCTGTACCAGCCCCTGCCGATACACTCCGATCAATCCCGAGCTTTTCAACCCCGGGTGTCTGTCGACCCCGGGTGTCGCGGGCTTTACGGCCCCGGGTGTTGAATGTGTTTTCTAAAGCGACACCCGGTGTTGCCGCAAAGGGCGCGGCAACAACCGGGGTCTGAGATAATTCCAACCCCGGGTGTCGCGGTCTTTGCGACCCCGGGCGTTATTCAACCCCGGGTGCCGTGGGCTTTACGGCCCCCGGTGTTGAATGTGTTTTCTAAAGCGACACCCGGTGTTGCCGCAAAAAACGCGGCAACAACCGGGGTCTGAGATAACTCCAACCCTGGGTGTCGCGGTCTTTGCGACCCCGGGCGTTATTCAACCCCGGGTGCCGTGGGCTTTACGGCCCCGGGTGTTGAATGTGTTTTCTAAAGCGACACCCGGTGTTGC
>ERZ795059.1574-NODE-1574-length-25190-cov-6.915616_pt1 | contig 25190 bp, 20 predicted proteins | sample MGYA00375143_ERZ795059 | MGnify/ENA primary metagenome ERZ795059 (study PRJEB30188, sample SAMN05720168) | activated sludge metagenome | isolation source: Anaerobic digester | place: USA | collected 2015-01-07 ... | reverse complement strand
AATAGTAAATAATAACAATGGTGAAAGGATAGAAACGTATATTATCAAGGGCGAAAGAGGTTCGGGTCAAGTTTGTCTCAATGGGGCCGCTGCCAGAAGAGCGGAAGTTGGTGACATCGTCATCATCATATCCTATGCGTTGATGACTCCCGAAGAAGCCAAAGACTTCAAGCCTGCTGTTGTGTTCCCTGACGAACATAACAGAATAGTATTGTGAGGTGAAAATTAAAAATCTACTTACCTTTTTTCTTTTTCTAAGCTTGGGATGCCTCATCCTCTATCTGGTTTATCATAAACAGCAAGTTGCTTACGAAGCTGAATGCGTCGCCAAAGGAATTACTTCAGAAAATTGTAGTCTGCTTACAAAAGTTTATAATGACATCAAAGGTGCCAATTGGGTATACCTCATTATCTCTATTGGTTTCTTTGTATTGAGCAACGTATTGAGAGCCGTAAGATGGAATTTATTGACAGAGCCCCTTGGCTATAAGATGAAGTTTATCAATGCCTTCGGCGCAGTCACCATCGCTTATTTCACCAACTTGGCATTGCCCAGAATCGGAGAATTGATTAGAGCTGGCGTCATTAGTAAATATGAAAACATCCCGTCTGAAAAAGCATTTGGAACCATCATCACAGAAAGAATCATAGATGTTGTGATTTTCTTCTTTGTCTCTATGCTCGCACTGATATTTGCTTATCAAAAAGTTTCAGAATACTTGTTTGAGAATGCGGTCATTGACTTCAAATCCATGGTTTTTCCGATGAGTTTATTGATCATTCTGTTGATAATGATGGGAGTCCTATACAAGTATTGGGGCAAAATTGAAACCACCAAAATAGGGGCAAAAGTTTCAGTATTTATAAAAGGGTTGATTGAGGGATTGTTGAGCATTAAAAAATTGGAAAAAAGGGGATTATTCATTACCTATAGCCTGGCCATTTGGGCATGTTATTTTATCATGACTTATGTTTCATTCAATGCGTTGACAGCTACAAGTAATTTGCCCCCCCAAGCTGCATTAGTGAGTCTGTTCCTTGGAAGTGTTGGTATGATAATCCCTTCACCAGGAGGAATGGGGACGTATCAGTTTATGATTTCAGAGGCTCTAAGTTTATATGGCGTTGCAGGTAGTGATGGATTTAGCTATGCAAATTTGAACTTTATTTTCATATCCATCATTGGCAATATTAGTTTGGGATTGGCAGCATATGTTTTACTTCCCATCATCAATAGAAAATCACAATCCTAATCGGTGGCATTTAAAGAAAAAATAATATTCAATTATTTGGAGTTGAAGGAAAGACTTCAAGAAAAAGCTGATCTTGGGCAAAAGATAGTTTTTACCAATGGCTGTTTTGACCTCCTTCATCCAGGACATACTGCATATTTGGAAGAAGCTAAATCATTGGGAGATATCTTGGTTGTAGCAATCAATAGTGATGAATCTGTCAAAAGGTTGAAAGGAAACTCCAGGCCTATTTTACCGCAGAATGACCGAGCGCTGATTCTTGCAGCTCTAGAGTCCACTGATTTTATAACCGTTTTTTCTGAGGACACCCCATATGAATTGATTGGCATTTTACTTCCAGACGTACTTGTCAAGGGAGGAGATTGGCAGCCACACGAAATTATTGGTAGTGATTTAGTCTTGGCAAAAGGAGGTAATGTACAATCACTTTCATTTATAGAAGGAAACTCCACTACCAACATAGAGCAGAAAATAATTCTCAGTTATTTAGCCCAGTTCTCAGAAAGTAAATCCAAATGATTTAATCCTCCTTCAGGATTTCTGCTCGAATGGATTCGAATGGAATGCCAAATGAATCTACCAAGCCTTCTACTTCGGTTCTTAGTTCTTGCGTCATCTTGTGTAGAAGCCTCCTGATAGCCTTGGTTTTACTCCCATCCATGTAATCATTTTCCAAATAGAAACCTTTGTTTTCGAAAATGATAGTCAAGGCATAGTATCTGCCAATTTTGTCTAACATGACCTTTTCAGCGCCGTCTTCCATTTTATGAATGGCAGCAAAAAAATCTCTATAAACCAAACGCTCTACGTAAGCTTTGGCAAGATCAACCATATGCAATTGACACTTGAGAAAGGCGTCATAAGGATTGATTCTTTTTTTAAGGTAATCCCGCATTCTTTCAGACAAACTGATGAGGGTTTTCTTTTCTCTGTATCTCAAAGCGTCAGAGAGAAAGTCATCGCTCATCAAATGCTCTAGACTGGTATTTCTGCGGAAATAAGGATTGTTTTCAGTGAGTGAAAAACTCAGCTTTCCAAATAAGTACCTCATAACAGAGGAGAAACCATCATCATGAAAAGACTGTTTGAATTCCGTCAACAAGCCCTTTGAAACGAGCTGTAAAAGCACGGTGTTGTCACCTTCAAAAGTGGTGAAAATGTCGGAGTTTGCCTTTAGCTCAGAAAGCCTGTTTTCGGTAAGATAACCCTTGCCACCACAAGCTTCCCGACATTCTTGAATGGTCTGAGTTGCTAGCCAAGTTGCCATAGCTTTGAGACCGGCAGCCTTGGTTTCTACTTTTCTTTTTTCAACTTCGTCGACTGCGTTTATATACAATTCTCGCAAAGTGCTCAATGAAAAATGAAAAGCATAGTTTTTGACAATCAAAGGTATGAGCCTTGCCTGATGAGTAGGATAATCCATGATGAGCTGCTCTTCATGGCCTTCAGGACCAAATTGTTTCCTTTTTAAAGCATATTTTACCGCAATGGTCAAAGCAGTTTTTGCTGCATTAAGGGCGCCGTGACCAACACAAATGCGACCTGCTACCAATGCTCCGAGCATCGTAAAAAATCGTCTGTTTTCATTTTGTATAGGACTGTGATATTTGCCAATTTCATCTACGCCACCATATTTATCCAATAGATTTTCTCTGGGCACCCGAACATGATCAAACCAAAGTCGACCATTATCGACACCATTTAGACCCATTTTATAGCCGCAATCTTTCACCGTTATACCAGGTAATGTGTTGCCTGCTTGATCTCTGTAGGGAACAATGATTGCATGAATACCTTGATTGCTTCCGCTGACAAACAATTGGGCAAAAACAACGGCCAAACTTCCATGTAGTGCATTCCCAATGTATTCTTTTCCAGCAGAAAAAGTAGGGGAATGTATTTCAATTTCACCAGTTTCAGGGAGATAAGTAGCTGTTGTTTCAAGGTCTTTGACATTGGATCCATGTCCTGTTTCTGTCATTGCAAAACAACCAAGGATTTCTGCTTTTCCAAGTGCCTCAATGTATTTTTTATGATGTTTCTCCGTTCCAAGCCCATGGATGGCACCTCCAAATAGACCAAATTGCACACCAAATTTTACGGTAAGGCTTAAGTCATGCATGGCCAAAATTTCAAACACAGCCATGTAATCGCCGATTTGATTTTTGCCTCCAAATTTTTCTTCAAAACCCATTGCACCCAAACCTTGTTCCGCCAAAATTTTGGTTAGTTCCAAAACTTTAGCTCTGTGCAAGTCTTTATCAATAATGTGACCGTAACTAAATACTGGATCCCGTAATAACTTGCGAACTTTTTTCTTGGTGTTTAGATATTTCCCATCAATCAATAATTGCATTTTGTCAGTTTCAAAACTGATTGATTTTGGTTTGACCTTGAGCTTTTCACCATCAAGCTGCAAAAGCATACCATTGAGACCTTCATCATTGTACACACCAAGTTCTGATTCAATTTCGAGTAAAGCAGTTACAACCTCCGGGGATTGCCAAAGCTGGTCATTTTTGTATGAAATAGATGCTTTGGCAATTTCAAGACCGAGCTCGGACAAACTCTGAATTTTACTTTTTGGCATGTTGGCGACAGCCTCTTTCATAGCTGACATCCACGATTTAAAGAGCTCCTCAGAGGGTGGAAACTGTGGATTGGTATATTGTATCAAATATTTTTTATCTGCCGGAGTCAGAAAATCAAAATCTTTGATCTTTTGATGAATAATTTTCATTTCGCTAGGACTCAATACACTGTCACTCCACCCTACATAAAATAGTGGTAACATGCTGAGTACACCAGGACTATAAGTTTGATGCGCAATGACGGACATTTAACGATGTTTATGATTACAAATATAACTCAAACAATCCTTGAAAGTTTTCATCCAACTCGGATGAAAACCCTAAGGTAGTTTGTGTATTTGTAAAAACTGATTAGACGGCCAAGTTATTTTAACTCTAAGTTAAAATAACTGAATCTTTGATCAAACTTATGCCTTTCATCACTTGAGGCATTAAATCTGGTGAAGCAGCTACAACGGATCCACCCATAGGATCGTCAAAATTGGAATAAGATCTTACCTCTCCACCGGCTTCTCTTACTAGAAGAATTCCAGCCGCGACGTCCCATACACTCAGTCTGTTTTCATAGTACGCACCATATCTTCCGCAAGCAACATAAGCTAAATCCAATGCTGCTGACCCAAATCTTCGTACGTCTCGGGTGTTTTTTAGAAAATAAGAAAGCGTTGGGAAGTAATTTTCAACATCCGAACGATCTGCATAAGGAAAACCTGTTGCTACAGCTACATTCGCAATGTTTGTTTCAGAAGTGACTCGGATAGGAAAACCATTCAGAAATGCACCACCACCTTTATAGCAAGTAAATTCATCTCCAGAATTGACTTCTATGACTACGCCCAAGATCAATTCATTATCTACTTTGAGAGCAACGCTCACGGCAAAATGTGGGATTCCAAGTAAAAAATTGGTGGTACCATCTAGCGGATCAATGATCCACATAGCAGACTTTTCTTCTTTTGCCACAGTGCCTTCTTCTGTCAAAAAACCTGCGTCAGGTATTATTTCTGCTAGACCAGCAACTAATATTTTCTCAGCACCTTCATCTACAAATGACACCAAAGAGTTTCTTTCTTTTTCTATGATTTGGGAGGATTGCACCTGGCCAATGTTGGTCTTGATAAATTTGGCTGCTTTTCTTGTGACCTGAAGGCATTCAGCCATTTTGACCATTAAGTTACCTAACGACATGTTTTCTACAATTTACATAAAATGAATAATATATAACATAGCTACGCTACGCCACAATGGCAATGATTAATTAAGTTGTTGGATTGACAACACATTATGAAACTAAGACACTATTTGATACTATAAATACTATACAATAATTACTACAACAGCGTTGTAATAAAGCCTATTTGGATTAATTGTTACAACAAAGATACACAATTTATTAATTTACCTATCAACCAATACTAATAATATACTGTCCAATTAAAATTGGAGTACTTTTAAGCTTATAGGTTTATTTTTAAGACGATTATTTTGTGAGTAGGTCACAAGCATTAGAAGGAATTATAAAAAAATAATTTTTATAGATTTAGATTTTATACCAAGATATTACTATTCTTAATACACAAAGAATTCAATCAAAATAAAATCAATTTTGGGAAATTATTGAGTTAAATAGGATATTAAATCATGTATTTAAACCAAAACCTGAGTCCCATCCTCAACGCTTTTGCAATAATTTCCTGAACCTTAATTTGAACCTGTTTGTTTTGATTACTTTTGCCAACCATTCACTATTAAAACAAGATATAAGATTGGTCAACCTTGATAAAATCCTTGAAGTCTATGATAAAGACCAAAGGATTGATGAACTTCATAAGAAATTATCCAATGATAAATCGAAGGTGGTCTTACTTGGCCATGCGGGAAGTCAGGATTGTTTTATTCTATCAGCATTTTACCAAAAATACAAGGGAAACCATATATACATTGCAAACACAAAAGAAGATGCAGCTTATGTATATAATTCGCTTAATAATATTGGAATTTCAAAACCACATTTTTTTCCAGATTCATTTAAAAGGCCACTATTTTATGAAGAAGTTGATGGCAATAATTCTGTGGAAAGAACAGAATGTGCACATTTTATAGGTGAAAATCAGGGAAAGGCTGTGGTAGTAACTTACCCCGAAGCATTTTTTGAAAGAGTGGTAGACCCCAAGTTATTGGACGCCAATAAAATAGACTTGAGGGTCAGCAATGACCTTGATTTGGATACATTGATAGAACTGTTGGTAAATTATGGTTTTACAAGAACGGATTTTGTCTACGAACCGGGAAATTTTTCCATCAGGGGAGGCATCATAGATATTTTTAATTTTGGGCATGAGTGGCCTTTTAGGTTAGAGCTTTTTGATGAAGAAATAGAAAGTATTCGAAAATTTAACCCAACCACGCAATTATCTATTGAACAGGTAGATCATCTTTCCATCATTCCAAATATCAATTCCAAGTTTAAACGAGAGCAAAAGATCAATTTTTTTGAATTGTTTACCAATCATGACACTCATTTATGGATGAGCGAAGAGCGGGATATTTTGGAAAAACTGCAAACTGCTTTTGATAGGGCACATGAATTTTCAAACAGTTTGGAGAGTAAAACAAACGAAAATATTCGAGAGATATTTGAAGAAATAGCCTTTGCTTATCCCCACGAAGTCATGGAAGAAATCGCAGCCATGAAGGGTGTTTTTTTACAGAGAAATACAGCGGGGAATGATTTATCTACTATTAATTTTTCGAGCAGGCCTCAACCCACCTTTAATAAAAACTTCACGCTGCTGATTGACGACCTCCAGAAAAACGCAAATCTCGGCTTCACTAATTTTATATTTACGGACAATACCAAACAAATAGAGCGGTTCTACAGCATCTTTGAAGATTTGGGAAAAACGGTCGCTTGGCACCCAGTGACTGTGCCAATCCATTCTGGCTTCATCGACGACAGGGCAAAAATTGCTTGTTATACCGATCATCAGATTTTTGAGCGCTTCCACAGGTATAAATTAAGGGCTGGTTTTACTAAAGATATGGCCATCAATCTCAAAATGTTGAGAGAATTGGAAGTAGGTGATTTTGTGGTACATATTGATCATGGTGTGGGTAAATACTCAGGTCTTGAGAAAATTGACATCAATGGCCACGTACAAGAAAGTGTAAGGTTGATTTACCTCAACAATGATATTTTATATGTAAGTATTAATTCCCTTCATAAGATATCTAAATATGTAGGTAAAGACGGTACAGCACCATCCTTGAGCAAAATTGGTGGGGAAGCATGGAAAAATCTCACCCGTAAGACAAAAGCCAAAGTAAAAGATATTGCCAAAGAGCTCATCAAACTTTATGCCATCAGGAAATCGAGTGAAGGTTATGCCTTTGCCCCAGATGGCTATATGCAAAACGAACTAGAGGCAAGCTTTTTGTTTGAAGATACACCCGACCAGGCAACTGTCACAGCAGATGTCAAGGAGGATATGATGAAACCATATCCTATGGATCGACTCATTTGTGGTGACGTAGGTTTTGGAAAAACTGAAATCGCCATCAGGGCTGCATTCAAATCTGTGGTCTGTGGCAAACAAGTAGCAGTATTGGTCCCAACTACTATTTTAGCACTCCAACACTTTCAGACATTCAATAAACGTTTGGGTGAATTTGGAGTGACTGTGGATTACCTCAACAGGTTCAGGTCAGCCAAAGAGAAAAAAGAAATTCTACAGAAAACCAATGAAGGGAAAATAGACATCATTATTGGTACGCACGCATTGCTTTCAAAAGAACTCAAATTTAAAGACTTGGGTCTATTGGTGATTGACGAAGAGCAAAAGTTTGGTGTTGCAGCCAAAGAAAAATTGAGGCACATCAAAGCCAATGTTGATACTTTGACGCTCACAGCTACACCGATACCAAGAACATTGCAATTCTCTTTGATGGCTGCAAGAGATTTATCTATCATACGCACTCCGCCACCAAACCGTCAACCAATCCACACCGAGCGTAGGATATTTAGCGAGGATTTGATCAAAGAAGCCATTTACTATGAAGTAAATCGTGGAGGTCAAGTATTTTTTGTGCACAACAGAGTCAAAACTTTGGCCGATGTGGCGGCAATGGTTCAAAGGATGTGCCCTGATGTGAAAGTGCGGGTAGCCCACGGCCAGTTGGAATCAGACTTACTTGAAAAAACACTTGTTGACTTCATTGAAGGAGAGTTTGACGTATTGATCAGTACCAATATCATAGAAACAGGTTTGGATATTCCAAATGCCAATACAATCATCATTAACAATGCCCATCAGTTTGGATTGGCGGATTTGCACCAATTGCGGGGCAGAGTGGGTCGCAGCAACACCAAAGCGTATTGTTATTTATTTGCTCCACCACTTTCGGTTTTGACCGACGACGCTAGAAAAAGAATCAAAACTCTAGAAGAATTTTCAGATTTGGGAAGTGGATTTAATATTGCCATGAAAGACATGGACATCAGAGGTGCTGGTAATTTACTAGGAGCCGAGCAAAGCGGTTTCATTGCAGACATTGGCTATGAAACCTTCCAAAAAATCCTGGAAGAAGCAGTAATCGAATTGAAGGAAACGGATTATAAAGAGCTTTTTAAAGAAGAGCTGGAAAAGAAAAGAGAATACGTACGAGACGTAGAAATTGATTCTGACATTGAAATGCTTATTCCTGATGGTTATGTTTCTAGTATACAAGAAAGATTGTCATTGTATACCGCACTTGATGCCATTCAAAATGAGACAGATGTAGAAATATTTAAAACAAACCTCAAAGACAGATTTGGTCCGATACCGCGAGTAGTAGAAGAATTGTTTAATGGTTTGAAACTGCGGTGGGATTGCAAACAATTGGGATTTGAAAAACTATCATTAAAAGGAGGAAAACTTCGTTGTTACTTTATTGGGAATGCACAATCGAGTTATTTTGAAAGTCGAAATTTCCAAAAAATACTCCAGTATGTTGCAGGGCCAGGAATGAAAAAAGGATTTTCAATGAAGCAAACGGCAAATTTTTTGATTCTGATCAAAGAACAAGTACCTACCTTTGAGAAAGCCCATATTTTATTGCAAGATTTGATCTCATTCATAAACAACAAAGATTAAAAGCGCAAAAGTTATTACTTTTGTGCAGCACAACAGTCACATCATTAACTAGAAATTTGCTGACTGCCAAAATTTTGAACGCGTCATGATTTGGAAATATTTATTTGTCATCATACTTGTTTTGTATTTATTCAGGAATTTCATCACGATCAATTTTTCGGGTAATAAACCTTTGCCCAAACAGCCAAGATCAAAGCCAAAACAAAAAGATGTAGATTACATCGATTATGAAGAGGTAGATTGATCAATAGATGGAAGGGGTACATATCGTTTTTGAAAATAAATATTTTTATATTTTAGCCAAAGATCATGGAGTGGCCTGCCAAAGTAAAACTCAAAATGACATTGAGACGGCATTTAATTCTGCACACTTCATCACAAGACTAGATCAGCCAGCAGCAGGTTTATTGGTGTTGGCAAAGGATAGCGAAAGTGCATCACTACTTTCTGAAATATTGGAAAAAGGTCTCATCCAAAAAAAATATGTCGCATTGGTTGAGGGAGTAGATGTGGCAAAATCTGGTCAATTAGCTCATCAGTTGACAAAGAAAGGGTCAAAAGCTACGGCAGAGCAAAACAAAATGGGCAAAAGTGTTTTAAGATATTTTGTAAATGAGGTTTTGGAGCGGTACACGATGCTTGATATCAAAATAGATACTGGAAAATTTCATCAAATAAGGGCACAGTTATCAAGTGCTGGAATGCCCATCAAAGGTGATCTCAAGTACGGTGCAAAGCGCAGTAATAAAGAGGGCGGTATTTATTTGTGTTGTAAAAGAATCACCCTGCCCGATCCAGAAACCGGACTTCCTTTGGAATGGAACATCGATATGTCTGATTTTTCACTGCCTTTGTGGAAATTTTATAAAGAGTAAACAATAAATTCCTTATTTTTGGCTTGCTAAGGATTATTGGAGGGCGATAGTTAATAATTTTTTAAAGTCCTCCTATTTTGAGTGGTTTTGCCCCTCAATTACGGTTTAGGTAATAATAGATTTTAAAATCTGAATGTTGCGAAAGAATATAATATACGTTATCGTTTTGCTGAGTTTTGTTGGCAATGCTCAGGATGTAGAAATTATCCAAATAAATAATGGCTCATTTGAGGATACTCCAAGAAGTGGGGGTGAAAAGAATGTAGACATTAAAGGATGGTATGATTGCGGAGTCTTGCGTTTTAGCAATGAAACTGCTCCAGACATACACCCTGGCGGTTTTTGGAAAAATGAAATAAAAGCTTCTGATGGTCGGACTTACCTAGGCCTCGTTGTACGGGACAATGACTCCTATGAGGGAGTTGCCCAAAGACTTTCATCACCATTGGTTTCTGGTAAATGTTATAGCATGAGTGTAAACCTGGCTAAATCACCTCAATATTTGAGTAGGTCTAGGTTGACATCACAAGAACAAAACTATACCAGGCCTGCTGTATTAAGAATTTGGGGAGGCACTGGATTTTGCAATGACAGAGAATTGCTGGCAGAATCTCCACCCGTAGATAACAATCAGTGGCAACAATACGATTTTACATTCAAGCCAAGATCTGATTATAGGTATATTTTGGTAGAAGCTTATTATAAAGTTCCTGTAATTCTCCCTTATAATGGACATCTTTTAGTTGATAAATTGTCTGATATAAAGCTCATACCTTGCCCGGACCAAGACCAGACAATAGCCAGCAATGCCAGTAAAACCAATGCACTTCCTCCTCACAAAAGAAACAGAGTAGAGGAAGCTGTAAATAAAACTACTACAGTACCTACCACAAAAGTTGTAGAAAAAGAAAATACTCCACCGCCAGCTAAGAAAAAAATTCTTGAGGAGTTAGACATCAAGAAGTTGAAAACCGGAAGTACGGTTGAGATCAAAAATTTATACTTCAAAGCAGATTCAACGGGTATCACCAAGGAATCTTATGAAGTGCTGGACGAGATTGTGCAGTTTCTCCAACAAAATAAAAATGTTTCTCTTGAAATTGGAGGTCATACCAATGGTATTCCACCTGCGAGTTACTGCGATAAATTATCTGAAGAAAGAGCAAAATCAGTATATAATTATCTTACAGATAAAGGAGTAGGTAGGAGCACATTGACCGATAAAGGATACGGCAAACGAAAACGCATCGCCAATGACGCTACAGCTGATGGCAGACGCAAAAACCAGCGCGTAGAACTCAAAGTTATTAGTCTTTAAAATTTTTGCTAGGTTATTTTCTTTTGGGTTTATAACCTGAATCATCCAGGATTTTTTGGGCATTTGTATTTTGTATCAACGCGTCTAGAGTAAGGGTTTCATTTTTTTCCATATATCTTCTTACAATCTGCAAACCAATAAAGTTGGCTGTTCTTCCTGGCGCTTCTACAGGCATGCCGGGAGCATTGGGACTGTCATTGAGGTATTTGGCAGTTTTTACTGGTGATGTCTCATAAAACAAGTTTTGATCTATGAAAAATCCCCATATTTCCAATTCATTTTCCTTACACCAATTCACTTGTTCTTGCGTGTATTCTAGGATGACACTATCTGGGGCATAAGGCAACAATTTTTCCAATAGATAAAGCTTTTTACCGTTCCTGATCATTTGATCAATCATTCTATTGCCCATAGGTGCACCCACCAATTCATCAACCACCAAGTCCAAACTTTTTTTCACGAGGTGATCTCTATTGAAAGAACGCGTGATGTAATCTGAGAATGCAGGATTTGAGGGATCTATCATTTTATAGTCATAGAAATCATTGATAAACATCTCCCCGCCAACGCCAATACCATCTCGACCATCCTCTTCCGCAAAAATGAATTTTTGATAATTAAAAAGCGTGTTGCATAAATACACATTGGGGGTCTTGTAATCAGGGAAATAGTACTTTAAATATTTAAACGCGGTTTTGTATTTTGTTTGAATATCTGTTAATTCCTCATCATAAGCCAGGTGTAAGGTGTCGGTGAGATTTTTGATGGTAGTATCTTTTGCCATTTGCTCGATGAGGCTCAAAAAATGAGCATCTTGTTCAGTGGTATCCCCTGGGAACAAAATATTATGCAGAAATATTTTTGCAAAAGCTTCATAATCGGAAGAGATCTTGGTAAAGTTTTTTGGTCCTAAAGTTGGATCAAAAATGAAAAGACCTTCAGAAGAAAAAGTACCATCTACGTCAATGCCAGAAATATCTGGAATGTCTTTTGAAGTATCATTGCATCCTGCAAGTACAAAAAGTGATGTCAAAACAATCAAAAATCGATGGTAAAAACGAATAGTAGTCATAAATTCATCATTCAAATAAAAACAAAACAATCTTTGGAAAACCAACTGCACAAAATTTTAGATCAAAGATAGCAATGTTACAATCCAAAAGAATAGTTCTTAATTGTACCTTTCCCATTAAAAAACGTAAGTTGAATCTGGTTTCATATCCACAGAAAGAAAATCAAATTTTAAAATAGCATGTTGAGGGGTAAAATAATTCGACCAAAAAATAGAAAACGTGAATTATAAATCAATTGCGGTAGAAAATTTTGTTGGTCTGCTTTCACAACATCTGGTAGTGGATGTGCGATCGCCAGGAGAGTTTCTCCATGCACATATTCCTGGAGCGATCTCAATGCCCCTTTTTGAAGACGAAGAAAGAGCAGTAGTTGGCACATTGTATAAGCAGGTAAGTCGTGAAAAAGCCATCAAAGCAGGCTTGGATTATTTTGGACCAAAAATGAAAAATATGGTCGAACAAATAGAAAAGTCTTTGGGCATGACATCGGAAGATAATCCGGGAAAATTTACCATTTTGATCTATTGTTGGCGTGGCGGCATGAGAAGTGGAGCTGTTTCTTGGTTACTCAGCATGTATGGATTTCAGGTTTTAACGCTCAAAGGAGGTTATAAGGCTTTTAGAAACTGGACGCTTGATCAATTTGAAAAGGAATATAATTTTAAAATTTTGAGTGGGTTTACTGGATCTGGTAAAACAGAACTTCTCCAAAAAATGCAACAAAATGGGGCAAAAGTTATAGACTTAGAATTACTCGCAAATCACAAAGGATCGGCATTTGGCCACATCGGCAAGGGACCTCAGTCAAGTCAAGAATATTTTGAAAATTCGTTGGCTCTGGCATTATTTTATGTAGATGATTCAAGTTCCATTTGGATAGAGGATGAAAGCAGAAGAATTGGACACTTAAATATTCCGCTTGCTTTGTGGCAGACCATGAGCAAATCACATGTTTTTTTAATTAATGCTCCATTTGATTTTCGCCTCAACAGAATCCTTGCAGAATATGGAGATCTTGAAAAGGAACAATTGATGCACGGTATCATGCGTATTCAAAAAAGATTGGGTGGCCTGGCAACCAAGCAAGCCATCAACTTTTTATTGGATGGAGAAATAAAATCTTGTTTTGAGATATTATTAGCTTATTACGACAAGTATTACCAAAAACATTTGGAAAAGAATAAACTCCAATCAAATATCAGACAGGTAATTCTTAAAGAAGATATCATCCAAGAATTGTTGGAAATAAATTAAAAATGAAAGCAAACGAAATAAAACTTACTCAATATTCTCATGGCGCTGGTTGTGGCTGTAAAATTGCTCCCAATGTGCTCGAAGAAATACTGTCCAATCAATTGGCTCAACCCAATGACAACCACTTATTGGTAGGAAATCACAGCCAAGATGATGCTGCCGTTTATGATCTGGGTGATGGCAAAGCGCTGGTAAGTACGACAGATTTTTTTATGCCGATTGTGGACGATCCTTATGATTTTGGTCGAATAGCGTCAGCAAATGCCATTAGTGATGTATATGCAATGGGTGGTAAGCCTATTTTAGCAATTGCCATACTTGGTTGGCCTATCAATCAATTGTCTACTGAGGTTGCAAGCAGGGTAATTGCTGGAAGCAGAAGTATTTGTACAGAAGCGGGTATTGTCTTGGCTGGTGGCCACAGCATCGATGCACCCGAACCGATATTTGGTCTGGCCGTCAATGGTCTGGTTGATATTGTCAATCTCAAGCAAAATAATACGGCTCAAACGGGGGATTATTTATTCCTCACCAAACCACTCGGAGTGGGAATATTGACTACTGCAGAGAAAAAAGGCCTGCTTCAAACGGAACACTTCGGACTTGCCGCCCAAAAAATGATGCAGCTCAATAAAATAGGCGAACATCTTGGTAAAATAAAAGGAGTTCATGCCATGACAGATGTAACTGGTTTTGGGCTTTTGGGCCATTTGACAGAAATGTGTGAAGGCAGTGGACTTACTGCTGAGCTGTTTTTTGATCGTATAAAATGGTTGTCAAGCAGTTTGAACGATTACGTGAAAGCCGGCGCTGTACCAGGAGGGACCAATAGAAACCTCAAAGCATATGGGCATAAGATTTTATTCAATCATGACACCGCCTTGGTCAAAAGCATATTAGCAGATCCCCAGACGAGCGGAGGTTTACTCATTTCCGCTGCTCCTGAATCCATTGATGAAGTTGTCTCATTGTTGAATGTTCATGGACTGCAGGAACACACAGAACCTATTGGCAAAATGTTGGGACAGCATGACTACAGCATCCACGTTTCATAATTAGAGATTAAAAAAGGCATTCTAATAAAAAATAGATATCAACAAATAAAGACTACAATCGCTGACAAGGGAATGAACAAAAAACTCAAAATATTCCTCCTCTTCCTAGGACTTATCCTCCTCAACTTGTGGTTGTTTACTTCTCCCGTAAAACATTTATTTTTTTATCCATCATTTCCGGAAACAGCGATTTTTAATGCGGTAGACCCATGGACATTACCAGAAAATCATCACTTAGGACTTTCTGAAAAAGAATATAATGAGGCAAAAAGTTTTGTAATAGACTCAGTCATATCAGGGCAGATGTTTGAAACAGATTCTGCAAAAATCAGACACATTTGTAAATTCATTGATGATCGCCTAACGCCAAACAAAGGATTCTCTGAGGACTATAATCACCACCTCAATAGCTGGCAGCAGTGGCAATTGTTGGATAGTGAAAATTTAGCGCCTTATTGTGTGGGATATGCGAGCGTTTATCACCTTTTTTCAACATTAGCAGGGCTTAAAACCAGGATGGTCGCGGTGAGTGGTAATCGCATCAACCATATATTTTGTGAAACGTACATTCAGGAGCGGAAGCAATGGGCTTTGACCGACATCATGTTTGACAATGTACTCAGGCTTGATGACCAACAAAACTACCTCCATTCAGGCAATTACCTCAATGACCAAGGGAAATGTGTACTGCTCAATGATCTTTGTAAAGAATACACCAACGCTACCAATTTCAAATATTACCAATCTTCGTTTTTTAATTTTGGGTATCCTTTTTCTTACAAATCGATGATGTTGAGGGTTATTTCGCCTCAAGCAGAAACCATCATAAAGGGTAAAGAATACGTTTTTTGGCGATATATTTTGATAATGGGATTGATTTATGTGACCATGGCCACCTTCCTCTTTTTGGTGTACAAAGCTTTAAAACATGGGTGAATTGCCTTTTTATAAATCAAAATATGTCATTCATGTGATTGTTTTGATAGCTCTTGCCATCAGGGCAATCTCCTATTTTTATTTTTCAAAAGAAATTTTACCGGATTCATTAGAATATTTGCAAAGTGGGCAGGAATTATGGTCAAATGGAAAGACGGGAGCAAATGACATGATGCCCTTATATCCCCTGTTTATAAGTCTATCTGATCATTTATTTGGGTGGCCATTATTAGATGTGCTGATTTCCAGTCTGACGGTATATTTTGTATATGGAATTGCAGATGAGATCGGCAAAAATCATACATTAAGCCTGATAGCAGCTTTATTTTATGCCTTCTGGCCCATGTCTATTTTTTATTCGGGGGCAATATTGACAGAAAGTCTTTTTGTTTTTCTATTTCTTGGAGGTTTTTATGCAGCCTATCGAAAACAGCTTTTGTGTTCTTGTATTTTTTGGGTTTTGTCTTTACTCACCAGACCCGTATTTGACCTTTTATATCCAATATTGATTGTGGTGTTTTTTTATGAAGAAGGTTGGATCAAATCATTGAAATCTCTGGCTATTTATTTCTTTGTTTTTGGTTTAATGTTGACTCCATGGTGGATACACAATTACCAAAAATATGGAAGTTTTGTAAAGCTAAATTTGGGTCTTGGATATGTGTTGTATGAAGGAAATCACCTTCAAAACCACGATGGCGGCCCAGCACCATTCAGTGGCAAAGAGCCATATGACGCATCAGAAACCAACCCTATTAAGATCGACAAAAAATTAAAATCAGCAGCTGTTGAAATCATTAAAAATGATCCAATCAGATTTTTAAAGATGGCGTGGAAAAAGTTTTTGAGACTTTGGAATCCATTTCCCAATCATGAATCTTATCAAGGATTTTTCACAGCGCTTGTTGTCGGAATCCCCGCAATATTGATTTATGTTGGCTCTTTTATATTTATGTTTAAAGCCAATAGAAAAATATGGTTTTTGATTCTACCAATAATACTTTGTGTTTTATACCTGACAGCATTGCACATGGTCACGGTAGCATCTATCAGGTACAGATATCCGGTAGAGCCACTTTTATTGATTTTGGCATGCATTGGAGTAGGTGGAATGGTCAAAGAAAAATACTTTAACCATAAAAGCGTTCTTAAACCAAATTAAAACAATGATGCAAATTTTAATTTAGGAACTGCCAAATCATTACCTTTGCAGCCCAATTGATTTAGATATTTAATTATTAGAAAAATAAAAGAGCAATGAAAAAAGCCCTTATCACTGGAGTAACAGGACAAGACGGTGCATACTTATCAGAACTTCTCCTCAAAAAAGGATATGAAGTCCATGGCATCAAAAGAAGAAGTTCATTATTCAATACAGATAGGATAGATCATTTGTACCAAGATCCACACGTGGATAATAAAAAATTCATTCTCCACCATGGAGATCTTTCTGATTCCACCAATCTAATCCGAATTGTACAAGAAGTACAACCAGATGAGATTTACAACTTGGGAGCCATGTCTCACGTGCGTGTAAGTTTTGAAGAACCAGAATACTCTGCAGATGTCGATGGTATAGGAACGCTGAGGATTTTGGAAGCTGTGAGAATCTTGGGATTGGTAGAGAAAACAAAAATTTATCAAGCGTCTACTTCAGAGTTGTATGGCTTGGTGCAGGAAGTGCCACAGTCTGAGACTACTCCATTTTATCCAAGATCTCCCTACGCCGTGGCTAAAATGTATGCTTACTGGATCACAGTAAACTACAGAGAAGCCTATAACATGTTTGCTTGCAATGGTATTTTATTCAACCACGAATCTCCTTTGAGGGGAGAAACTTTTGTGACTAGGAAAATCACTCGTGCGGTTGCTAAAATGGCTTTGGGTTTACAAGATAAGTTGTGGATGGGCAACATCAACAGCAAAAGAGATTGGGGTCATGCCAAAGATTATGTGGAAGGGATGTATCTTATTTTACAACAAGAAAAACCAGAAGATTTTGTACTTGCTACTGGAGTAACTACTGAAATAAGGTCGTTCATCAACAAAGCTTTTGAGGAAGTTGGTGTTGAATTGGAATACAAAGGCAGCGGTGTTGATGAAAAAGCATTCGTCAAATCTCATAACGGCGACTATGCATTCAAAACAGGTCAACAGGTCCTAGCTATTGATGAGCGTTACTTCAGACCAACAGAGGTAGAATTATTGATTGGCGATCCGACCAAAGCAATGACTAAGTTGGGATGGCAGCCAAAGTATACTTGGCAAACCATGTGTACGGAAATGGTAGCTCACGATTTGGAGTTGTTTAAGAAAACACAATTGCTTAAGGACGCAGGATTTGAGGTACACAATGAGTATGAATAGGAATTCACCATCCATTGATCGGTGTTGACAAATGAAAAGTGATACAAGTCGAATGGATATTGGAGCACTGATCAATAAGATGAACAGTCCAAAAGTCTGGCACGAAAAGCCGATCTTTTGTTTTACATCTGATATCGATTGGGCATCTGAGGCCGTTTTGAAAATATTTGCTGACAAGCTTCAGGCACTTCCGCTCAAATTGACGCTATTTATGACGCATCCATCGTCGGTGATTGATGAGTGGACAAAAAAATCAGCAATAAACTTGGGCATACATCCCAATTTTTTGCCAGACAGTTCACATGGATCATCGTACAAAGCGGTCATTGATACTTGTATGTCCATCGTACCGGAGGCACGAGGTTTTAGAAGCCATCGATTATTTGATGTGACAGACATTACCCATTTATTAAAAAATGAGTATGATATGTTGTATGTTTCCAATTTGGGAACGGTGATGCAATCCCATATTTATCCAATGTTGCACGAATCAGGTTTGGTCCATTTTCCCATATTTTTTGAGGATGGCACACACCTGAGCAATGAACTGGACCTCAATATTTTCAATTATGCACACTTATTAGATAGTCCGGGAATCAAAGTGATCAGTTTCCATCCCATGAATTTTGTCTTTAATTCTCCAAGTCTTAGTTACATGAGAAATATCAAAGACAGTCATAGCCGCTCAGAATACCAAAACCTGTCTGAAACACAAATTTCAGAACTAAGAAATAGCACACAGTCAGGTATTGGTGACACTGTATTACAAATCATTGATTATGTTTTAACCAATCAATACCCCATCATGAGCATGGAGGAAATGTATCAAATGATTGTGCAAGAATAATGGAAAAGCCACACCAAATGTTATCACTTTAACATCACATTAATGAGATTATCGTAACCAGGTCATAATTTTATCGTCATAAATAATGTTGATCATTCAATAACAGTTATACAAACATGCGATTCATCCTTTTCATATTGACTTTCATTTTCATAAACTCTGCGGTGTCAGGGCAAAACGATGTGATAAAGAAAAAAGATAACTTTGATGATGACTTGAAACCAACCAAGGTTTCTATAGACGGCAATATTTATACAGCCATCATTACAGAGGAAGGTGACACCCTCATTTTAGCAGATCTAGACGACATCAGTGTGACTTCTCTACGAGAATTTGCAAGTGATGAAGACTATCAAAAATACATGAAATTCAGAAGGTACGCTGCGACGGTATTTCCGTATGCCAAGGAAGCCATCAGAATTTTCAGAGAATATGAATATGCCCAAGAGCATATGTCAAAAAGGAAGGCAAAGAAAAAGCTCAAAGAACTAGAAAAAGAACTAGAGGTAGAATTTGAAGAACCGCTCAAAAAATTGACGAAACTTCAAGGTAAGATCATGATCAAGATGATTGAAAAGGAATTGAATACGCCGATGTATGAAGTCCTCAAAGGAATAAAAGGTTCGTTTTCTGCTTTTTATTGGAATCAGTTTTCGAAACTATATAGTTATGACCTCAAGGAGGGATATACCAGGGGAGATTACCCTATTCTAGACTTGGTTCTTGATGATTTTGATTTATCTCATAGGATCCAAAATGGTACTAATCTTAAGTATATTACGGTAGAGGAGCTCAGGAAGAAGAACTAAGGAGAAGTTTTGTGAAGAGCCAAATTGATTTGGTTATTTTTCTTACAGCGAACTGAAGTTCGCAGTCCACCGAGCTTTTGTCGTTGCGAAATGAAATTCGGAGAAGTTTTGTGGACAACCCAATGGATTTGGTTGTATGCTTTTTACTTCGAACTGAAGTTCGCAGTCCACCGGGCTTTTTCGTTTCTGGGTACTATATCTGCTTCTAACTAAAGTTAGTATTTCACTGGGTTTTTGAATGCAGATATCCTACCTTGGCCCCATGATTATAAATGCCAAGACCAAAGCTTTTTTGCAACTTCACGTAGCGGTGATGCTTTTTGGTTTTACTGCGATATTGGGTAAACTCATAGTTTTATCCGCCTTGGTTTTAGTTTGGTGGCGCGTATTGATTACAGCCTCCAGCATCTATTTGTTTTTGCGACTTAGAGGCAGGAATATTTCTTTAGACAGCAAAAGAATAAAAATTTATATGGCCATCGGTGGAGTGATCGCTATCCATTGGCTCACTTTTTATGGAGCAGTAAAGTTGAGCAACTCTTCCATCACCCTACTTTGTATGGCAACAACTTCGTTTTTTACCTCATTTATCGAACCAGTATTTTTCAAAAGGCCCTTGGAGAAAATAGACATTGCTATTGGCTGCATCATTGTTCCAGTCATGGCTTTGATTGCCAAAGACATACAAACCAGCTATTTAGTCGGTGCATTGGTTGGCTTACTGTCGGCCTTTCTAGCAGCCTATTTCAGCGTGTTGAATAAAAAATACATTGAAGATGTGCCTCCCATGGTCATGAGTTTTTGGGAAATTGTAGGCGTGTTGGGCGTTACTTCTGTGATGGTACCAATCTATTTATTCAAAGAACCAACAGCCATGTTTTTACCACCAGATATGGCAAACTGGGTGTATATTTTTGTATTAGCAATTGCTTGTACAACGGTGGCCTGGGTTTTATCCCTTTATGCCCTCCGACATCTTTCTGCGTTTGAAAACAACTTGGTGGTCAACCTCGAGCCCGTTTATGGCATTTTACTAGCTGCGGCTATTCTTCAAGAACACAAAGAGTTGAATACGGGATTTTATGTAGGAGGTAGCATTATACTCGTATTGGTATTGGCTTATCCTACTTTAAAAAGGAAGTTAGTCGCACAATCAATTTAGATCAGCTTTTTGGCAAGCTGTAAAAAGATTTGTAACTTCATTGCACATAAAAATAATACATGATTACCGATCCGGAAATTGACTTATACATAGATCAATATAAAACGCAATCCAGTTCCTTGTTGCTAGATTTGGAGCGGGCAACGCATTTGCAAGTACTTGCACCCCAAATGTTATCAGGGCAAACTCAAGGAAATTTGTTGAGCATTTTATCCACCATGATGAGGCCACAAAGAGTCTTAGAGATTGGAACTTATACTGGGTTTTCGGCCATTTGCCTGGCTGAAGGACTCTCACACCATGGCCTGCTTTACACCATTGATGTCAATAATGAAATAGAAGACATTGCCAGAAAATATATAGAACGTTCTCCGAAAGCAGCACAAATTCAATTTTTAGTTGGAGATGCCAAGACGATTATTCCTACCTTAAAGGAATCCTGGGACTTGGTTTTTATTGACGCAGATAAAGAATCCTATTCGTTATACTATGAGATGGTCATTGATCAAGTAAGACCCGGAGGCATCATCCTTGCCGATAATGTGCTTTGGTATGGAAAAGTGGTTCAAGAAGAAAAGGACAAAAAGACCAGACTGATCCATGAGTTTAATGTGATGGTGAGCAAAGATCATCGGGTGAAGAATGTGATTTTGCCATTGAGGGATGGCATCAATGTGATACAGAAATTGTGAAAATTGGGGAAATTGTGAAAAAATAAGATAAAATATATTGGAAGTTGAAATTTCTAGACTTGACATATAGGTTTTTACTTTTTGGAATGAGCTTTTTCTTTTTAAAATCCTGCATTCCTGAAACCAAGGAGCCTTTGCGGGTAGAAGAGGCTTTCATCTATGATTATGCGGGATACTGTTCGGTTTATCAAAATTCAAAATTCATCAAACCTTACATTTATGCGCAGGTAGACTCAAACGATAGTGGATATATCCACATAGCTATAGACCAATATTGGACCGAAGATTCACCCTATAGAAATGTGAGTTTAGGGCTGCTGCGCATTCCTGCCAAAGTGGGTTATTATAAATTTAGTGATTCTACGCCCTTAGCCTTACTAAACACATTTATTCATGGATTCGACATCATTGAGGCAAATTTCAAAATAAAAAAAGACGCAAGTAATTATGTGAATCTTACAGAAATAACTAATAATTCTATCAAAGGATTTTTTCATGTTTCTTTTGAGCAGGACACTACGAGAAGGAAAAATATGCCCTTACTTGGAGAAACGGTGATTTATGAAGATGGGTTTTTTCAATGCGTTTTGCATTAAATAGTTTATTTTCATGCTGTTTCCTCAAATCACCTTATGATTTTAAATCATATAAAATTCTCAAATTATGATGAGATTGATTTTACTTTTTATTCTGATTCTGTTTTTTAGAATAATAAATGTGAAAGCCCAAGTCTTTGATCCTGGGACAGAATGGTATTATTGTAGTATATATTTTCCACCTTATCCTGAGAGTTGTTTTATTGAAAAGCTTCAAAACACCCGGTGGGAGAAAGACACTCTAAAAGCTGAATATTTTGGTGGTTCTCTTTCACAATATGGGAGACAAGTATGGTTTGAAGGATACAAATGGTACGATTTTGATTTGAAAGTTGGCGATACCTTATTTTGGAGTGAATATTCTGAAATGATAATTGATTCTTTAAAAACGATAGACATATTTGATAAAAATAGGCGTGTTCAATTTGGCCATATGAGTTCAAATTGGTTTCCAATTGTTCTGGTTGAAGGTATTGGAGCATTGGAATTTTATTTTAATGCGGAATCTTTTCATAAGTATTCCTATTTCATTGATCCAAATTTGGCTTATACTTTTATTGTGGATCCAAAACCCATACTAAATAACTTGAAGGTTGATCAAACATTATATAGACTACTCGGAGATGTAAATTGTGAAACCTGTGACAAGCTTGTTCCAAACCAAGAAATTTCTCATCAAGAGTCATCCTATGATGTTGAATTTTCGAATGATTTGCTTTCCATTTCAGGATTGACAAGCCCAAGTATAATACAACTTTATAATACCTCAGGACAACTTTTACAAAACATTGAGAAAGTTGATGCAGAGGTTGAGATCAGTTTAAGCAATCAAAGTGCAGGAGTGTATTTTTTGAAGATTGTAAATATGCAAAATGGAAAGGTCAGTACTTTGAGGTTTGTGAAAGGTGATTGATAAAAGAATTGGGATAAAATGCATACGTCGATAGCAGCTAAAACATTCTGCTATGATCGGTAGATAACCAAATTTATTTGGTCGTCAAAGAATGTTTAAATCTTATTTACAGCGAAATGAATTTCGCAGTCCACCGAGACTCAAGTTTATATTCCAAGAAGTATATTTTGGAAAATGTCGAAATCTATCCAAAGATTGAAAGGATTTTTACAATGCAGGTTAAATGATAAACTAACCTACCACAATTCCTTCACCCGATGTTTCAACAACTGCTTTACCTCCTTATACGCCAATTCTGGTGTCTTTCGTTGCCATAAAACATCATTGAACTGCGGGCCAAAATTGACATAATGTTGGAGTCTGGTACGTTTTAATTCTTGCGAAACATGGTCAAAAGTATTGATCATCACGATCCAGCCTTCATCATCTTTGATGTCGTCCCACCACTCTTCATAATAGCAATCATCAGAACCGTGGAAATTGAGGACATTGTCACAAAACAGCACAAACTTATGAACACCTTGTTTGGTCATGTGGTTGATCAACTCGTTTTTGAGGTACATGATATCATTGTATAAACAATCATTCCATTCACCAATCAACTCAATCAAAGCATAACCTTTGAAGTAATCCACATACAAAACCTTGAGGTATAAAGTAGCAGATCCTATGCTGTCCCAATATGGATGGATGTAATAATTATAAATCATATTGGTGTACTCAAACTCATTGTAAGTTTGGCCAAAAAAGGGCGACTGGCTGTCTTCCTCGGCTGTATATTCATCCCTCCACCTGAAAAATGGTTCTATATCGTGCATGGCAAATAGCCTTTTATTATTTATACCATTTGGAAATACATTTGACCATTTTCTGCGCAATAATTCTGGTCAACCCATTTTCCGAATGGTATACAAATATTCATAATTTTTGTAAACATTCTCAAGAGCATTTCAGTTTTTCTCGAATTAAATTATCCGAAGATTTCCTGAAAAATGTCTTCTAGTTTAGAAATAAGTTTGACATGAATGCCGGGTACTTTGATAGAGGGACTGTACTTGGAAATATACATGGTATCAAAACCAAGTCTGGCAGCTTCCTGGACGCGCTGTTCGATACGCGGAACTCCTCTGATTTCGCCCGTGAGGCCAATCTCGGCTGCAAAACAAATATTTTTACCGATAGAAATATCTTGCAAAGAAGAAATGAGGGCAATCACCACGGCTAAGTCAATGGCAGGGTCTGAGATTTTGATTCCTCCCACCAGATTGAGAAATACATCGCGACTTCCAAAAGGCAGACCACATCTTTTTTCCAAAACGGCAAGAATCATTGACAACCTGCGAGCATCATAACCAGTGGCAGATCTTTGCGGAGTACCATAAACCGTCGGCGTCACCAAAGCTTGCGTTTCCAAAAGTAAAGGCCGCAGTCCTTCCACTGCACAGGCTACCGCAGTACCAGAGAGGTCTTCATCGCTTTGTGAAATCAACATTTCTGAAGGATTGAGAATTTCTCGCAAACCTCCCGCGTCCATAGAATAGATGGCTAATTCGTCTGTGGAACCAAACCTGTTTTTGGTGGTGCGCAAAACGCGGTAAATGTTATTTTGGTCTCCCTCAAATTGCAAGACAACGTCCACAATATGTTCCAAAACTTTGGGTCCTGCCAAGCCACCTTCTTTGGTAATATGGCCAATCAAAACGACGGGAATATTGGTTTCTTTGGCAAACTTCTGAAACTGAGCCGTACATTCTCTGATTTGAGTAATAGACCCAGGCGCACTTTCTATATTTCCATTTCCTACCGTTTGGATGGAGTCGATGATGATGAGCGCTGGTTTCATTTTGAGCGCTTGACTCAAAATTTCTGTAAGATCAGTCTCAGTATAAATAAAACATTGGCTACCATCTCCAGTGATGCGCTGAGCCCGCATTTGTATTTGTTCTTCGCTTTCTTCCCCGGAAACATACAATACTGTTTTGCCATAACGCATGGCCAACTGTAACAATAAGGTCGACTTTCCAATTCCTGGCTGACCCCCGATCAAAACCAAACTGCCACTGACCAAACCTCCTCCCAATACCCGATTGAGTTCTCCGTCCTTTGTGTCGCTGCGACTGTTCTGCCCGGGTACAATGTCCTGAAGTAACTGAGGAAAAGTTTTCTTTCTGCCTGAATCTCTGTGCACGAGGTCGTCAATCAAGTCCTTGGTACCGCTTGATTTTTGCACCAATTCCTCAACTAAAGTATTCCACTCCCCGCACGATGGACACTTACCCATCCATTTTGGAGATTCGTGACCACAGGCCGTGCA
>ERZ795059.1569-NODE-1569-length-25225-cov-5.868892_pt1 | contig 25225 bp, 22 predicted proteins | sample MGYA00375143_ERZ795059 | MGnify/ENA primary metagenome ERZ795059 (study PRJEB30188, sample SAMN05720168) | activated sludge metagenome | isolation source: Anaerobic digester | place: USA | collected 2015-01-07 ... | reverse complement strand
GGTTGATAACAAATGAAGTGACTAAGGGAGAGGAGAATATTATTCAAGCAGTGGAGAGCGAAGAGAATGGCGATAGCATTGATGAGCAAGATACGGGAACGGAAGAGACGGAGGTGAATGGAGATGAGAATAATGATTATCAACAATTAAGCATAGCAGATGCCAAAGCGGAGCCGGAGGGAGCGAAGGTGGAAATAGAAGGAGTAGTGACGGCGGAGTGGGGGCTGTTGGAAAGTAAGTACGTTTGGCTACAAGACGGAGAAGCCGGTTTGAGTGTGAAGTTTGAAGAAGATCCGCAGTTAACAAGTGGGGATAAAGTGTGGATAAAAGGAAAACGAAAAAATTTGACTTATCGGGAAGTGGTGGAAGTGGAAGATTGGAAAAAGACAGGTGATTCTGAAGAAATAGCAAAAATAATTAAAACCGGGGAAATGAATTTGGATGAGGATCGGTTGGTAAAAATAACGGGCAATGTAGTAACAACCAATGGAAATGATTTTACCATCAATGATGGAAATGGTGAGTCAAGAGTGTATATCAAAGAAAATACAGGTATAATTAAACCGGAAATGAAAAAAGGAGATACGGTGGAAGTGCAGGGAATTGTGAACGAGATAAAAAGTGGTTGGCGCATTTTGCCAAGATATCAAGATGATGTGACGAAGTCCGACCAAAAATTGGTTTTGCCAAGCGTGGGGTTGATAATTTGGTGATAAATTAGAAAGTATAATCTTTTTGAGATATGGAAAAAAAATACACGACTTGCAGTGAGCAAGAAACAATAGAACTCGGAAAAAGATGGGCGGAGGAGGTGGCGGATTGCAATGTGACAGTGGCATTGATTGGTGATTTGGGGGCGGGCAAAACGACATTTGTGAAAGGTGTGGCGAAAGGGTGGGGAATACAAGAGCAGATCAAGAGTCCGACTTTTGTGGTGATGAAAGAATATGATTGTCCGGTGGGAAAAGTGGTGCATGTGGACGCATATCGTTTGCAAGATGATTTTGAAGATATTGGATTGGCGGATTATTTTGGTCGGGCAAAGGTGTTGGTGGAATGGGCGGAAAATATTGCCGGAGTGATGCCGGACGATACTATTTGTATTAATTTTCGGCATGTTGATGGTGGGAGGGAGATTACGTTTAATATGCAAGATTCAATATGCAATAATCAATAAGCGAGAAATTTCAAATTTCAAATTTCAAACGAAGTGCAAAGGATTAATATTTAAAATTTAATATCAAATTATGATGACATTATTGACGAATGTTTGTTTGTTGGCACAGAGTTCGGATGGGGCGGACGCAGCTGCGACGGCAGCAGTGGCTTTGCCATTTATTATTTTGTGGTTTGTATGGATGATATTTATCATGTTTCTATGGGTTGCGATAGTTGTAGTTGCGATCGGCGGAAGTATACTGTGGCTTTTGATGTTGATCGATGTAGTAAAAAGAGAGTTCAAAAATCCGAATGACAAAATGATGTGGCTTTTGATATTGCTGTTTACCGGTGTGATTGGGGGGATTATTTATTATTATGTGGTGAAAAAGCCAAATAAAAATTAATTATCAAATATGATTTTGGGAATTGATACAACTAGTGATTGGTCAAGTGTGGCATTGGATGATCATGAGATAGTGTGGTCGGGAGATCGAAATCAATCCAGGGAGTTGTTGCCAAAAATTGAAGAGTTAATGCAAAGAAATAATATTTCTTTTACTGATTTGACCGGCATCGTAGTGGTGAATGGTCCGGGGTCATACACCGGAATTCGGATTGGGGTGAGTGTGGCAAATACGATTGGAATGATTATGAATATTCCGGTGAAAGGTATAGATTCACTGTTGGCACAGATAAAGATGTGTGGCAAAATGCGAGAGACTCATGGCTATGCTTCCATATTGAGCGCGGGGGGAAGTCGAGTGTATGGGCGGAAATATTTGAAAGCAATATGCAATAATCAATATGCAATATGCAATGAGAAAAATAAAACGAATATTCAAATAAAAGAAGATGGGGATTTTTTTGTGGGTGAGATTGCGGAATTTTTGACTGGTTTGGATATGGATGTTTGTATTGTAGGTGAGGTTAATGAAGAAGTGGAAAATTTTATTAAATCTAGCGGATGGGAATGTTTTAAATCGTTAGGTATGGGGAAGAACAAGGGAAGGGCGTGGGGGGCGGTGCGGATGTGGGATGATTTGCCGGTTGTGGCCAATGACAATGTGATACCGATGTATTTGCGGGAGGCGGTGCGTAGCAAGAAGTAAGAAATAAGAAGTAAGAAGTAAGAAAAACATCATTAAAACATAATGATTGTTTTTTTGGTGTGGCTTAAGGTGAAATTAATTTTGAGGGGAGTATAATAGGGATGGAAAATTTGTTGGTATTGTATTGATAATTAATTTTTAGCTAAAGTTGTATAATGAAAATAATGATGAAAATTGGGAATTAGTATTTTATAAGAATGTTATTAATTGAAAATAGAATGAGTGATTTGCATTTGGCACAACTAATAAAGTCTGATGGCAAATATGATTTGTCGATTTTTTCTAGTGAAAGTATAGATAGAATTGAAAAAAATATTTTTGCAAAGAATGATAAATATTTTTTGAAATGTTTGAAAAGAAATAAAGATATTCAAGTAAAGCCGGAAGAGATAGTGAGGCAGTTGATGTTGGATAAACTTGTTTATGAATATGGTTATTCTGTAGATTTGATGGAAGTAGAATATACAGTGTCTTTTGGGAGAGAGAAAAAGAGTGCTGATATTGTGTTGTTGAATAAAGCGGATAAAACTAGTGTGTATTGTGTGTTGGAAATCAAAAAGCATAAAGCCCAGGATGGAAAGGATCAATTAAAAAGCTATACCAATGCAACCGGTGCGCCGTTGGCGGTTTGGACCAATGGGGTGGAAATAAATTATTACGAAAGACTAGATCCAAACTATTTTGAACCGCTTTCAGATTTGCCGAAAGCGAATGAAACAATTGATGATGTAAAAAATGAAAGGTTTACATATCTGGAGTTGATGCAAAAAGATAGATTATTGGAAGAAAGAAAGTCTTTGAAATCTTTGATTCAAGAAATGGAAGATGAGGTATTGTCCAATGCAGGTGTAGATGTTTTTGAAGAAGTATTTAAACTGATATTTACGAAACTATATGATGAAATGGAAAGTGCTGATGACCGAGTAAATATTGAAACTCAATATAAAATAGTTAAAAAGCAAAATTCGGAGTTAACTGATAAACAGATTTTAGAAAAAGTTGATGGTGACGGTTTTAGAAAATTGGAATTTAGAAGTCGAGGAGACGCGCATCATACCAAAGAAGTAATAAACAATTTGTATCAAAAAGCCAAAGATAAATGGCAAGGTATTTTTGAAAAGGGTGAGCCACTACGAATTACTGATGAAAATCATTTGCAAATATGTGTGGGATTTTTGCAGAATGTGAAATTGTTTAATTCTAATTTGCAAGTAATAGATGAAGCTTTTGAATATTTGGTCAACAAATCAGCCAAAGGAGAAAAAGGGCAATATTTCACGCCTAGAAATGTGATTGATATGTGCGTCTATATGATGAATCCGCAAGTAAATGAATATATGATTGATACGGCTTGTGGCAGTTGCGGATTTACTGTTCATACTTTATTTAATGTTTGGCAAAAATTGGTCAATCAAGGCAAAGCGCATTTTGCCAATTTTTCCAATCAAAAACTGACGAGTGAGCAAAAAAATTATGTTGATAAAGTTTTTGGAATTGATTTTGATGAAAAATCTGTTCGGGTGGCTCGTACTCTAAATATGATTGCTGGAGATGGAAAGACGAATGTTTTGCATTTGAATACTTTGGATTACACGAGATGGGAAGAAAAACTCAAAGACAGTTCGTGGGCAAAAACTTATCTTGAAGGATATTATCGAATGTTAGATTTGGCAGTAGATCGGAATAATCCGAAAGAATTTAATTTTGATATAGTGATGGCGAATCCGCCTTTTGCGGGGGATATAAAAGATAGTAGATTGATTTCTAATTATGAAGTTGCCTTTAATGGCAAAAAGAAAGCAAACAAAGTATCTCGTGATGTGTTGTTTATTGAGAGAAATTTGGATTTTCTCAAACCGGGTGGAAGGATGGCGATTGTGTTACCGCAGGGGAGATTTAATAATACCAGTGATGAAAAGATCAGGAATTTTGTGATGGAAAAGGCAAGGTTAGTAGCGGTGGTGGGGCTTGATGGAAATACTTTTAAACCACATACAGGGACAAAAACTTCGGTTTTGTTTGTGCAAAAATGGGATGATGTGATCAATCCAAAGGTTGATGATTATGAGATCTTTATGGCGGTGAGTGAATGTAGTGGGAAAGATAATTCGGGATTGGAAATTTATGAAGTAGATGAAAAAGGGGAAAGAAAATTGGATGAACATAATCATTTGATTCAAAAGCATGATTTGAAAGATATTGCGGAGGCTTTTGAGAAGTGGGTAAGAGGGCAGGGGTTGAGTTTTTGGAAATAAATAATTCTAATATATTATTATGTTTATAAAAAATATAAAAATATTAAATTATCGCTCAATTATTAAATTAGAGATAATTATTGATAAAAATAATAATTTTGTTTGTTTTTGTGGTCCGAATAATGTTGGAAAGACAAATATTTTAAATGCCTTGTGTTTGTTTTTTGATAGATCTGAATATATAGCAGAAAAAGATTGTCCTAATCATAAATATTATGGAACGAGAGGAGGATTTTATCAACCAAAAATTGAAATAGATTTTATTGATGGAATTGACAGTTACAGAGTTGTAAAAGATTGGAATAAAAAAATATCAGAAAAAGATGAAGAAAAATTATATATAATCACTGGAACAAAGAACAAAAGTGAGAAATTAAATGAAAAAGATTTAGAAAAATTATTACAAAAAATTAATTTTTTCTTTCTACCCTCAATAAATACTTCTTTTCCTGATGCTATCAAATATATTATGAATAATGATGTTATTGATTTGGAAACTGGTAAAACAAGAATGAGTGGGAAAAAAGGTGAAATGAAAAAACAAATCGAAGAAGTTTTAAATGATTTGAAATTTCTCCTAAATTCATTGGGTGATGATATTTCTCCTTTGTTAAATAAATACAAAGAAGGATGGGGAGTTGCTTTTGATTTGCCAACCGAAGTGAATACTTTTAGAGATTTGATGATAGGAGAAGTAGATTTTTACATTAAAGATAAATCTAACAGTAAAGCTATAGAAACAAAAGGTTCTGGATTACAAAGACTTTGTCACATTCTTATGTATTTTAGAATAATTGAAAAACTTAATGATAAAAAACAAAAAGCAATTGTGTGTATTGATGAGCCAGATGTATATTTGCACTCTGGATTACAAAAGAAATTATCCGAAGATATCAAAAGTAGAGCTGAGAAAAATCAAATTTTCATAACTACTCATTCTCCTATTTTCATTGATACTATAAAACTTTCAAATGTTTTTTTATTGGATCAGTTAGTAGAAGAAAAGGAGTTTCAAAGAGCAAAAAGAAAAAACTCTGAGTTGAAATTTAATGCAATACAAACACAATTGATTGATTTTGATGAATCAAATGGAATTTCAATTTTGAAGAATTATTTGGGTATTACAGATCGAGATAGTTTATTGTTTGATAAATATAATATTTTAGTTGAAGGCGAAGAAGATAAATTATATCTAACAAAATTATTACAGTATTTTGAATTGAATGTACCGAATATTATTTCTTGTAATGGTGCAGATAATATTCAAAAGTATTTAGATTTTTATAATTCAATTACTGATAAAAAATCTAAAACAATTTTCTTAATATTATTAGATAATGATCAAAAAGGAAGAGAAGTAATAAAAAAAATAAAAATTGAAAATTATCAAAATTTATTTTTGGAAAAAAAATTTGTTATTACTTATTCTGGATTTTCACCAATTATTGATAAAAATGGTAATAGCAATGCAAATATTGAAATTGAAGATTTAATTAATCCTTTAATTATTTGTTATCTGTGTAATAAAATACTCAAACAAAAGGGATTGAAAGAGTTAAAAAAAGTTAATGTTAATCAAATATGTACAAATATTATAAAGCCAGCTTTTTGTAATAATGGAATATTAGAGTTGCTAGAAACAAAAAAGAATGAATTTAATCCTGAAAATGGTCATACTATTAAAATTAATTCGAAAGAAAAAAGTGGATTCAAATTAGGAATGGCAAATATGTTTAACGAAGTTGATAAAAATATTATTAATTTAATAGGTTGTAAAAATGAACCAAAGAATAAATATTTATTTAAATTTTTAAAACAAATCTCAAAGATAAAATAATCAATATGTCCCAAATTAGCTACATAAAATATACAGATGTTCTTGAAGCTCGCAGATATGATGCAGAGTATTTTAAGCCTGAGTATTTGGAGATTGAGCAAGAAATTAAAAAATTTAATTATCTTGAATTAGGTGATAAGAAAGTCTCAAAATTAATTACTGATGGCGATCATGGAAATCCTGATTACACAGAAAATGTTGATGACATGAATTATGTAAAAGTTGAACAATTGGGGAGTATTGATTTGGATTTATCATCTGCTCATAAAATTTCTAAAAAATGTGTAGAAAAACAAAGCAAAACTAATTTTGTTGAAAAATTTGATATTCTTCTCTCGATGAAGGGAACATTGGGAAGATCATGTTTAGTATTAGATGATTATAAAGCAGTTTTAAATAGAGATGTTGCAAAGATTCAAGTAAAAAAAGAAGTGCTAAATCCTTTTTATGTTTTAATTTACTTAAAATCAAAAATTGGAAATAGCTTCATAGAGAAATTTTCATCTGGTGCAGTTCAAAAAGGTTTATATCTCAACAAAATTGAAAAAATTAAAATTCCTATTCTTCCTCAATCTTTCCAAATTCAAATCGAAGAAATCGTAAAATCTGCTCATCAAAAACAAAAACAATCTAAACAACTTTATCGCGAAGCCGAAGAATTATTATTGCAAGAACTTGGACTTTTGGATTATAAAATCAAACATTCGATTTGGTTTACAACGACAAAAAAAGAAATAGATGAAGCCAAAAGATATGATAGCGAATATTTTCAACCGAAATACGCGGAGATTATAAGAAAAATTGAGGAATATGAGGGTGGATGGGATTTAGTGAAAAATCAATTTAATCAAAATACTAAACTTTCAAAAAAAGAAGGTGAATATTGTAATTACATTGAGATTAGCGATGTTAATACTTCAAATGGAGAAATAACTCCACATAAAGTTGGATTAAAAGATATTCCAGCAAACGGTAAAAGAAAATTGTTTAAAAATGATTTGCTTATTTCAAAAGTGAGACCGTATCGCGGGGCTATTTCATTTATTGATTTTGAAGTTGATAATTTGATTGGGAGTGGGGCGTTTACTGTTTTGCAAGAAAAAACAGATTATAAGAAAGAAGTTTTAATGATATTTTTGAAAACTCGATATATAAAAGAATTACTTCTAAGATATAATTGCGGAACTTCTTATCCAGTAATTAAAGATGAAGATATTTTAAATCTTAAAATTCCTTTAATAAAACAATCAGTCCAACAACAAATTGCTGAAAAAATTCAAGAAAGTCATAGACTCCGAAAAGAGAGTAAAGGATTATTGGAGGAGGCGAAGAAAAAAGTGGAGGAGGAGATTGAGAAGAATTAATATTAATGTGTGCTCCTGTTGGTACGGTAAGTTTTGTTGCACAATTTATTCAATTAGTAAAAATCAGATAAAGCAAATAGAAATCCCTCTCTCATCCTAATCTATTCAAAAGCAAGTTGTGGAAGAAATAAAAGCTGAGCGGAAAATTGGTGGACAGAATAAAAAGTTGATTGAGATTTTTCAAGTGAAAATAAAAGAAAAGATTGATAAAGTTTGGGGAAAATAAGAATGGTGACAGCAAAAAAACATAGTAGTAGTGCTTTCAAAGACAAAACTTCAGTTAGTTTAGTGGAGAATATTCTTTCTAAGCATGGCGCAGTAATGCCTAATATTAATTCCCATGATACGTGGCCAGATATTGATGGATCGATTGATATTAATGATAAAAGCGGAAATATAGTTAGTGTTATTAATGTTCAAGTTAAAACATTTTCATCAAATGATCATAATTATAAATATAATTGTCCGACATCTTTATTGGCTTATTGTCGAGACACTGCGCCATGTATGTTACTTGTTGTAGATAGTATTAATAATAAAGTTTACTGGTTGTATATTGACAGGAATAAAGCAATTAAATTATTGGGGGACAAAAAGACAAAAACAAGAACTATTCAGTTAAATAAAAATAAATATTTTAGTGAAAGTAATGTTCTGTATATTGATGAGTGGATCGGTATTGCTAAAACAAATCAATATAGATATCAGACAAGAGATGAACTTGAAAATAGGTATCGAATATTATTGGAACGATCAAACCCTGCAATTGGAAAAGTGCAAGATAGTTACAAAAAAATTCATGAATTTCTTGATTGCTATAATTACGAAATGAGAACTTATTTTTCTATTATTAATAATAGATATTTTAAAGATGCATGGAAAATTGGTATAGCTTTATTGGATGAAACAGAATCAAGTTTGGGTTATATATTATATCCAATTTCTAATGATAAAAACGATATTCAAGTTAAAGAAGTGAATTTCAAGAATTATGATAAATACAAAGAAGGTGGTTATGGAGCGCACGTATACCCAGCCACTAATCCATTGCGGAAAAATCCGATTAATTTTTCTCGTGAAATAATTAAATCACAATTGAACGGCTTAATTAAAAAAAAGAATTTTAATAATATGGTTGACCTGTATATAGCTCGAGAGTATATATTTGCGTTTGTTGATAAATTTAGAATTCAGATGGGATTAAGCGAGAAAGATGTTTACGCAACCAATGAAATAGAAAAAGCTTTTTATATTTATTTGCCATTATGGTTACAGGAATCTCATAGAATTATGTTTGAAAAAGATAGAAATAATTTCAAAGAAAGATTAAGCAAAGGATTTATTCGTTATTTTGATCCTGAGGTTATCTCCGAATTACATGAAGAAGAAATTACTGAAATATCGAACATAGTGAATGCTACCAAACGAAAACTTACTCCAAATTTTTATATGGGTAATGACCGTTTTCCTTTTGAAACTGTCGTAGAATTTATTGGGTACCTAAAAAATGCAAAAGTTAAAAAGATTAATCGTCTATACAAAAAGCCTGATTACTCAAGATTCAAAAAATATGGAGGATGGAAATACAATGCTTTTTCTAAAAAAGACACAGAAAGTAATCTAAAGATGTTATTCAATAATATAGAAAATGTATATTCAAATTTTATAAAAATTAATTTTCCGAAACTTGTGTCTGAATTTAAGTTATTTAATGATGCAAAATTAATTACACTAAGTTATGATTTGCGCAATTTTTATGAATTTGGCGAATTTCCAAAAAATGAATTAACTTTCTTCAAATCTGCTAAAAATAATAAATTTCAAATTAGAATTCTAGCTGATAAAGAAAAAAAGGAATTCGAAGGAATGTTATTTAAGAAGAAAAGAATTAATTATAAAGGTTTATACTATTTTCCTTATAGTCTTCAAACTAATTTAATTGATTATATTTATAAAGAAACGCCAATGCTTGATTTTATTTATGACGAAATTAAGAGGAAAATTGATAAATATTTTTATTAAGAATTTGATTAAAATAAGTAGGGTCGGAAATAATATTTCCGACCCTTTGGTGAATTTGAGGTTAAATTATTTGTGGTTATTTTCTCTGCCTTTTGCGGTAACGACACAAATTAGTTTTTCATCAGATTTTGCAGCATTGTTTTGCCATTGAAGAGGTCGAAGATTTTCAAGGGAATTGGTGCCACCTTTGGATATTGGTTTTATATGGTCAATTTCCCAACCTAATTGGCTTTCTCTGTTTCCGTATTGTTTATATTCTATCCATGCGCCACATTCATCTATCCTTAACGTGGCGATATTCATATTTTGTACTGTAATTCCTTTTTCCCAGACTTTTTTGATATCATTTTCCGAGAATATTTTTTCCATAAGTGTATTTATCAATGAATTATTGTTTGTCCCCAAAACTGAAAAATATGTTACTCTAAAAATGGGTTTGAAATATATAAGGAGAGTAATTCGACCTTGTATTTTTCTTGAAGCGGTAATCGACCTCGAAAATTGATACCGCTTTTTTGTTTTTGGTTTAGAACTTATTTTATCAATTATAATATTATTTTGTCAATTATAATAGTTATTATTTACAAAAAATATACAAATTGTTACAATTATAGTACATTCTATTCTTAACCATTCATATACATTCCAATGTATTCCAAAAAATATAATGTAAAAAAACTTCGCAGACAATATGGAATGACGCAAGATGATTTGGCAGAAAGGCTTGGATTGTCACGTCAAACTTTGATCAAGATCGAAAAAGACGAGCGTGAATTGACGATGCCGGAAAAGAGCATAATCGAGGATATATTTGATATGGTTAAAGCGCATACTACATCTAGCGATGTGCGCATATCTATTCCCAAAAAACATCTTGATAAATTTAAACAGGTATTACTTTATATTCTGGAAAAAACAGCTGGTAAACCAAATGTGGGAATGACGGTTTTGTATAAATTACTTTATTTTATCGATTTTGATTATTACGAAAAATATGAAGAGCAATTGATGGGACTGACTTATATCAAAAACCATCATGGTCCGACACCGCGAGAATTTGTCAAAGTGGTGGAAGAAATGAAAAAGAATGGGGAGTTGGAGGAGGTGCAAAGTAGATATTTTACCTATGAACAAAAGAAATATTTGCCGCATGTACGAGCGGATTTGTCATTGATCAGTGGTCAGGAGTTGGATTTGATTGATGATGTATTGGCGCGTTATGCGGACAAGACGGCTAGTGAATTAAGTAGTATAACTCATGCTGATACACCGTGGGCATCGGCTGATGATGGGGAAAATATCGAATACGATCATGTGTTTTATCGACCGGATTCAGTGTCGGTGCGTGAATATGAAAAATTGTAATGTGGGGGAATATTGATGGAATTTCGGCAAAGTTCAAAATTTACGAAAGAATTAAAAAGATTAAAAAAGAAATACAAATCACTTGATCAGGATTTGCAGAAATTAAAAAAAGTTTTGGTCAAATTTCCAACCGGTCTTAAAAGTCGGAATTGGGCAGTATTGAGAAAAATTAAACAAGTTACGATTATAAAAACGCGCTTGTCGTGTGCGTATTTGAAAAAAAAGTCGTTGCGGGTGGTGTATGCTTATCATGAAAATACCATGGAAATTGAATTGATCGAGTTCTTGGAATTGTATGGCAAGAATGAAAAAGATAGAGAAGACAAACGAGTGATTGAGGAGTATTTGAAAAAAGTTATTAATCAATAATGTACAATTATTTGTATATTATTGACTTATAACTATATTTTTGCTACAATTTGGGCATAAATATGAAAATAACTCTCAAATATGTTGCATAAATTTGGTTGCCAAAATTTTTATTCCATTGCTGGCGAAAATAGTATCGATTTTGTGGTAAATGATAAAGCACCGCAAAATGATAAGTATTTTCCGAGTGCTTTTGGTGTTCGTTTGATGAAGGCGCAGGCGGTTATCGGTCCCAATGCCTCTGGTAAAACCAATTTGTTGCGAGTGTTGCCATTTGCTCAATGGATGATAATATATTCTTTTAAAGCTAGTCCAAACAGCCAAATACCGATTAAGCCATTTTTGTTTACGAAAAAATCAGACAATGTGTCTAAGATATCGGTTGAATTCGAAATTGATGATGATTTGTATTTGTATGATTTATGGTTAGACAGTCAGAAAATTCATTTTGAGAAATTGCGCATAAAAAATAAGACCAAATTAAAAATTACTAGCAAGGTACTATTCGAACGAAAAATTAATAGCAAAAAAGATGGGTATATTTTGAAAGATAAGAATTTTAATTTACCCAAAGATTTTGCAAATATAATACGATCCAATGCAACGATTATCAGTACTGCTTATCATTTCAATCATCCTTTAAGTTTTAAATTGGTTAATTATTGGCAAAAGTTGAATACAAATGTAGTGGAAGCGGGTTGGATAGGAGATCAATTGGTGTCCGGTTTGGTGGGAGATTTGGCTAAAACGTTTATTTATTTTGATCAAAATAAGGAAATCAAAAAAGAAGCGGAAAGATTGATGTCTAATTTTGATATTGGTTTAAAAGAATTTTTTATTAATGTTATCAAACAAGACCAAGGTTATAATTTTGATGTGGCGGGCATACATCGTATTGGCAAAAATGATTATCGGATTCCATTTCAATACGAATCGTCGGGTACCAAACAATTGTTTGTGATTCTCAAATCAATTTTGCATGTGTTATTAAATGGCGGAGTGGCGGTGATAGATGAGATAGATGTCAATTTGCATCCAGATATTGTGATGGCATTGTATGAATTATTTATTTCCAAGAAAACCAATCCGCATAATGCGCAATTATTGTTTAGTACTCATAGTTTACAAATTTTAGGTTTATTGGATAAATATCAAATTACTTTGGTAGAAAAAAATAAAAAAGGTGAGAGTGAGGTGTGGCGATTGGATGAAATGGAAGGAGTGCGAGCGGATGATAATTATTATACAAAATACATTACCGGGGCGTATGGGGCAGTGCCAAATATCAAGATGGGGGAATAAATGTCCAGATCAAATCCGTACAAAAGAAAGAGAATTGCCAAACGAACAGTTTTGATTTGTGGAGAGGGTGACGATGAAGAGTATTTGTTGTTGCATTTACGTCAACTTTATTCCAGAAATACTGGGATTTGTGTAAAAATAAAAAATGCACATGGTGGTTCACCGTTATATACGGTACAATTTGCTGTCAAATTGTTGGGTGATTTTAGTCAAAAAATTGTATTGGTTGATAGTGATCGTTCGTTGAAAGAAATAAAAGAAGCTAAACAATTGGCTATCAGAAATAATATTTTGTATTTGGAATGCAAACCTTGTATTGAAGCCGAAATATTATGCTTTATCAACGAAAATGAATATTCTATTAAATCAACCATGGAATGCAAAAAAGAATTAAAGAAAATTATGCAAAATAAAAAAATAAAGACTTTTGTAAATTTCTTGGAAAAAAAGCTTTCTCGGAAAGTGATGGATAAAAAACAAAAAAAGGTTAAGGATTGTGTATTGACCAGTTTGATAAATATTTTAAGTAAAAAGAATTGAATGTAAATTAGTTAAAAAATTACTAATCTTAATTGGGTATATTTGGACAAATTGATAGTGAATGAGAAAAAAATCATAGTCCATCAAATAATCATGTCAAATCATAGTGCAGAAGTCTTGCACTATGATTTTTATGATTGAATGAACATTATGATAATAAGGGAAAATTAATCGTAATTAATATTGGATTGCGAAAAATATTTGAAATTTGGAATTATGTTGTTTTTGAATGAATGGCTGGTGATGTCAAATAAATTTTTATTCTTTGACTTCAAAGTAATATATAAAATGATCGTATTTTTCGGTATCTAGTTTGTTGGTAGGAAAAGATATGAATACTTTGTAAACGGTGTTGCCGTAAATAATAACATTACCTTTTTGATGAAGTTGATCATTGACTTGAATTTCAAATTCCATGGTTTGATAAGGTGGATAATCAAGTTCTTGGGTGGAGAGAACTTTGGCACCAGTGGCGGAATTTACGACCATAGAGTCGATTACTTCTTTTGGTCCTATTTTTTCGGATTTGAGATCGAAATTGTAATGTTGGACATATATAGAATACAGGGTGGTGGCGTCATCCGGGTCGTCAGCGGTATAGGAATTGGTGGCGGTGGAGTCGGTAGTACTGGCTTCAATGACGGGAATAGCGGGGAAATCGGCGACAAATTTATCATTCTCGTAAGTTAGATATTGCCAGTTGTCAAAAGTATCGGAAGCGGTAGAAATATCTTTTTCAGTGGAGTTTTGATAATCAGTGGTAGTGTTTTCGGTGGGAGTAGTACTGGTAATGCTAGGTGAGCTGACGATCCAGTAATAGATTCCAGCGCCAAACATGATAAATAAAATTACACCAAGCAAGATTATTACTCCACAACCAATCAAGATCCAGAGCCAGGGACTGGAGTTGGATGGTTTACTAGAAATAGTGTTGTTTTGTTCCATGAATGATTTTGTTTAGAAATAAATTATTTATAGATGAAATATTTATTGAGTTACCATAATCCGAACCAACCTTTTTTGGTAGGTTTGATTGAAGATTTTGGTGGTTCTGTTTCTGCTGTTTTTTCTGGTTGGGTGAGAATCTTCTCTTGATATTTTGTTGTTAAATTGTCATATAATTCGGTGAGGATGATGGGTGGAGTTGATTCTTTTTTAGTCGAGTCGGAATTTGTTGGTTTTTCTGGTTGGATTGGTTGATTGTCGGTGGTGTTTGAGAGGGCGTTTTGGAGATCTTCTTCGATGTTGGGATTGGCGCAAATCATTTTGAAATATTGACTGATAGTGAAAGCATCGATTTGTTTTTCATGATTATCTCGAAGTTGTTTTTTAATAAATTGAAACTGTTTGATGGCTTGTTCGGAGGTGTCAAATCCGTACATTTGAGGATTGGCAATTTTTTTGTTAGGGTCAAAAGTAAAGATTTGTTTGAAATTTTGGGCAATTTCATAAATTGTTACTTTGTCAAGTTTTTCGGAAGGAGATTTGTTTGGATTGGAGGTGGATGTATTTGGTGATGATGCTTGAACGGACAAATCGTGTATTTTTTCTACCATTAATTCTTGGTTGGATTCGGTACTAAAACCAGGTTGGGCTGGATCGATATGATAGTATTTTTGTAACAAATTGGAGATAGCTTCTTTGTCATTATTTGTATCAATATCTTTAATATCATTTAAACTATTGTATAAAACGATATATTTATCGAGAATTTTGGCGTATTCGGCAAATTGATTGATGTGTCTGCCAAATTCTAGAATGCCGTTATATTCGTTTGGAATTATACTTGGAAGTTTGAATTTGATGGTGTTGACTTTTAATTTTGATAAATCGGTAGGAGGTATCAAAAGATGGTCGTGGATAATTTTGTCTAGGATAAATTGTGGATTAGGAGCGACTAATTCTTCTGTTTTTTCGGCGGTGGCTGATCGAAGTTTTTTCATTGAAAGAGAAGTATCGGGATGAGAAAAATTAGGTTTGGTTTCTTTTAAATCGTCTGTATTATTTGGTGATGGATTATTTTCAATATTTTCGGGAATTGGAATATTTTCAATTGTGCGTGGCATAAAGATAATATTAATTTTTTGATGTATTTTATTTAATTATAGTTGATTGTAGGGGAAATATAAAAAATATGATAAAACTATTGAAAAAATGTGAATTGGCAAGTATAGTTTGGGGTAGTTGATATGTAATATTAAAATTTGAAAAAAAGGATGTGATTAGAAATGATATTGAATGCAATAATATCATTGATAGATAAATTGTCTTGTCTTTGCCTGCCGACAAATAATGATCGAATTAGATGGGTCAAAATGGTGGCTGGCTGGGAGTTAGTAGAAAAAGCAGGTTTATATCAAACTGGCAAATTGCTCAAAAAGGCAGAGGAAATGTTTTGGAAGCATTCCATAACACATGATAGAACTTCTGTTAGATTTATGGTTCATGTTGATGAATTGAATGAGACAAATATAATTCGTCAAAATGAATGCGTTTGTTATTTATTGTTGCTCGATGATTATGTTTTAGCTGATGGTTTGACATTGGAAAAACATTTCATGAGCAATGCAAAAAAATTAAATGAAGTGCGATATAGAATATATCGCAAAACCAGCTATCCCTGCATGGTGATAGCGGTGGTGCCGGTAATTAAGAAGTGTGAAGTAAGTGGCATAGAAATTTGTGATTACAAATTGATTGTGCCGTTTATTTTTGGTCACGGGCCGGTGTGAAGAAGTTAATAAAAATTTTTATATTAAAAATTGCTTGAATTAACAAGCAATTTTTTTGTGGGGGAAAAGTGATTGAGGTGGAATGTTGATTGGTGTAGTTTATGAATTTTTATTTTAGATTAATTTCCATAATGTTTTAAAGATATCACGTTGAAAATCGGCTATCTTTTTGTTTTCTATCACAAAGGCTGTTTCGGTGTTTGAGTCGAGGTAGGCAACTTTGTTTCCGTATATTATTTGATTGACGTCATGTTCGAATTTGGATAAGTTGCCTGGTATTTTTTTGGTGATCCGGTTGAGCTTGGGTTTGTAGGCTTCATCTCCCTTGGAGACTCTTTCGTTATTAATGATTAATCGTTGAAGTTGTTTTCGTTCGGTAATTTTGTGGTAATTTTTTGGCAGAAATTCTTTGAATTTTTTTAAGCCAAGATTGGATGTAAAGCGATAATATACTTCATCTTTTTTGAGACTATCAACTAAGTCTTGGTGTACTTGCTTGATTCCATCTGTACCTTCCAAAAATTTGATAATCGGACGTTTGCCAAAGGTATCAAAGAGTTTTTCCATTTCGGGTATGGCATTATTGAAATTATCTTCCAGTTCGGTTAATAATTTTTTTAGTTTTTCCGGTGGTTCTGGTATGAATATTTTTTGTTTACCTTTGGTGGTAGAGGTAACTAAACCTTTTTTTATCAATTTTGGAATTGTTTGGTAAATCGTTGGTCGATGTAGACCACAGTGGCGGGAAATTGTAGAAATTTTGGCGGGGCCGGTTTGGAGGAGGGAGTAATAAATTGAACTTTCGTGTTTGGAAAGTCCGATGGTATGAAGAAGAGTGATATTATCCATATAAATTGTATAAATATATTACAATAAAATAATTTTATTAATTATAACATATAAATAGTGAATTTTGATAATTAATTAGGTAATTAATTACGAAATCTGAAAATAAATATTATAAAATTATTTTCTTGATGTATCGTTTATATATAAAAAGTACTTTAAAAATATTTTAGAAGGGAGTTTTGTTTAATGGAAAATATCAGGTAGCTACTTTTTCGAAAGACTCAACTGGAAAAATATTATTAACATACAAAAAATAATTTTAAGAAACAGTTGAAAAAATTGAGAGGAGGAAAGTTATGAGTTGTGCTGAAATTGTGCTTGTGAGTAATGACAAAAATATTTTTCCTTGTTCGTATGAATCGATGAAAAATATTTGTCATAAAGAAGATAGGGTGATTTATGTACTTGATTTTTGTCTAGATTATTTCGAAAAGGAGGAACCAATTGGCGATTTGGGATATAAGAAAGATAATATAATAAACATTGATCATCATTTTCCGGTAAATAAATTTAATAAGTGTATTTCAACAACTAATTTAGTCATTGAATATGTGAAAAAATATACTATAAATAAAAATTCTATAATTGTTATTAATCATACGGATTGTGATAGTATTTTGTCGGCGGGTATATTGAGCGGAAGATTGGCGCCATTGGACATATTTGCTGAAGCGGCAATATCGGAAGATCATACAGGTCAGGAAAGTCTAGTGGGTGATCTTTTGGACGAATTACAGCAATATAGAGATCCCGAATTGTCTTTCAGAAATTTAGCTCTTTTGATGAATAATAAACCACTCGAGAAAGTGGCGAATGATGGATTATACAAAAGAAGTGTCGATCGCAAAATTGTTGGAGAGATAGCGAGTGAATTTAAATATTTCCAGAATAAAGTGGCTTATTTGGAAATTGGTGATGGCGGGCGTAAATTTAGTGGAGTATTGTTACCAGCTTACCTAAAAAAGGCAGCCATAATTATGTTATTTATACATAAACAAAATACAACAAAAGTAATAACGAGGTTGGGCATGTCTGCTCCTGATGGATTGGATTTACGAGATATTATGCAAAAAGTGGATCCGAATTGGGGAGGTAGGTGGAATGCGGGTGGTAATGAAAGAAGGGGCGGGACAAATATTCCGGTGATGGAATATTTGGAGAAAATAAATAATGCTCTTGTGACAAAGTTAGGTAAAAAATAGTTACAAGAATGTGTCACCGGTTTTGGACCGGTGATTTTTTTTAAAGTGGTTTTCTATGACTACTAATGTTCTGAGAATGGAAAATAAAATCTTAAAATTAAATTTGTATAAAATTAGTACAAAAATATTTTAGAGGCATGTTAATCTTGATAATACTGTATTTTTTGTATTAATTATGATAATAAATTTCATAATAATTAAATACTTATTACAAATTTATTATTAGAGATTATATTTGGAGTGCAATTAGTACTTTAAAAATTGATGAAAGAAGTTATTTTTAGAGTATATTGATGATTACCTAAAATGAAAATGAAAGGATTTGATAAAAAAATGTTTCAGTATCTCAATGATTGGTATGAATGTTTGGAATATAAGTATGCGGTTTTGGATATGGGGTTTGATGAAAAAGCGGAAAAACATAATGACGAAATTTTCCGTGCGGAAAATGTGTTGGGGATTGATGTTGGAAGAGTCGATTTGGTAGAAAGGTGCAATTTGGGGAATGTTGATTCACAATATATCGGGCAGCAAGACTTGGTGGCGATAGAGGCAATTATGAGTTTGGATTTGCCACCTGATAATGCAGTTATTGTTACAGCAATATGCGATTTGAATTTAATCGGGGCAATGGCGGTTATGGACTTGATGGCGCAAGATTGTAATATTGTTGGAAGTGACAAAATTGTTTTGATTGCTCAGGCAGATAAATTTACGAAGGGAAAAGCTATGCGAATAAAGCAAAATTTATGTTCGGTGGAAAATATCAGTGCTAGCGAAATGAAAAAGTTAGCGGTTATGTCAGAGTATGTGCGGAAATTTAGTATTCCAATAGAAACAAAAGTGTTGGCTATGAAAAACTGGCTTTTGAATGGGAGTGAACCTAATGGATATCGGAAAAAGATCGAAAAAGCTGTTTTAGACTCATGATTTATCTGTAAACATATAAAGCGACATTCATGAGTGATGTGCCGCGGCATATATAATATACTGGAAAAAGTTGAAATGGGTTATGAAAAAGGAGGTGAAAATTAATGAGTAAAAAGAAAAAACAAGAATGTGATTTTTGTTCTAAGGTCGGAGAAACAATAAGTGGTGCAGGGCATAATTTATGTTATGACTGTGCTGCTGAGAGAAAGTGTGATTGTGGCAAGATCATGACAGACAAAGAGTATGAAGAATATGGGATGTGTCGGGCATGCTTGGAGAGTGTGTCTGATGATATAATAGCAGGAAGTATTGAAGACGAGGACGATCTTGATGATTTTTATGAAGATTGGGAGGACGAATAAAAATTTTTAAATAGTCGATTTATTATTGTCGGCTATTTTTTTTGTTGCTTCATACAACACCACTGCCGTTGCAACAGATAGATTGAGACTATCGGCGATACCGCGCATGGGGATTTTTATTGTTTGGTCGGCAGTATTGAGCATTTGGTTCGATAGGCCTTGGTCTTCGGCGCCAGCGACGATGGCGAATGGTTTGGTGTATTTTATCTCATGGTAATATTGTTTGGCGTTGGGAGTGGTGCAAATAATTTTAATTTTATTTTGTTTGAGCAGTTTGATAGTGGTTTCGTTGTTGGCAAGATAAATGGGATGAGAGAAAAAAGTGCCGGCGGCAGCGCGGATGACATTGGGGTTAAATAAGTCTAGTTTGGGATTGGTAATAATGGTGCAATCGACGCCGACGGCGTCGGCGGTACGGAGCAAAGCGCCAACGTTACCCGGTTTTTCCGGTGATTCGATGACCAGTACAATAATGTCTTTTATTTTCAAGCCAAAATTTTGGTCAAATTGTTTGAGATTGGTATTGGGCTTGAAAAAGATGGCTAAGTGACCAGTGGGGTTAGCTCGGTAAGAAGCTTTGATAAAGAGGTCGGGAGGAAGTTGGTAATTATAAAAATTATCGGTAGTGGAAATGGCGTCGATTAGTGATTCGGTATTTTCGATTGATTCAAAGAGAGAATGAAGGCGGAGACCGCAGGCAAGGGCACGGGTGATTTCTCGTTGGCCTTCGATGACGAATAATTTTTCTTGAGTACGATTTTTCTTTTTGGATAAAGATAGGAGGTGGCGGAAACGGGGATTGTGTGGGCTGGTGATGAGCATGTTTGAATAATTGTTTTTAAATTTATAGATGTATTGTAAGTCGGGATCGATGTGTTTGGCAATAATACTTATTTGGTTGGTGGCGGGTGAGATAATAAGCAAGATGCAATAGGCAAGAAATTCCAAATTCCAAGTCACAAATCCCAAACGAAGCGCAAAGGAAAATAAATAACTTTTCTGTCATACCCGAAAAGACATGAGCGAAGTGAATATTCTTTATCGGGTATGACAAAACAAAACTGAAATATCGAAGCGCTATTCAACGGCTTTTGTCTTGAGGATGACAAAAAAGAATACAAACTGTGGAAAAAATGTTTGTGATGGAAGACAAAAATGTGTAGAATTTAAATAAAGGAGGGTGTCTTTTTTATAAAAGACATCTTTTTTTGTTAAAATAAATTAAGGATAAAAGAAGAAGATTATTTTTTTAATAACTATTTATGAAAATTGGATTGGTTGGTTTGCCAAATGTCGGGAAATCAACTTTGTTTAAAGCGTTGACCAAGGTGCAGGTGGATATAGCCAATTATCCTTTTTGCACGATTGAACCAAACGTAGGAATTGTGCCGGTGCGAGACGAACGATTGAACAAATTGGCGGAGATAGTTAAACCGGGGCGAATCGTGGAGGCGACAGTGGAATTTGTGGATATTGCCGGTTTGGTGGAGGGGGCAAGTAAAGGTGAAGGGTTGGGTAATAAATTTTTGTCGCATATACGGGAGTGTGACGCGATTGCCAACGTATTGAGACATTTTGACGATGGCAATGTGGTACATGTGGCCGGTCGAGTGAGTCCAATTGATGATTTGCAAGTAATAATGTTGGAGCTTATTTTGGCTGATTTGCAGACGGTGGAGAAGGCGGTGCTTCGTTTTGAGAAAGCAGCGAAGTCGGGTAGCAAGGAAGACAAAAATAATTGGGAAATAGTATTGAAAGTAAAGGCGTTGTTGGAAGAGGAAAAAGTGTTGAGTGATGAAGAATGGACAGAAGAGGAAATGATTGTTTTGAAATCATTGCATTTGATGACGATGAAGCCGATGATCAATGTTTTGAATGTGGCGGAAGACGATGCAAGCAAGGTCAGTTTGGGAGAAGAAATCGGATTGAAAGGAAAGACAGTGGTATTGTCGGCTAAAATTGAATCGGAATTGGCGGATTTGAGCGACGAAGAGGCCAAAGAATATTTAGGCAGTTTGAATTTGAGGGAAAGCGGTTTGACAAGATTGGTGGCGGCCGGATATGAATTGTTGGGGTTGATTTCTTATTTTACAGCGGGGGAAATGGAGGTAAAGGCTTGGACAATCACCAAAGGGATGAGAGCGCCGCAAGCAGCCGGGGTGATTCATACGGATTTTGAGGCGAATTTCATTAAAGCCGATGTAGTCAATTGGGAAAAATTTGTCGAGTGCGGAGGCTGGGAAGGTTGTCGGGAAAAAGGCTTGGCAAGAATGGAAGGAAAAGACTATGTCATGAATGATGGAGATGTGGTATTTTTTCGGATTGGCAAATGAGGGGTAAGTATCAATATGCAATATGCAATTAAATCTCAAATTCCAAATCTCAAATTCCAAACAATCGCAAAGGATTAAACAACTTGTAAGGGATGAAAGAGGTGAGTAAGTAGTTGCAAAAAAATAAGTATTGCTTATGGAATTAAAAGTCTGTATATTCAGAAATATGATTTTGAATTTTTAAAAAAGAAAGAGGGTAGAAAAGAATGAAGGAACATCTTCAAAATCTCACAAGAGATTGGAGACTGTTTGTGTTTTTGTACTGGGGTTTTATATTTGGGATAAGCTTATATATAAATTATCCCAAATAGAAAAAATAGATTATAAAAAAGAGCGAACAAAGATGTTCGCCTTTTTGAATTTTAGGGGGAAGAAGTGTTACTTGATAGCTAGTGAGTACAGGTAGTTGTCGCCGATATAATACATGATGTTATTGGCGCGGTTGAGTATCGGATCGGTGACTGTTTGAAAATTGTTGGCATCTTTTGTTTTGATCGGTTCGGTTTGACCGGTAGCAATATCATAAACAAGCATTTGGTCGGTGGATGAGGAATCAAGAGGGAAAATAATTAATTTATCCGAAGAAGAAAACCAGGCAACACGATTAGCGGTTGCTTTGAAATCAAGGTCGGTGGCTTGATAAGTTTTGATATCAAAAATAGTAGGTTGATTATTGTTTTTGAAAGCAATGAGCTTGGTTGAATCGGGTGACCAGATAAAATCAATGTAATTGTCTTTGGTGGGGATTTTTTCAAAATTGCGAGGAACGGTGTAGAACAGATAAACAGGATTGGGTTCGGCGGAAGTGCTTTGATCTTGATCGACAATAGCAATCATTTCTTCATCGGGGGAATATTTGGAAAGAACATTGGAAAAACCGGCGAGTTCGACGATAGGTTCGCGGTTGTCGAGATTTGGTTTGGATTTGGATAAGGTGTTTTCTCCAGTGGTAGGATCGACATAATGATAAATAATTTCTTCTTTGGTGGGATGCCAAGAAGGGTTTTTGACAGTAGTGGGATAGACAAGCAAATTCTGATTGACCAAGTCATATTTACTGAAATCAAAAAGGCTGTAAACGACAGAGTTGAGAGGACGGGAAGTTTGGTAGAGTTGATTGCTGGTCTGATATTGGTGAAGAGTCGGATCGTTGAGTGAAGTGATAAGAACAGCTTTGCGGGAGGATGGTGCCCAAACAGCGTTGATAATATGATTGAATGTATTGGGTGATCCGGTGCCTTTTTGGGGGTTATCCAGTCTAACGAGATAGAAGGTGGTACCAAAATTGGAAAGGTAGCTGAGTTCTGTTTCGGTCGGGTCGAGGTGAGGGAAAGAAGTGGTGTATTCAATAATTTTATTGGACGAAGGGTAGGATTGAAGGGAGATATTTATTTCTTTGGTTTGTTGAGAAGTCAGTTCAAACGTGTTGTTGTAAGGGTAGTATAGATCTTTGGTGGCATTAATAATGTATGTGCCGGGCTTGACGGTTATTTCTTGATTGGGCTGGTCGGTGGGATAATCGATATTATTGATAGTGAGGTGGTCGGGCTGGTCGGTAAGAGTAAGTTTGATGGTAGCTTGATGTTGATTGAGATAATAGTAAACGCCACCACCAATGCCGGCAACTAAGAGAATCGCCAGAATGATGAAAATAATTTTTTTTGATTGTCCAAGAAAGTTGATGATTGAAAGATAGAAGGGAGTGGCGGGAGCAGTGGTGTCGGGATTGTTTGGGTGGTCATCGTTATTGGATAGCGGTTGACCGGAAGTGATGGATTGTTGCAATTTTTCGATTTCAGCAAATTTATTGGAGGTGGGTGGTGGGGTGGGGTTGGATGAAGAAGGAGGGGTGGTGGCGGGATTGGGACGAAAATTTTGATCGGAGGGAGGAGCGGATGAATTATTGGGTGATGTTGGCGGTAGATTGTCGAAAGGATTGGGCATTTTTTTATGTTATTTTTTAATATGTTTTTTAAGTATTGCTTGTTATGAGGAATATTGTGAGTGTTATTTTTTAAATAAATTGGTGAAAAATGAGAAGCGGAAAATTTTGGTAAATAAAAACAGTTCTTCAATATCGAGCAGATACGAAATCGATAGATATACTACTATGCCCAGTATAGATGATAATGCGGTTTGAAAAAATAGACCAACCAAAGTATTGTTGTTGAAAAATGGTTCGAAAGCTTGCAAGGAAAGATAGGCAATAATGCCGGCGAAGATCGAAACAAGTGCATATTGGATGATAGAATTATTGATGCGAAGTCGAAAATGAGATAAATGATGATGAAACAAATAAGTGAGGAGAAGAAAGTTGATTATGGAAGAAATAGTAAAAGAAAGAGCCAAGCCGGATACACCAAAATATGGTGTCAGCGAAAGACTGAGAATAATGTTACTGAGCATGGAAATGCTACTGGAAATGAGGGGCTTGGTAGTGTTTTGGGTGGAGTAAAAGCCGCGGGTGATCAATGGTAATAAAGATTGGAAGGGCAGGCTGAAAGCAAAATATCCAAGAGTAGTCAGAGTTAGAGCAGTATCGTTCCAGTCGAAAGCACCGGTACCAAGAAGTATGCGGACGATTTGAGCGCGGAAAATATAGAGAAAAATCATGGAAGGAATGATAACGAAAAGGATTTGTTTGGTTGAGCGGGAAAATTGTTGGGAAAATTGAGTAACGTTGTGATTGGAAATGTGTTCAACTAAGTTGGGAAAAACAGCGGTACAAATTGGTATGGCAAAAACACCAATCGGGATATAAAAAAGATTGGTAGCTAGATTGATGACGGAAATGCTGCCAGGCTGGAGAGTGGAGGCGATAATGGTATCGACTGTCAGATTGATTTGAGCAACGGCGAGGCTGAACATGGTTGGAATGGTGAGCATGATGATTTTTTTGATATCATGATTTTTGGGTTCGATCACAAATCGATAACGATAGCCGATGGAATATAGTTCGGGAATTTGAACGGCCAGGTTAAGGAAAGCGCCAATAATGACGCCAATAGCTAATCCGTAAATTGAAAGAGTGGGTACTAAAAATATGATGCCGAAGATAATGCCCAAGTTGTACATGATGGGGGCGAGAGAATAGGAAATGAATTTTTTGTAACTGTTGAGGATACCGCCGGTAATTGAACTGATGGTAAAAAATAGTGGGGAAATCAACATGATGCGAGTGAGATAAGAGGTGGTGGCGAGTTGGTCAGGAGTAAAGCCGGGAGCGATAATGGCGGTAAATTGGTGGGCGAAAATGAAGACAATCAGACAGATTATCAATGTGATAATCAACAAGATGTGAATGATGTTATTGGCAAGATGCCAAGCTTGGGCGGATTTATTTTGGGAGAGATAGTTTTTGAAGACCGGAATGAAAGCACTGGATAAAGCGCCGAGAATTAGAAGATTGAAAATGAGATCGGGAATACGGAAAGAAGCATAGTACATGTCCAAACTATCACCGGCGCCAAAAGTGCCGGCCAATAATCGATCG
>ERZ795059.1565-NODE-1565-length-25266-cov-17.576296_pt1 | contig 25266 bp, 21 predicted proteins | sample MGYA00375143_ERZ795059 | MGnify/ENA primary metagenome ERZ795059 (study PRJEB30188, sample SAMN05720168) | activated sludge metagenome | isolation source: Anaerobic digester | place: USA | collected 2015-01-07 ... | reverse complement strand
CCGAACTGGAAAAAACCCGCGCCGAATACCTTGACATGCTCCAGCGCATGAAGGCTGAGTTCGAGAATTACAAGCGCAGAACGACGAAGGAAAAGGCGGATGCTCTCAAGTACGGTCACTCCCGAATGGCGGAAAGGCTGCTTCCCGTGCTGGACAACCTTCAGCGCGGCCTGAAATTTGCGGCAGGCGGCGAGGCTGACACGAAAATCCTCGAAGGCATGTCCCTCGTCGAGCGGCAGATGATCGATGTCCTCGCGGAGTTCAACGTTGTTCCCTTCGACTCCATCGGCGAGTTCTTCGACCCGAACATCCACGAGGCCCTCTACACTGTCGATTCGCCCGACGTCGAGGACAGCCGGATAACCGAGGAAATTGAGAAGGGGTTCAGGATAGACGAAAAGTTGCTTCGGCCCGCCAAAGTGGTCGTGTGCAGAAAACAACAGCCGCCGCAACTTTCGGACTGATGTTCAGGCGCTGTTCAGTCAGGATATAATTTGATGAGAAGCGTCCGCCGGAACACACGGCGGCGAGGCGGCGAGCAATGGCTCAGGACTTCTATAAAATACTCGAAGTCGACAAGAACGCGACGGAGGCCGACATCAAGAAGGCCTACCGGAGGCTCGCGCGCAAACACCACCCGGACGTCAACCCGAACGACCCTCAGGCGGAAAAGAAGTTCAAGGACATCAGCGAGGCGTACCAGACGCTGAGCGACCCGAAGAAGCGGCAGGAGTACGACATGTACGGCTCCGGCGGATTTCAGGGCGGGCAAGGGTTCCCCCCCGGCGGCGGCGGGTTCGAATACCAGCAAGGCGGGTTCGACTTCGGAGGCGGGGGCGGCGGGTTCGGAGACATATTCGAGACGCTGTTCGGAGGCGGGCGCGGCGGCGCGGCGTCACACTTCAGGCGGCCCGCTCGCGGCGAGGACATTCATCTCTCTCTGGCCGTCTCGTTCGACGAAGCCTTCAAGGGCGTGGAAAAAGACATCTCGTTTCAGGGGTTCGACCCGTGCGGCAACTGCGGCGGCTCCGGCTCCGCGCCCGGCTCGGCCCCCGGCCCCTGCCCCGCCTGCGGCGGCTCCGGACAAGCGAAAATCGGGCGCGGCATGTTCAACATTTCCCAGCCCTGCCGCGCGTGCGGCGGCTCCGGCATGACCTCCGGCCCGTCCTGCGGCAAATGCGGCGGCTCCGGCAGCGCCCCGGCCATCAAACGCATGTCCGTGAAAATCCCGGCAGGCGTCGATAACGGCTCGAAAATCCGAATCCCCGGAAAAGGCAGGCCCGGCGCCGCCGGCCAACCCACAGGCGATCTCTACATCATCACTCAGGTCTCCCCCCACAGCCTCTTCGAGCGCAAAGGCAACAACCTTTACGTCGAACTGCCCGTCACCATTGTCGAAGCCGCGCTCGGAGCGCTGCTCGAAGTGCCCACCCCCGAAGGAAAATCGTCCATCAAGATTCCCGAAGGCACGGACACCGGCAAAACTTTCAGGCTCAGAGGCAAAGGATTCCCGTCGCTGCAAAATAAAGGGCGCGGCGACCTTTACGTTAAAATAAAAACGGCGACCCCCCGCAACCTGTCGAAGGCGGACAGGGAGCTGCTGAGGAAATTCGCCGAATCGCACCCTGAAGATCCGAGGGCGGCGCTTTACGCCGGGCTGTGACGCGCGGCGCCGGGAGACGGCCATGGACATAGACAGAGACAAACCCGTTTACGTCATCAGCGTGGTGGCCGACATGCTCGGCGTGCCGCAGCAAACCCTGCGCATCTACGAGAAAGCCAGCCTCATCCGCCCCAGACGCACCTCACAGAATACCCGCCTCTACTCCCAGTCCGACATCGAAAAACTCCAACGCATCATCAGGCTCCATCAAGACCTCGGCATCAACCTCGCCGGTATAGAAGTCATCCTCCACATGCGCATGAAAATGGAGCGCATGCAAACCGAGTTCGAAGGTTTCGTCAAGTTCGCCCGCGAACGCATCGACTCCGACGCCTTCACCGCCCCCGACGAAAACTCCACCGACCTCGTCCCCCTCTCCGAACAGGGCGCAAACATCATGCGCATTATCGACATCCTCACCCGCGACGAATCTGAAAACCGATAAACCCAAACCGGAACACTGAATTTCAACAGCGCCTCCGGCGGCCAAAGAGAAACTTTTGAAAAAGTTTCTCTTCGGAATCTCTTCGAAACATTTTAATGGCCGTCGAGAGCGAATCGCTTCCGCTCTTCCCCTCCCGACGCCCTTTGCGATATCGTTTATGAGATGTTGCTAACGCGCCCGGCGCGAGTCAACCTGCCCGTACCACCTTCGACACTTTAGCTTGAATAACACAAGAAGTCGTTTGTTGTAACTAAGCGGGAGTGAAAAGCAGGTTTGTTTGAATGCGAGCTACGGAAGGTATTGTGAGTAATCTGGCAATAGTTTTCAATAGTATTGGCCCGACCTTGGATTTTACTGTCCATTGTTTACCCAAGCCGACTGCAAAAACGCTCGCATTGCCAATTATTTTCACAACCCCTTGCTATTTTGTGGATTTTCTGCAAAAATCAGCCATGTGATGTGATACGCAAGCAAAATTTATGACTTATTGTGGAGTGATTCGGTTATGCTTATAGAATTCAAGGTGAAGAACTTCCTCTCATTCAAAGAAGAAACAACTCTTAGCATGGTGGCCACAAGCGATAGAAAAACCCTGCCCCAGAATGTTATAGAACCGACAGGTGTGTTTAAACAAAGACTGCTAAAGAGCGCCGTGATTTACGGAGCCAACGCATCTGGAAAGTCGAATTTGATTGAAGCCATGTTTCATGTGCGGTACTTTCTAGAAAATTCTACAAAAGGTAATAACCAAACGCCAATTGATGTTAATCCGTTCGCTTTCGACGGAGAGTGCGCGGACAAGCCCAGTATGTTTGAACTCGATTTCCTTCATGAAGGAATCAGATACATTTATGGTTTTTCCGTAGACAGGAAAACGGTGCATGAGGAACGGATGTACCATTTTCCAAAGGGGCAACAGGCCATGCTGTTTGAGAGAAGTGAACAAGAGTTCAATTTCAATCGCGCAAGATTAAAAGAGTTGAAAGATTTGACTCCCAAAACCCGCCACAACAGCCTGTTTCTGACAGTCGCAGCGCAGTTCAACGTCGATTTCGCAAACAAGGTCAACGATTGGCTGAAAGGGTTCCTTCCCCTACCTTCCATAAATTTTCCTATGATGGAGCATACGGCCTCTTTGCTTAAGAAAGAAGATTTCAAAAAAATAGTTCTGGATTTTATGTCAAATGCGGATTTTTCGGTCTTAGATATCGTCGTGGATGAAAAAGAGAGGAAGTTAAGCGAATATGATAAAAAAATACTCGATTTGATTACGCAAAAAATAGCCGATGAGGAGCCATTAGGCGAATCTGCAAGACCAGAAATTAAAATGACAAAGGATCTCGACATCAAGTTTTATCACAGAGTTGCCAACGCCGGAGGCCAGCAGGGGATTCCTCTGGATATTGAACTGGAGTCAGACGGGACTCAAAGAATTTTCCAATTATCAGGTTATTTAATAGATACAATTCGGAATGGCTTGAAAGTCATTTCGGATGAGTTGGACTTGAGACTGCACCCTTTGCTGTCAGAGTGGCTGATCTCTTTCTTTCACAACTATAAAAAAGACTCCTCCGCGCAGTTGATTTTCACTACTCACAACGCCGAGCTTCTTTCTCCCGAACTATTTCGAAGAGACCAGATTTGGTTCGCGGAAAAAGACGCGTCAACCGGAGCCTCGAAAATATTTTCTCTGTCCGACTACAAGCCCCGCAAAGATGAAAATTTTAGAAAGAACTATCTGGCGGGCAGATACGGAGCCGTGCCTATCCTCCGGCGATTCGACGAGTACGCCGAGGAAGGTAGCCCACAGACATGAGCGCCAAGAAATATCGCAAAAAGAAAAAGCTCGCCAGAAAACCGCCCTTCAAAGAACTGAAGCCGGTTCTACTTATCGTTTGCGAAGGAAAAAAAACCGAGCCTTATTACTTTGAAGACATCAAGAGCAAGTGGAAGATTACTTCCATGCAGATAGAAATAAAAGGGAGCAATGTCTGTGGAACAGCCCCCAAGGACATCGTGGATTATGCAAAAAAAGAATGGAAGAAAAAAACGAGGGATGGGATGCCTATCGAAAAGGGGGATGTATGGTGTGTGTTCGATAGAGACGCTCACGAGTCTTTTGACGCCGCGATAAAAATGGCTAAAGACAACGGCTTTGGTATCGCGGTTTCCAACCCTTGCTTTGAGTTGTGGTATCTGCTTCATTTTCGGAATCAGACTGCGCATATTGAACGCGATGATGTGAAGAGGTCTCTCCGTGAACATATCATCGGATATGAAAGCAATATGAAGGAGGTGTTCTCAGAAATCAATGACAAGATGGAAAAGGCCGAAAAGCACGCGCACGGATTGAGATTAAAACATGAAGGAGACGGCAGTCCCGAGACACAGAATCCATCGACTGGAGTTGATGCGCTGATAAAGCGGCTCAGAGATATAAGAGAGCCGGAGGAAGAGAGAGGGTCTTGTTAAAGCGAAAGAGATTGCTACGCGCCATGATTATTGGCGACATGAACGAAAGCTGTTTCACAGACGGGTAATTTGAATTGACGAGAAGCGCATGGCGCGTCGTTCTGGGCATGGCGGAATTTATTTACTCGGCACTGAAAGCTTAATCGATGTTTTTTTCGCGACAATATTCACACATTTCTACTTTAGGTTTGACTCGAACCTTTCAAATTTTGCAGATGTTTGCTAACTCGCGTTTTACATAAATTATCATCATTCTTTATAATGCGGTCATTCTTTCTAGCGTGTCGGTCGTTTCTCTAAATCGTTGCCTCGCTCATCGTTGCCAAGGTGTCCTTTGCAATGATGATGATTTTAAGGAGCGGCATAGATAGTCGATGCTGATATGTGTTTAATTTTAGTAAATCATGTCAGAATATCTGGTGTAACTGCCATGAAGGAGCCGACGCCGCTGTGGATAATTCATATGAACTGATTGAGGCAAAGTTATGTCATATACCTCAACTCGCGATTCATCATCGCATGATGTTTGAGGAGATATGGCAAAATCGTTCTATGACAATCAACGACGATATCGGAAATGAGATTCAAAACGCTTATGCTGAAAAACTTGAAAATGAAATGCCGTCTGGCATGTGCGTGCCTTGGGGTTTCGTGGATAATGGCAGGATTGTCGCGAGCGGCGCAATAACAATTGTCAGTTTCGTTCCGGTTCCTCTTGATTTGTCATCAAGAGTCGCTTATCTTCACTCCATGTTCACGGAAAAGAAATATCGAAAAGGCGGCCTTGCGGGAAGCATCGTGAAGAGGGCTGTCGAACACTGCAAAAAGGCGGGTGTTAAGAGAATTTTTCTTAACGCCAGCGATGCGGGAAAAAGATTGTATGAAAATATGGGCTTCGTTTCATCCCCGGAAACAATGAGATTGCTTGTTGATTGATATATTATGCCTTTAGTCATCGCCTCACTCATCGTTGCTCACTCACTCATCGTTGCCAAGGTCTCCTTGACAACGATAAAAAACGTCACGGGCGCAAACCGGGCGACCCGCCGGGTCGCCCCTACGGGCACAACGCCGCCAACCGCCATGAACAGGATTCCTCTGAAAAACCCTTACCCAACATCTTTTCACATGACACGCGCCGAAGGCGGAAGCGAAGCTCCGCATTCGGCGCTAGCATGAAATGTTTTGAAAGGGATTTTAAGGGAAAACTTTTCCAAAAGTTTTCCCTTAAGAAATTACAGATTTTTCAACTCAGCGGTCGCCGAGCGCGGATTTGAACGTGTTGCGGTTCTGCTCGTGCCAAGAGTACCACTGTTCGGCCAGATCGCCTTTGTCCCGCGAGAAACGTTCCCCGGAAATCTTTTCCAAAGAGACAACAGCAGCGTCGACAAGGATGCTTGCGCCGGAGAACTCGCCGCCGATCCCGGAATTGAAGCGCTGTCCGCCGCCGGTGACGACGAACAGGACGAGAGCGTCCACCGATTCCCGGCACGGGAGGTAGCCGAGCAGTTCTATGATATCGCCGGCGGCGAGCAGGCGGGATTCCGCGCGCAACGCGTCCGCAAGCGCCGGGACCGCCGAAGTTCCGAGCGAAAGGACGCTCTTTTTTGCCGCCCCGGACGCGTGATAGTCGTAGTTGTTCAACCATTCGGACACCAGTTCCGACGCGGCTCTCGCGTTCTTCTTCGCTGTGTCCTCTTTTACCGTCACCTTTACCGGGTTCGACATTGCCGAGCCGTTCCAAGCGCCGGGCGTGTTCGGCCTAGAAACATACTCCGCCGATATCGAGTAGGTTTTTCCCTCCTCAAAAACGAAACATTGGGAGAGGTCGAACGAGCGAAAGCCGTGGTATTCTCCGGGGCGGAACGGAACGGCCGAGCCGAGGGCCGGGGGTATTTTCGGAGGACAAGCCGACCGCTGCGGCGAGCCTGCCTCGTCCTTCACGACGAAGAACAGCCCCGCCCCGTCCGACGCCCCTATCGAAAAGAAATGCGGAGGCACGGCCAGTTCGGCGACGCCGGCGTTCTCTACTTCGCAACTTATCTTCACAGGTTCCCCGGCGTTGATGGCCTCCGGGGTCAGCAGCTTCGCGACCGCCGACACGCTCTGCGCCGCCGCCGGGCCGCCGGTCGCCGCCGCCGCAACGAGCGCAAACGCCATCGCCGCCGATTTCAGGTGTTTTATTTTCATGACGCGCTCCGTTTTTAACTTGTTCGATTATTATAGCGCCATCTGACAAGTTCCGCCCTTCATTAACCCGCCGCGTTTCGGTTTTAAAACTTCCGGCGATTTTTCGCGCCTGAAGGTGTAAAATATTCGCATGAAAACACGAGCGTTCATAATCATAAGTTTTATCCTTATTCTCGCCGCGAAGCCCCTCGCGGCGGCGGAAAACAGGATAACCTATTTTTCCGCGAACATCCTTTACTGTGACCTGCAGGCAAGCGAAAAGAGGGAAGACTATGTTAAACGCAGAGAAGCCCTCATAGCGCTGCTGTCGGAGATAAAACCAGATATTGTCGGCATTCAGGAAGCGTCCGTCTGCAAGATCTACGGCCATGCTTCCGGAGACGACACGATAAAGGAAATCGCGCTAGGGCTGAAGAAGCGGGGATTGAACTACGGCGGGTCGTTCTGGGAGTCGGAGAGGGTCGGCGCGCTGTGGATAGAAGGGCTGGCGTTCATGTGGAACAGGGAAACCGTGTCGCTCGACAAGACCCATATAAAGTGCCGGCGCCTCGAAACGTCATACCAGCGAAGCGGAGCGCTGATACAAAAATCGTTGTGCAGGGCGGACGCGGAGGCAAAAGACGGCGGCGCTCCTCTGCGCGTTTACAACACCCACTTCGAAGCGTACAAAAACGATGTGAGAATAGCGCAGTCCCTCGAAGTCGCCTCCATCCTGCGGGAAGAACTCGCCGCGCCGGGCGCGCGCGCGCTGTTCGGCGGCGACCTCAACAGCGGCGACATGAGCGCAACTTACCAAGCCGAAGGATTCAAGACTGTCGCCGCGGACCGCGTGGACTATGTGTTCTCGCTTGGCATACCGGACGGGGACGTTGCGGCGGAAGTGATTCCGCTCCACTCGATTCCCGGAAAACTCGATATCTCCGACCACAACGGCATCCTCGTTACAATCAGGAACAAGTGAGCCGCGCCCCGTTACCGCTCCCGGATAACCGTTGGAAAAAAACGTGCGCGGGTTGCGGGTTGATTAGCGGGTTCGGCTCCGTTAGTATTAACGTCCATGAATATTGAGGCGAAAGACATAAGGCGGCGGGTTGAGCTTGAGGTTTTGCCGAGGGTGGAGAGGCCGGGCAGGTACGCGGGCGGGGAGTTGAACAGCGCGCGCGGCTGCGGCTCGGACCCGTCGGCGCTCCGCGTCGTTCTCTGTTTTCCGGAAGTGTACGAAATCGGGATGTCCAACCTCGGCTTCATGTTGCTGTATCACTTGCTGAACGGCATCCCGGGTGTCGAATGCGAGAGGGCGTTCGCGCCGTGGCCGGACATGGAGCGCGAGTTGTCCGCGCGCGGCCTGCCGCTTTATTCGCTGGAAAGCTTCACCCCGCTGTCTGAGTTCGACATTGTGGGTTTTTCGCTGTCTTACGAGATGACGTACACCAACATCCTGACGATGCTGAGCCTCGGAGGCATAGGGAGGAAGTCTACTGACAGAGGGGACGCCGGGCCGCTTGTAATTGCGGGCGGGGTGTGCGCGTGCAACCCGGAGCCTCTGGCTGATTTCTTCGACGCGTTCTTCATAGGGGAAGCGGAGGAAGGCATCGTCGATATAGTCGAGGCGGCGCGCGCGGCGAAGGGGCCGGGCGGCGGCAAACCCGCCCTGCTGAACTCGCTCGCCGATATCCCCGGAGTATACGTCCCCGCCCTGTGCGAAACATTCGCCGCCCCCTCCGGCCTTACCGCGGTGTCCTGCGGGACTCGCGGCAGCGTGAAGCGCAGGTTCCCGCGCGACCTCGATTCGATACAGGCTCCGCGCGCGTTCGTCGTCCCCGGAATCGAAGCGGTGCACGACAGAATTCAGATAGAGATATTCAGAGGCTGCGTTCAGGGTTGCAGGTATTGCCAAGCGGGGATGATTTACCGGCCTCACAGGGAGCGCGGCGTCGGCAGCCTGACGCGCAACGCGGGGGAATTGTTCGAAGGGATGGGCTGCGACGAGATTTCGCTGTTGTCACTGAACGCGCCTGACTATTCCGGGATGGGGGAACTGCTGGACTCGCTGACAGGGTTCGCCGACCCGCGGCGCGTTTCAATCTCCATGCCGTCCACGCGAGTGGACACCTTCAGCGGGGAAGTGTATGAGAAACTGCGGCAGGTGCGCGCCACCGGGCTGACGCTCGCGCCGGAGGCAGGCTCACAGAGGTTGCGCAACGTCATCAACAAGCGGGTGACGGAAGAAGAGATAATGGAAACGGTCCGCGCGGCTTCTCGCGCCGGCTGGAAAAAAATAAAACTGTACTTCATGATAGGGCTGCCGACGGAGACGGAAGAGGATGTGCGCGAAATCGCCGCGCTCGTGGCGAAAATGGTCGAGGCGCGAGGCCGCTCCGCCTCCCGCGCCAAAGGAAAACAGGTCTTCACAGTCAGCGTGTCGAACTTCATCCCCAAGCCCCACACGCCGTTCCAATGGGAGCCGATGGAGAGCATGGAGTCGCTAATCGCAAAGAAGCGAATCCTGCGCGGGCTTATCGACCGCCGCGCGGTAAAACTTGACATGCACGATGTGGAGACGAGCTATCTGGAAGCGGCGTTCGCGCGCGGGGACAGGCGTCTTGGGGCGGTCATCGAGCGCGCGTGGGAATCCGGCTGCCGTTTCGACGGCTGGTCAGACATGCTCAAATTCGACGCGTGGACGGACGCCTTCGCATCCGCCGGGCTGAACGCCGACCTCTACGCCCGCTCCCAGATGAAGCCTCTTTCTCCAACCCCGTGGTCGCACATCGACTGCGGAGTGTCCGAGAAATATCTCTTTCTCGAACGCAACAAGGCTCTGCGAGGCGAAACCACGCCCGACTGCGGCCCGCGCGGAGGCGGCTGCTCCGGCTGCGGCCTCGACTGCTCAAAATAATAGCCAATTATCAATATTTGAAAGAAAGCAAACGCCAAAGAGTAACTTTTTCAATATGAATTTCCCTTTTGAATCTCTTCAAAACATTTCAATGGTCGACGGGAGAGAATCGCCGCCGCGCTTCCCCTCCCTATGCCCCATGCAAAATCATTTATGAACAATATTCAGGGCAAAATTGTCCGGAGTTCACAGCGCGTTTGAATTGCATGGGCAATTCACGAATTGCGCTCTGATCCGCTCATAATCAAAGATTGTTTTTTCTTTCCCCTCCTTTTTCCCATGCCATGCGCCGAAGACGGAGACGCAGCTCCGACATCGTCGCTGCGCGAAACTTTTGAAAGGGCTTTTAAGGGAAAACTTCTTCAAAAGCTTTCTTTTACCTTTGCGCCGACCAACTTGATTTCGGAGAAGCTCCCTCTACTATGAAGACGGCGCTTTCGCAGATGTTGGTGACGTGGTCGGCGATGCGTTCAAGCGACTGCACGACGACCATGAGGTGTGACACGTAGTTGATGCAGGAAGGGTCCCGCTTCATCAGTTCAATCAGTTCGGTAAAAATCCTGTGGTTGTATTCGTCTATCGAGTCGTCCATGTCTATGACTTTCAGCGCCAGAACGGGGTCGAGGTTGATGAAGGCGTCCAAACTGAGTTTGAACATATCTATGACGCGTTTGGCCATTTCGGGGAGATCGACATAAGGTTTGAGTTGCGGCAGTTCGGAGAGGATGGCGGCTTTTTTTGATATTTTTGTCGTGTGGTCGGCCAGCCGCTCGATGTCGGAGGATATTTTCATCGAGCTTGCGATGAGGCGCAAGTCGGTGGCCATAGGTTGCTGAAGCGCAAGGAGCCTGATGCATGTCTGGTTAATGGCGGCTTCCATTTCGTCGACTTTTTCATCGTCGGCGATGGTGCGCGCGGCGAGGGCCGCGTCTCTCTCAATGAGGGCTTTTATGGAGGAGCGGATAAGTTCCTCGGCGAGCGCGCCCATGCGCAGAGTGGATTGTTTCAGGGCCTCTAGCTCCTGAGAGTATGTCCTGCGAACCTGATCGGTCATCCGAACCTCCCGGTGATGTAGTTTTCCGTCCTTTTGTCTTTCGGGCGGGTGAAAATCATATCCGTGTCGCCCTGCTCCACCAGTTCTCCGTCGAGAACCGCCTTTTTCAGCGCGAACCGTCCAGATCCTCGAACCTGAAATCGCCCTGTCTATCAAAAAATGAAAATGAATTGTGGCGGCAATAGCGATTGTGCGACCTATTGAGTTTATTTCAACCTGAATTTTCCTATAAATGGTTGAACAGATCAGGCGCGGCGGATGTTTGATGAAAGAGACGGAGCAGCGGCGGCTTCAAGGGGGATGAAGAATCCGGCGCGCGTGAAGCCGCCTGAGCGGTCGATGCCGATGCGTCCGCCGTGTTTGAGGATGGCGCGGCGGGCCAGAGTCAGTCCTAGGCCCATTCCTCCGGGGTTGGTTCCATAGAACGGCTCGAAGAAGCGGGAGATGTCGGCCTGCGGATATTCGGGACCGTTGTCGAGGATTTCGACAAGGATGCCCGCCGAGCCGTCAACTTCTGAGCGGAGGGTGCGGGCGACTATCTGGCCGCCGCGTCCGTTTTTCGACGCGGCGTTCGCCGCGTTGGCGGCAAGATGCCATATAGCCATTTTCAGCAGGTTTTCGTCCGCCTTCATCTCCGGGCAGTTCCTGTCGAAGCGGGTTTCGAGGTTGACGTTAGGTGGAAGCATGTCCCTAGCTTCGAGGGCGCGCAGGGTTTCGGCGACCGCGCCGTTGACGTCGCACGCGCGCATTTGCGCCGGAGTGTCCACCGAGTACATCATCAGGGAGTTCGCGGCGAGAGAAAGTTCTTTTGCGTGCTCTACGACGTCTTCCCAGATGGCGCGGGTTTCGGGAGCGAAAATGACGCCGCCGAGTTCTTTGATGTCGGCGTTGAGGTTGTCGAGGACAGACTCAAACCTGTCAGCGACGGCGCGGGCGAGGCGGGTCTTGGTTCTGGCTTCGAGCAGCCGGGAGTCGCGCGCGCGCGATTCCATCTCGCTGCCTATCTCCCGCACGCACACCACGCAGGCCTTATTGCCTTCGGAGTCCTTCACGGCGGCCCCGGAAACACAGGCGAAGAACTTCTGTCCGCGCAATGTGCGGAGCGTCAACTCGCGTGAGGCCGCGCCTCCGATGTCCAGCCGCGCGGTGTCGAATATCGGCCCGTCTCCGGACGCGTTAAGCGCGTCTATGCTCTTGCCGAGGAATATCTCTTTGCGCGCCTCGAACCTTCTCGCGAAGGCCGCGTTCGCCATCAGTATCTTTCCGCCGTCTCCCACCACCGCCATCTCTTCAGGCATGCAGTCTATAATAGAGGAAAGGAATCTTATCTTTTTTTCTAGGAGCGGTTTTTCGAAGAGGGCGGAGCGCTCGACGTCCCGCTTCGGATCAAGCTGCTTGAGCGAGAAGATAAGCCTGCCGCCCGTTTCCGCCGGTTTCGATACGGCGCAGACAGACATCTCGAAAGCGGACTTTTCGCCGCCCGCGCCGATCTCGATTTCAACCCGTTCGGCTTCGGACATGTTTTCGGCGGCGTTTCTTGCCGCCGCGAGCGCGAGATTGCGGCTCTTTTCGGCGACCAGCGAGAAGAAGTCCACGCCTACGATATCGCCCGCAGCGTTGAGGGCGCGCGCGGCGGCAGGGTTCATCCACTCTATCTTCCCACCGCCGTCCACGGCGATGAGAGGCTCCGGCGCGTCGGTGGATATCTCTCTGAAGAACTTCTCCGCGCCCGCTATCTTCTCGTGCCTGTTTACGGTCTCGCTGACCTCGCGTCCGTATATGACAGCTCCCCCGCCGCCCGCAGTGAGCGGATAGACGCGGAAGTCGTATATGGAAGGCGCGCCGCCGTGCGACGGTTGGAACCGGACGTCGCTGACGGTGATTTCCTGAGCGGTTTCAATGGCTTTGCGGACGGCTGACGCGAGCCGTTTCTGCGCCCACGCGCCGCCCAGCGAACCGAGGCCTTTGCCCATGCAGGGCAACGCCTCTTTCGGCATATACGCCTCCGCCCTTTCGTTCGCCATTATCACCGCGTTCCACCTGTCTATCACCATGAATAGGTCTTGAATGCTGGAAAGTATAGCCTGATTGAAGCGGGCTGTTTCTCGCACGCTTTCCAGGGTTTTGCCGCTCTCGCGCCTGTCAGTGGAGATGGATGCGACCATGCGGTTGAAGGCGGAGGCGAGCGGAGCGAACCCGCCCGTCTCTGCTGAGCCGATTTCCTGATTGAGATGTCCCCGCGCGATGGCGTCCATCCTGCCGCCGAGCATGAACAGGAATCGCGTGATGGACTGAGTCTCCATCACGGATAGCGCCCCGGCGGCTCCGCAGAACAATATTAGGAACAGCAAAAGCGTTTTCAGTATGAAATCGGCTCCGGCGGCGGCTTCCGCATACGGGCGTTGAGTTATCAGCCCCCACCCCATTGATTCGACTGGGGTGAACGACGCTGCCATCTTCACTTTGCCGTAGCGGTAGACCATTGAGCCTATCTGGCCGGAGAGGACGGCCTTGACCGGGAGAAGTTCGGTGAATTCCTTGACGGAGCCTTCTTCTTTGTCCGGGTCGCCGCTAGCGACGAGCCTGCCTTCGGCGTCCACAAGGAATGAGAATCCGCTTTTGCCGGATGCGAGTCCGGTCACCGGCGCGCTGAAGCTCCTGTCGTCCAAATTGAAGCCGGCGGCCACTACGCGGGAGACCCCGCCGCCTTCGCCGTAGGAGGGAACAAAGACGTACGCGGTGCGCTTTCCGCTGTCTAGCTTGTACATCGAGGAATAGCACGCGGCGACGCCCTCGCGGGCCTGCATCAGGCACTTGTCCTTTACGAGCGCGCGGGCCGCCCCGCCGTCTTGCTCGGACGAGGCCAACAGCCGGGATTCGCTGAAAAGATACACCGAATCTACCGCCGGCATGTGCTCTATCTGCGATTTGAGAAGGGAGGAAATGACATGGTAGTCCTTGCCGCGCGCGAGGCTGGACGCCGCGACTGACTGGGCGAACGCGGCGACGTTTCCCGCGGCTCCGGCTACGGCCTCCGCGCCTGAGCGGGCGAGGGCCAGTTGATCTGTCTTGGTTCTGTCGATGAGAGCGGAACGGGCCTTGAGCGCCGAGACCGCGCCGACCACCAGCACCGCCGCCGCAACGCACGCGACATACATCATCACATGCCGCGACTGCAAGTGCCTCAAACCAAGCTCGTCCCGCAACGGGCGCTCCGCTCCGTCTTCAGCGTCGATCAAATCGCGCCTGTCCATCCGGCCTCCGTCTCATTGCGTCCGCCCCGCGTCGCGGAGCGGCTGTCATTGCCGCGTCAGTTGCTCGCCGCGCCGAGAATGGCAGCCGCCGCGACGCCTATCCACAGCGTGGTCTGCGCTTTCTTGCGGTCGCTTCTTTCATTGTCAAGGTCTCTATTGAGAGCGGCGACGTCCTGATTGAGACGCCCGATGTCGTCCCGCATCTTCTTGTTTTCAGCCGCCAACGCGTCCGTCCTCTCGCGGAACTCCACTATCGCCTTCGAGAGGTCGTTCTGGAGGACGACTCTGGCCTTCTCATTGTCCGCCACTCTCTGGTCGATGGCCTTCATTCTGTTGTCGTAATCCGATATTTCATTTTTGAAGATGTCGCTGAGTTTCTTTATCTCCGCGAGATCTCCGCCGCCGACGCCGATCTCTCCGCGCTCGATCTGGTCGATGAGTTTCGCCAGCGCCGCCGCGAACACAACGCGGCTGAGCGCTTGTCCGCCTCTGAACTCGCCTGTGTCGTACAGCGCCAGATAGCCTTTGTCCACCAGCTTCTTGACGCTGGAGTACGCCCAGTCCGACTGCTTCATGTCCTTGATTTCCGCGTCCGCGCTCGCGACCGACGCCGAGAACGCCGCCAGCAGAACCGCCACAACAATCGCCTTCGCTCTCATAAACCACACTCCTTGTAATTTTTGCTATGCCGCAAAATATGTCGGGCCGCGGGCCGCGCGGCCTTTGATTCATCCCCGCCGCGCTCATTCCTCGCGCGATTTCACAACCGTCTTCTCCATCGAATACTCGACATTCCCGCCGGAGAGGTCTTTGAGAACCATGTCCTCCACGTCAATGCCGCTCTCGCCGGGAGCCACCGCCCTGAAATACACCTTCACAATCGAGCCTTCTTTTATGTCGAGAGGAGACGTCCGGCGGCCTTTTATACCGGTTATCAAGCCGAGTTTGTTGTCTATGACCGGGTCGCGCCACGGAAGCGGCTGGCCCTTCTCCACGAACAATGTGCCCTGAGAAGCCATGACCGCCTGAAGCACGTCCGCGTTGAAACGCACCGTCATGTCCGCCTCGCCGATCTGCTCTATGTCGGTGACGAAAAGTTCGGCGGTGAAAAACATGCCGGGGTAGGTCTCGGCGGGAGCCCCAGTCCATCCCATCGCTACGGGCAGCGGGTCAACTGTCACCTCGCGCGTCACCGTCTTGTCCTCGGCGCTCTCGGAGGTTATGTTGAACTTGAGCGGAAGCGCGCCGGATTTTTCCCCGTTCGCCGACACGCGCCACGAGAACACCACTTCCTGCAACCCGTCCAGCCTGCGGTAACTCTGTTCCGCTTTCTGTATGCGCGGGAACTCAAGCCCTTCCGGTAGAACCAACTCCACCTTCAGGCCGTCCAGAGGCGACCTGCCGGTGTTCTTGCACTTGAGCTGCACATGGAACGGAGGGCCGTACGGGCCGTACTCCCTAGTGACCGCGCGCGACACCCTCTGCGGCGCGACAACCTCGGTCGCCACTTCCGGCGGAGAAAGAAGGGTGACGCCGATTTTCAGGCTTACGGAATCCACCTCGCGGGCGCTTCCGGAGATTGTTATCGTCTTATCCCCGCCCGCGCCCGGTTTCGGGCGTATCACCCAGCCTATGGTCGCCTCTTCGCCGGGCTCCAGCTTCGCGAAACGCCTTACGCCGGAGTCCCTGCCCGCAAACTCGATCCCTGTCGGCAGGTCTATGGTTATCAGCACATCGTTCAGAGTTATGTTCGAACTGTTCGCCACGTATGCGTACAGCGTGTAAGGCCTTATCTGATTTTTGGCGGTCGACCACTCGCCGAGGTGGCGGTTGGCCCCGATGCTCAACACGTCTCCGATCACGTCAAGATAGTCGATTCCGAACAGGGTGGCCACCTGAAGCTCGCCCTGAGCGGGGACGACCGTCTCTTCCCAGTAGAGCGCGGTGGCGCTGTCCATGTCGTCCTCGTTCTCCCTCTGGAACGAGCCTCCCGGCGTGTGGTGGACGGTCCACAGGTTATCCGCCACCTTTCCCCAGTTGGCAAAAAGAACCCTGTCGGGAGTCGTCAGTCCCGGCCCGCGGAGCGTGCCGCGCGCCACCACTCCGGGGTCTTCCAGCGAGTCGAAAGCGATCCAGTATTCAGGCACGTCCGCGCCGGTCAACTCGGTCTCGGAAGTCACGCTCGATTCGCCCACCTTGAACGGAGAGCCGTCGTTGCTGCCGAGGAAAGTGTCTATAACCGCCCTGACGCCCACCTTGCGCGGCGAAGCTCCCAGATTGCGTATGTCGTAGCTAATCTTTATCGTGTCGTTAAGTTTCGAGACCGGGCCGCTGACGATGCTCAGCGTTTGAGTCACCTCGACGTCTTCCATGCGGTATCTGGAGACGATGGCGTTGGCGCCGCTCGTCCGGGGAAGGTCCACCGGCTGACCGTATAGCGCGTCGCGACCCGCCCGCCTGTGCGTTGAGCCGCCGAACACGTAGTTCTTCCCGTCTATCCGAATCGTGGTGAAAGACGTCCACGGCAGCGCGCCGCCGTAGATGAGTATCTTGCTGTCGTCAGTGTCCCGCGCCGGGTCGCCTTTGACTGTGCGGGCAAGGAACCGGCCCGTGTCCACCGGCATCACATTCACGTGCGCCGATATGAAGTCGTTGCTGATTACCAACTCCTTGGGGCCGTCGTACTGCGGGGCCGGGTCTGCAGCCGGGGAATGACCCTCTGCCGGAGCCGGAGATGGAGCGGGCGTCGCCGCCGGAGCAGGCTCGGTGTTCAGGACTCCGTTCACGTCCGCTATGCGCGGCTTGGGACTCTCTTCGGCTCCGCGCACGGGCAGAGCGAAAAGCGATAGAGCGACAGCCGCCGCCGCCAGCCATGCCGCCGCTATTGTGAGTTTTTTCATCATTTCGTTATCAGCTCGCATTTCGGGAACGCCCCGCATCTGCACCCGATCTTGGTCTTAAACGTCTTGCCCGGGTCGGACGCCACCGCGTTCCGGTTGAAGTCCATCTCGATTATTCTGCGCGTCATCTCTATCGTGTTTATGTCAAACCGGGTTTTGGGTTGGTCGTCAAACACGACTTTAAGCTCGCCATCCGCGTAAGTCACTTCGTAGGTAAAATAAAGCCTGTCGTTGTCCGCGTCGTCCTTCTTGCAGTCAGGAACTCTGGCAAGACCGAAAGAGCCTTGAGGGAAAGGGCCTACGCCGGGGCCGACGCCCATGCGGTCGTTCCTGCCGTCGCCCACAGTGTCGATAGGCCTGTCGCCGCCCGCGCCCGCGCTTGTCGCGCCGTCTTCGGCGCGGTCCGCGACCGCTCCCGTCCGGGCGCTCGAATCGCGCCCCGTCTCGCTACCCGTAGCGCGAGGTTGCGTTTTGGAAACCTGCGGCTCTCTGTCCCGCAGCCTCTCATCCCTCGGCTTGTCCGGCAACACCACCGGCGACTGCGTCCTGTCTCTTACCGGAGCCCTGTCCGGAGCCTCCCTTACCACTGGAGCGGCGTCCCGGTCAGGCGAGATGTCGTCCGACGCCGCGACCGGCGTCTTCGCCCCGTCCACAGGAGACGTAACCTTCACCACCCCTATCGGAAGAAGCCCCTCGCTCAACGCCCCGCCCTGTATCGCCCCGCCCGGCCTGCTGAACAGCAACCCGATTATCAGCAATAGCGCAAGATGCAACAACAGCGACGCCGCGTACGACGCCGCTTTCGTCTTGCGCTCGTCTGTCTTTTTCTTCTTCATCGGCATCGACCGCCTTTAGTCTCCATCCTTCTGCTTCAACTGCAGCGCGAGCTTTTTTCCGCCCGAACTGTTCACGATGTCGATCACCCTGACCACGTCGTCGTAAAGAACCTCCGGCTCGGCGGCAACCACGAACGCCGATTCCGGTTCCGACGACAGTTTTGCCGACACCATCGCCCCCAGAGTGTCCGGCGTAACCTGCAGGTCTTCAAAAAATATCGCCACATCCTGCCCGCCGCCGCCCTTCACCGACACCTGCACGTGCTTTTGCAACGGCTCCACTTCCGACTTCTCCGGCAGGTTCAGGTTCATCCCCGTCCGCGCCGAAATCAGAGTGGTCGAGACGGCGAAGAATATTATCAGCGTGAACGCGCAGTCGATGAGCGGAGTAAAATCTATGCTCGGCTTAATCCTGCTCGACCGCTTGTACCTAATTTGAAACATCGGCCCGGCCCTCCATCCGCATGAAGTTGACCAACTCCGTGACCGACTTCTCCATCTGGTTGATTATCCTGTCCACCCTCGCGGCGAGCAGGTTGTGGAAGATCATGAAGATAATCGCTATCGTCAGCCCGGTCGCGGTGGTGATGAGCGCTTCCGCGATTCCGCCCGACAACTGCTCGCTGTTGCCTATGTGCCCGCCCGCGATTACGCTGAACAGCTTCATCAGCCCCGTAATAGTTCCTAAAAGTCCCAGCAACGGCGCGACCGTAACTAGGGTGGACAGTATCGGCAGCCCTCTCTCCATCCGGGGAGCTTCCTTGAGGAACGCCTCGTTCACGCCCTCTTTCAACTCCTCCAGCTCGAGATCGTGCAGGTCTATCGCGGTGGCAAGCGCCGCCGCCACCGGACCCGGCGTCGCTTCGCAGTATCCGACCGCCACCCGATAATCTTTCTTCTTGAGCGCGTCCTTCACTTTGCCGATAAGTTTTTCAGGGTCCGCCCCGGCGCGGCTCAGACTGTAAAACCGCTCAATTGTTATCGCAAGAGCCACAATCGAGCATAGCAGCAGCGGCCACATCACCGGCCCGCCCTTTGTCATTATGTCCACTATCGCGCTCATCGCCTTCCTCCATTTTTCACTTTGTATTTTTTCATCGTTGAAAGCGCTGTTTTGTCGCTTAAAGTGCGGAATAATTCCGCTTTGTCCCAGATTTTATTATGTGCTTAGTTAAAAATCAAGCACCTTTCATAAATATTCACCTATAGTTGCCAACAGTTATTTCTATCATGCTGTTATTGAATAACAAATAAACCGCAAATGTTTCCTTGTTGTGTTTGTCGGTTTTGTCGTTCCCCCTCCCCTCGCCTCCGGTCTTTTCTTTTAGACACCTCTGATGCTCAAAAATCTACATTTCTATGAAAAAATCCCCCGCATCTTTCGATTCTCTGAAAAATTTCGATTTGCCCGTTGTGCGATCGTTTTCTGCCGAAACTGCGAAGGGAGTTGGAATACAGCCTGTTTCGAAGGTTTATCCCGAATCCGTTGTTAGGATTTGGGAGCGATTGTTCAGAGCGGATGAAATACGAGGCGCAAGACGCATTTTTGCAGTGAATAGAACATACGGTTCATGAACAAAAAAATGCGCTGCCAACGAAGCAGTTCGCCGCTATGAAAATCGCCTCGGTTCGCCTGCTCTATCGGCGAATCCGGGTTTATTCAGCAATCGCAGAAGGCAAAAAGCCCCTAATCGTTTTTCGTCAAACGGTTTCATCGGGTTCATTGACCGGCGGAGAGAACAAAACTATCATATCAGAGGCGCGCCGAAGCGCGCGCAATCAGCCCGGAGGAGGGCATCATGGACATCAAAAAACTCGTTCTTCCGCATCTTTTCGAAATCAAACCATACGTACCCGGAAAGCCCATACAAGAGGTTCAGCGCGAGCTTGGCATAGATGATGTGCTGAAGCTGGCGTCTAATGAAAACACGATAGGCCCTTCGCCGAAAGCGGTCGAGGCGATTCGAGCGGCGGCGGCGGGAGTCAACTTCTATCCTGACGGCGGATGCTACTACCTGAAAGAGAAACTGAGCGCGAAGCTCGGCGTCGGGGTCGACAACTTGGTGGTCGGAAGCGGCATAGACGAGTTGCTGCGCATACTTTGCGTGTCCTGCCTCGGCCCGAAAGACGAAGTAATTTTCGCCGACCCCTCGTTCGTGATGTATAAAATCTCCGCAATGGTGGCGGACGCCACTCTGATATCCGTGCCATGCAAAGACAGATACTACCACGACATCCCCGCCATGCTCGACCGCGTGACGGACAGAACAAAGCTGTTCTTCGTCTGCAATCCGAACAATCCCACAGGGACGATTGTCAAAAAAGCGGACATCGATCTTCTTATGAGCAAGATTCCGGAACATGTCCTTGTGGTGTTCGACGAGGCGTATTACGAATACGCTTCCGACCCTGATTATCCGCAGACGATGGAATACTTCAAGTCGGGGCGCGATGTCGTAATCTTCAGGACATTCTCGAAGGTGTACGGCCTTGCCGGGCTGCGCGCAGGCTACGGAATCATGAGCGAGGAACTTGCGGGCGTGTTCCACCGCGTGAGGAATCCGTTCAACGTCAACGAGCTTGCTCAGGTCGCGGCGCTGGCCGCTCTCGACGACGACGAGCACGTCAAACGCGTGGTTGAGGCGAACGCGGCGGGAAGAAAACAGTTATATGCGGCTTTCGACGCCATGGGCCTCGAATACGCGCCGTCCGACGCTAACTTCGTTCTGGTCGACATCAAGCGCGACTCCGAAGAGATATTCAACGCGCTCCTGAAAAAAGGCGTTATCGTGAGACCCGGCAGGTTCCTCGGATTCCCGTCCGGACTGCGAGTTTCGGTGTCCGACGAAAAAGCCAACGCTCGGTTCATAGCGGCTCTGAAGGAAGTCCTCTGATGGACAAGAAAAACATATCGGTTGCGATAGACGGCCCGGCTGGAGCCGGGAAGAGCACGATCGCCAAGCTGGTGGCGCGCGCCTTCGGTCTGGAATACGCGGACACCGGAGCGATGTACCGTGGCGTGGCTCTTGTGGCGCGGCGCGCGGGCGTCGCCTCGGACGACGAGGCGGCTCTTTCCCGCATCGCCTCGGAAACGGTCTTCTCTTTCGAGGCCGTCGAGCGCGGCGGCTCCCTCGTCAACCGCGTCTTCATCAACGGCGAGGAAGTCACGGACGCCATCCGCGAGCCTGAAATTTCTTCCATGGCCTCGGCGGTGTCCGCCCTCAGCGGCGTGCGCGCCGCTCTTGTTGCCAAACAGAAACAAATGGGAGCCGCCGGCGGAGTCGCCATGGAAGGCCGCGACATCGGCGGCGTCGTCCTGCCGGACGCCGAGATCAAGATTTTCCTCACCGCGTCCCCCGAAGCCCGCGCCCGCCGCAGGCATCTTGAACTTCTCGCCGCCGGAAAATCCGCGGATTACGACACCGTTCTCAAAGAGATAATAGCTCGCGACACTCGCGACACCACGCGCGCCGACTCTCCGCTCAAACAAGCCGACGACGCGGCGTTAGTGGACACCGACGACATGTCTATCGAACAGGTTGTCGCTAGGATATGCGAAATAGTGACGGAAAAAACGGGCCGACGGCCCCTTACGGCTTGAGTTTCAACAGCCGTTTAATCGGAGAAACCTTCTTCAACGCTTTTGCCTCGCGAGTGTTCTCCTCGCAGTGTTCGAGATGCCTTGCCTTGAAATCCCTCAGCGTCGCGTTTTCCTTCTTCAACACTTCAACGGACTTCCTGATTTCCTCGACCGCGTTCTCTTTCTGAGAAAGCTTGGCGCGGACAACCCGCAATTCTTCCTTCACGCGCGCCACATCCGCCGCCGAGTCTCCGCTTTCCGCGATCTTATTTATTCTTTCCTCTATCGAGGCGAGTTGTTTTTTTATCAGTTCGAGGGACTCCCTGTCCTTGCCCGCCGAAGCGTTCATGGCAGCCGCGAGAGAGCCTAACGCCCTGCTGATGTTCTCGCGCAACTGCCTGTTTTCAGCGCGAGCCTCTTCTCTCACCGACTCTACCGCCTTCAGCATCTGAAGCGCGATCGCGTTCACCACCATCGTCTGCTTCTCGTTCATGGCGAGGAACTTCGCCATGAGGTTGCCGCCGTTGCCCGCCGCCGCCGCGGCTGTTTTCGCGTCTGGCGCGGTCGCCCTGCTCCGCTCAACTTCCATCGCGCCGGTCTCAAGCGGCATCGTCGTCTGCGCCGGAACCCCGCCTTTCGGCGTCGCGTCTATTGGGTATTTCTCGGCTAGCTTCTCCGTTATCGCGTCCCACGGCAGGTGCTGCTCCTCGCGCATATCCCTGATATCCTTCAGGACTTCCACCGCTTCCGCTCTGTATCTGCGCGAGCGCCCCGTCCCGACTCCGGGTATGAAATCGCTGAACAACTCCCTGTATTTCCTCAGCGAGCTTTCAGGCACGTCCAACTGCTTGGCTATATCTTTCAATGTCATCAATCGCGACAAGTTATCCACCCTACCAGAACCTGTTTCGCATCAATCAGCGCTTCCCTTTGACTGAATGTGAATAATATATCATACGGCATATACACTGTCAAAATATCAATAGAGTAATTTTTTTGTGAATATGAATATTGACTTTTCAATTAATTGGCGGTAATCAGCCCGGCGCCGGAGAGTCGTTCGCCGCATCCTGTTTCCGCTTCAGCGGACGCAGGCCGATGAAAGCGGCCAGCGCGCAGACTCCCAGTATCGCCGCGCAAGCTCCGAACGGCGCGTAGCGGCCCGCGAGATTGTACGTGTTCTCCGCGATTGTTATCTCGATTTTCAGCCCGTCGCCATATAGCACCGGACCAAGGAAAAGGCCGATCGCCGCCCCGGCTCCCTGAAACGCCGTTACCACGCCCAGAACAGCCCCGCGAAGCCCCGCCCACTCGCCGCGCGTCACCAGCGCCATCCACGCCGGAGCCCCCATCACGAACGCCAGTCCATACCCCGCCGCTGCAAGCGCAAGCGTCCACGGCTCCCTCACAATCGCCATCAGGCCGAGACAGACTGCGGAGATGGACATCGACGCCTTCACCGCCGCCTCCCTTCCCGCCACGTCCGCCAAGCGCCCCGCAGGCAACGCCAGCAACGCTATCCCCGCCCCCGCCAGCGGTATCACGTACCACAAATCCTTCTCCTCCCACCCAAGCTCGTCGAACAGGAAGAAGAACGTCGTGTGCGTCACCATGCTCGTGCCCATCATCTGCATGAACGCAATGAAAATCAGAGTGGCGAGCTGTCCGAGAACCGGCCAGTCCGTCAGGAGTTTTTTCAGGTTCTGCGCCATCGTCGCCGGGTCGGCGGCGCGCGCCTTGCTGTCCGCCCCCGCCTTCACCGCCCTGCCTATCCTCTTCGACGACCACACCGTCAGAACCATTGCGCACACCATCAGCAGGCTCATAGTCGCGAACACGTGCTCATAGTCGCCGAACGTCGCTTTAATCAGCGGGGCCAGCGTGAACCCTATGCCGAGGCTGCACAACATGCAGATGGTAAAAACGCTCATCGCGGTTGCGCGGTGTTTCTCGTCCGTCGCGTCCGCGAACAGGGCGATAATCGCCGGCCACAGCGCGGCGGCCCCCGCCCCGTCTATCAGCCTCAGCGCCAGAAACGCTCCCGGCCCCTGCGCCTTCGCGTAAAAAAACGGCGTCACCATCCCCACCGCTAAGCTCAGCATCACAAGATTCGTCCGCTTCACCCTGTCGCCCAGCCCGCCCGTAATCGGCTTCAGCGCCGTCTCAGACAACACGAACCCAGACTGCGCCGCCCCGGCCAGCACCTTCGACCATCCCCTGCCCGCAAACAACAGCGGAACCAACGGGATCATCATCTTATAGCAAAGGTCCGCCGACAGCGTCACCGCCGCAAGCAACAACACCACCGGATACCTTCGGAAAAATTCCCTTATCGATATCCTCGCCTCGTTGTCCGCTCCCCGTTCCGTGAACATCCGATCCTCGTCTCCTCAATACTCGCCCAACACTCTTCTCGGCGACAGTTAAATTTTACACGCATCCGGGATTACTCATAAAGAGAAGTTCAAAAATGTCCGTCGCGCCGCCGACGAAAAAAATGGCGCTGTAAACGGCGTCGGTTTCGTGCTATGATTCCCCGAAAGCATACCTGCCGGCGCCGGGGTCTTTTGGCAACCGGGACGCGGCGGACATCGCGGAGGCGAACCATGAAATGCTCCACATGCGGAACCAACCTCGAACCGGGCGACGCGTTTTGCCCTGAATGCGGAACAAAAGCGGCTCCCGCGCAGGCGGCCGCCAAACCCGCCGCGCCTCCGCCTCCGCAGCATCCTAAACAGCCTGCCGCCGCTGCGCCGCCTCCGCAATATCCTAAACAGCCCGCAGCCGTCGAAGACGAGGATATCCTCCCCGGCAAAAAGAAAAAAGAAAAGAAAGAAAAAAAACAGAAACCGCCTAAAGAGCCTAAAACGCCAAAAGCCCCGCGCGCTCCCAAGGCCCCGAAAGACCCGAACGCGAAAAAGAAACCAGTCGTGCTGTTGATCGTGTTGCTGGTCGTAGCGGCCGGCGCGGCGGCGTTTATGACATTCGGCAATAAACCCTCCGAACAGCCCATGCCCATGCCCAACAGACCGGTCCGCCCCGCCGCTCAACGCCCCGCTCCCGCCGCCCGCGCTCCCAGAACTGGCGACATTCAGGAACCCGGCGTCGACAAATTCGCCGATCGTGTCTGCCGCAACTCAATGTCAGACGTGAAAACCGTGGACGACCTTACCAGCTTCGAGTTCATCGCTAGAATATCTGCCGATCCCGCCGCTCTTGCGGCCAAGAAAATCGACCTGCGCGACTATGTTTCCGCCGCCGCAGACGCGGTCCGCGCGGACATCGAGAAACAAGGTATGAAACCCTGCGAAAGCTGCAGCGTCGCCCTCGCCAAAGAGATGGAATGCGGTCAGGCTCTCGGCGTCCTCGGCTCTGTGCTCGCAAAAGAGAACCTTCTGAAAAACACGTCCGAGATTCGACCCGCCGCCGCCGAAACCGGCGTGGCAAACTGCGGGGTATTCGTGCTAGAACAGAAATGGCCGGGCGCGGCTTCGCCCTCTCAAGTCGCCTACTTCACTGGCGAAATCAATGGCAGGCGCTCTATCTTGTTCTATGCCGCCACCAATCATTTCGTCTCTGAAATCGCTCCTCAATAAGTTGAAATGAGAAAAAGCCAAAGAGAAACTTTTGAAAAAGTTTCTCTTTGAATCTCTTCAAAACGTTTCAATGGTCGTCGGGAGCGAATCGCTGCCGCGCTTCTCTCCCGACGCCCTATGTAAAATCATTGAAAATAATTCCTCTGAGAATCCTTTCCCAGCATCTTTTCACATGATACGCGCCTAAGGCGGAAGCAAAGCTCCGTATTCGGCGCCTGCATGAAAGATTTTGAAAGGGATTTTAAGGGAAAACTTTTTCAAAAGCATTCCCTTAACGTTTCGCTTGTTGACTCGCCGTCAGAATTTTTCTTTGTGGAGAATCGTGTCTATGGAGCGTTTGGGGACATGAAGGAGACCCCTGTCGTCTCGCCAATATT
>ERZ795059.1559-NODE-1559-length-25330-cov-16.112285_pt1 | contig 25330 bp, 19 predicted proteins | sample MGYA00375143_ERZ795059 | MGnify/ENA primary metagenome ERZ795059 (study PRJEB30188, sample SAMN05720168) | activated sludge metagenome | isolation source: Anaerobic digester | place: USA | collected 2015-01-07 ... | reverse complement strand
AAGAGGTCGGAAATGGAACGGTCTTCATGGATGCGGCGGATGGCGTCGGCGAGCAATTCGGCGACGCTGAGGGTGATGATTTTGTCGATCAGTTTCTCCTTGCTGACAACGACCGAGTCGGAGATGAAGAAATTCTTGATCTCGGAGTTGGCGATCCTCTGCACCGCCTCGCCGGAGAGGATACCGTGGGTGCAGGCGACGTAGATGTTGCGGGCGCCCTTCTCTTTGAGCACCTGGACCCCGGCGATGAGGGTGCCGGCGGTGTCGACCAGGTCGTCGACGAGGAGGACATCCTTGTCCTTGACGTCGCCGATGAGGCGGCTGACCTCGGCGATGTTGTGTTTCGGGCGCCGTTTTTCGAGCAGCACCATCTCGGTGCCCAGGCGGCGGGCATAGGCGCGGGCGAGATAGATGCCGCCGATATCGGGTGATGCGACCACCAGCTCGGGCGATTTCATCTTGCGGAAGTGCTCGATGAAGACGGCGGCGGCGTAAAGATGATCCAGCGGGATGTCGAAAAAGCCCTGGATCTGGGGCGCATGCAGGTCCATGGTCAGGATGCGGTCCGCGCCGGCGGTGGTGATGAGATTGGCGACCAGTTTGGCGGAGATGGCCACGCGCGGCTGATCCTTGCGGTCCTGGCGGGCATAGCCGAAATAGGGGATGACCGCGGTGATGCGTTTGGCCGAGGCGCGGCGTGCGGCATCGATCATGATCAGCAGTTCGAGCAGATTCTCCGCCGGGGCGTGGGTGGGCTGGATGAGGAAGAGATCGGTGCCGCGGATGTTCTCCTCATATTTTGCCCAGATCTCGCCGTCGGAGAAATTTTTCAGGGAAATCTGCCCGAGGTTCTTTTTCAGGGCTCCGGCTATCTTTTGGGCGAGGGGCTGGTTCGCCCGGCCGGAGAAAATCTTCATCTCGCGATCTTGCGCCATTGGGACCTGTATCGATCTTGTTTTGTCAGAAGGGAGGAAATAAAAAAAGGACGAAAATCCAGGCAGACTTTCGCCATTCCTTCCCTTTTCACAGGGCTGGGGCGGGAGGATTCGAACCTCCGCATGCGGGATCCAAAATCCCGTGTCTTACCGCTTGACGACGCCCCAGAGAGTGATGCGGGTGGGGATGCGCCTCAGAGGGCGGGGCCCGCCACCGGATGAAAAAGAAACGTGGTGTAGGAGCTCTCCGTCTTCGCCAGGGCGCTCAGGGCGTCGCTTTTGTCCAGGAATAGGCCGAAAATAGCCGAACCGCTGCCGGACATGCGAGCGTAGAATGCCCCGGCCCGCTTGAACCCGTCCACCAGTTTTTTCAAATACGGATATTTATTGAAAACAACAGGTTCGAGATCGTTAACCAGGTGGATATCCCAGTCGGAAAGTTTATCGGCAAAACCGGTCAAGCTGTAAAATTTACTGTTTTTTAACGATTTTGTCAAGTCAAAATTCGCGTTTTCATAGACCCAGCGGGTGGAAATCGTCAGATTGGGGTAGACCAGCACCCCCCACCAGCCCTGGGGGATGGCCAGGGGCTGGAGGATTTCACCGCGGCCGCGGCCGAGGGCGCAGCCGCCGCGCAGGAAAAAGGGGACATCCGAGCCCAGCTCAGCCGCCAGGGGCAGCAGGCGTTCGAGGGGCCAGTGGAGCCCCCACTCCCGGTTGAGGGCCTTGAGAGTCGCGGCGGCGTTGCTGCTGCCCCCGCCCAGGCCCGCGCCGGTGGGAATATTCTTTTTGATCTGGATATTGCAGCCCAGCCCGATCCCGGCGCTCCTGCGCAGCAGGTCGGCGGCCCGCCAGGCGAGATTGCCCTCATCCACCGGGATGACCGGATCGGAGCAGCCGATGGTGATGCCCTCCGGCTGCACGGCGATGGTGAGGACATCGCGGACGCTGATCTCCTGGAAGATGGTCTCCAGCTCGTGGTAGCCATCCTCGCGGCGGCCGAGGACGCGCAGCCCGAGATTGACCTTGGCGTAGGCCGAATAGTGGCGCAGGGGTGAATACATGGGGGCACTGGCATCAGGTGACAAAGCGCACAACTCCTCTTTTTTGGAACGTTTAACTTAGGCAACTTTTTCATCTTTGTCAACTTTTTTTCGCCGGGGCCGCGCAGGGCGGAAGTTCATGCTTGCTTTTCAGCGTCTATATCCTTAAATTTCGATCTATTATAGGAGAGGGTTCCCCTGGAGACGCAAGGCCCGGCGCGCGAGGCGCGCCCCACGATCTATCTGCTCGGCGATGCCCATCTCGGCGCCCAGCAATCGGCGCGCGAGGAGGAAAAACACGATCGGCTGATCTCGTTCTGGCGCTCGCTGCACGGCCGGAGCGACTGCCAGCTGGTTCTCTGCGGCGATCTGTTCGATTTCTGGTTCGAATACCGCCACGTCATCCCCCGCCGCCATTTCCGCATCCTCGTCCAGCTCGCTGATCTGGTCGATTCCGGGGTTCCGGTCGATTACCTCGCCGGCAACCACGACTTTTGGATGGGCTCTTTTCTTCGCGCGGAGGCGGGGGTCGCCCTGCATGAGGAGGGGCTCCTCCTGCTCCAGGCCGGCCGGAGGATCTTTCTCCGCCATGGCGACGGCCTCATGGCCGGGGACCATCTCTACCGTCTGATGAAGCGGGTGCTGCGCCATCCCGCCGCCATCGCCGGCTACCGGCTGCTCCACCCCGATCTGGGCATCCCCTTCGCCCTCTTCTGTTCGCATCTCAGCCGCGAATCGGCGCGGGACAAGCACCATGATGACACCGATTACCGCGCCTGGGCGTGCCGCCAGATTGATGCCGGCCACGATCTGGTCGTGCTTGGCCATTCCCATGTGCCGGCCCTGCTCCCCCACGGCGGGGGATGGTATGTCAATGCCGGCGCCTGGATGGAGGGTTTTACCTATGCGATGATCGAGGCGGGGGTGCCCTCCCTCCGCCAGTGGGATGGGCGGGAGGGGCGTCCCTATGAGCCGCCGCCGGCCCCGAACGATCAAGCCTGATGGATGAGTAGTGGAAAAGACCAAGAATAGAGCCTCTTACTGGTGGGACTGGCTGATTCTGCTTGCGGCCCTGACCCTCTCCCTTGGCGCTCTCTTTTTCGCCAATGATGCACGCACCCTGGGCGGACTGCATACCCTCAATCTCGAGATCGTCGGCCGCATGACCTCCCCCCTGGCCAAACTGCGGGGTTACTTCGGCCTCGGCGGAGAGAATCGCAAGCTGCGCGAGCTCAACGCGGTCCTGCAGCTCAAGAACGCCCAGATGGCGGAGGCCTGGTACGAGAACGGCCGCCTGCGCCAGCTTCTCGGCTTTAAAATGACCGCACCCTACCCTCTGATCGCGGCCACGGTCATCGGCCGCCAGCAGCAGCCGGGCATGGCGCCGCTCATCGTCGACGCGGGGGCCGGGGAGGGGGTGCGCGTCAACATGACCGTGGTCGCCGCCGACGGCCTGGTCGGCCGCGTCATCGCGGTCTCACCCACCTACTCGCTGGTGCAGTCCTACGATGACCGCGCCTTCAGCTGTGCGGCGGTGATCCAGCGCAACCGCCTCGAGGGGATGTTCAAGTGGGAGGGTTACAACCGCGGCCTTTTGACCGGGATCTATCTGAGCGGGGATGTGCGCAAGGGAGATGTCATTGTCACCTCGGGCACCAACTCCATCTACGTGCCGGGGCTGAAGTTGGGGGTGGTCTCCTCGATTGACGATGCCGAAGCGGGGATGTACCGCAGGATTTACATCGAAACCAAGGTGGACATCACCCGGCTGCGGGAGGTCTATATCATTCAGGGTTCCGCCGGGGAGAGGCCGAGATGAATTTTATCTACTACCTGATCATGGTGGCGGTGGCGCTTGGCCTGCAGCATGGCGTCAGCGACCTGGTCGCGATCGCGGGGGTGAATCCCGATTTCCTCCTCATCGCCGTCTGCGCGATCGCCCTCTACGCCGGGCGCGGGCAGGGGACGATCTGGGGGGCGGCGGTCGGTTTCATCGAGGATTCGCTGACCAGCGGCCTCATCGGCAGCCATGCCTTTGTCCTCAGCCTGGTCGCCTTTATCGCCGGCTCGATGATGAGCTACCGCTCACTCCAGAGCGCCTACAGCCTCACCGCCGGACTCATCGTCGGCTTGCTCGCCCTCGTCCACAATCTTTTCCTCTACCTGCTCAATGTGCACGGCGCGGCGGGCTGGCTGACCGGTCTGCTCATGGCCGTGTTTCTGCCTGCGGTCTATACCCTGTTCTGGGCCTTGATCATCTTCGCGGTCGTGCCAGAATCCATTTGGGAAAAGATCTACAAAACCGAGCCTTCAACCTTGTTTTAACCGGTCCGATGTCAAGCCATGCTCTCCCCTGACCGCACCACCCGCATCATCCAGCTCATCATCACCGGGGCCTTTATCGCCCTGGCGGGGCAGCTTTTCAATCTGCAGATCCTGCAGCGGGAAAAGTATGCGGTCCAGTCGGAGAAAAACCGTTCCCGCCGGCTGCGCCTCGAGCCGCCGCGCGGTATCATCTACGACCGCAGCGGCACCCCGCTGGTGGAGAACCGGCCCAGTTATGTTCTCAGCGTCATCCCCATCGAGGTGCGCAACAACGACAAGTCGCTTGCCTTTCTCGCCGGGCTGATGCAGGAAACACCCGATGAAATCAAACGCCGGTTGGCGCGTGCGGACAATCCCTTTCTCCCCTTCAAACTCCGCCGGGACATTGACTATGGCGTACTGGTGCAGCTCGAGGAGCACAAGCTCGAGTATCCGGGTGTCACCTACGAGATCGAATCGCGGCGCACCTATCCGGCCGGACTAAAGTCGCCCCATCTCTTCGGTTATATCGGGGAGATCTCCAAAAGTGAGCTGCAGCGGCGGCAGGAGGAGGACATGCTGCCGGGGGATCTGGTGGGCAAGAAGGGTTTTGAGGCCTACTATGACCGGGAGCTGCGCGGCCAGGTCGGCTACAAGGTGGTCATCGTCGATGCGGTCGGGCGCATGGCCAGCGATCAGACCGGTTCGAGCGAACAGGCCGCCAAGCGGGGCAGGGATTTCTATCTCGCCCTGGATGCGAATTTGCAGGCCCTGGCCGACTCGCTCTTCGCTGACAAGCGGGGCGGCCTGGTGATGGTCGACACCCGCGACGGGGGGGTGCTGGCGCTCTGCAGCAAGCCCGATTTCGACCCCGAGATTTTCACCGGCACCCTCACCAACGAGGATTGGCAGCGGCTGGTCAACGATCCGGCCAAACCCCTCTATGACCGGATGATTCAGAGTTCTTATCCCCCGGGCTCAACCCTCAAGATGGTCGCCGCGACCGCTGCACTGGAGGAGCGCAAGGCCAACCAGGAGACCTATTTTTCCTGCGGAGGGGGCGTCAGCTTCGGCGACCGCGTCTTCTCCTGCTGGAACAAGGGGGGCCACGGCTCTCTCAACCTGATCGACGCCCTCAAGGTCTCGTGCAATGTCTATTTTTACCGGTTGAGCTTGCGCCTCACCGTCGATGAATGGGCGCTCTATGCCAGCCGTTACGGCCTGGGCAAACGGACCGGGATCGATCTGCCGGCCGAGGAGAAAGGAACCCTGCCCGACCGCGCCTATCTCGACCACGCCTTCGGCAAAAAAGGCTGGACCAACGGTATGATGCTCAACCTCGGCATCGGCCAGGGCGATCTGCTCGTCACCCCCGTGCAGATGGTCCAGTACACGACCATCATCGCCAACAAGGGGCGCTACTATCCCCTTCATCTGGTCCACAAGATCTACGATCCACGCACCCAGAGCTTTTTCAGGCAAAAGCTCGCTCCACGCACAGTCGAGGGGATTTCGGACGCCACCTATGATATCATCCGGGAAGGAATGTACCGGGTGGTCAACAGTCCGGGCGGGACCGGGCACAACAGTTATCTGGACGATGTCGTGGTAGCCGGCAAGACCGGCACTGCGCAGAATCCCCACGGTGAGCCGCACGCCTGGTATGTCGGCTTCGCCCCCTTTGACCATCCCGAGGTGGCGATCTGCGTCCTGGTCGAGAACGGCGGCGGAGGCGGGGCGACCTCCGGGCCGATCGCCGGGCGGCTGCTGCGCCGCTATTTCGATCTGCAAAAAAAGTCGCCAGCGCTGGCTGCGGCGCCCAAACCCTAGAGAGTGCACCATGCTCGATGAGATCCGCAATACCCGGGTGGACAAGGTCATCCTGATCTGCGTCCTGCTTTTTTCCCTCTTCAGTCTGCTGGCGGTTTACAGCGCGACCCATGGCAGCAGGGTGGCGGCGATCCATGACAATTTTTACAAGCAGATCATCTGGGTTGTGGCCGGTTTGCTGCTCTTCTTCGCCCTCACCTATGTGCCGCTGCATATCATCTTCTCGCTCGCCTATCCCCTTTACGGCATCCTGCTGGTGATGATTCTGGGCATCGATCTGGTGGGTTCGATCAGCGGCGGGGCGCAGCGCTGGTTCGAGGTGGGAGGGATCAAGGTTCAGCCCTCAGAGTTCATGAAACCGGTAGTGGTGCTGACCCTGGCCCGCTTTCTTTCGCCTGAGCATGCCAATCCCAACCGGCTGAAGAACCTGCTCATTGCCTTCGCCATCGTCCTCGCCCCCTTTGTGCTGGTGCTCAAGCAGCCCGATCTCGGCACCAGTCTGGTCTATCTTTCGATGGTCATTCCGGTGCTCTACTGGCGCGGCCTCAGTCCCTTCACCATCTTTGTCGTGGTTGCGCCCCTCTTTGCCTTTCTGGCCTCGTTCAATTATTACGCCTTCAGCGCCGTCATTCTGCTCATCAGCGTGGTCCTCTATCTCTCCCGGCGCGGCAAGCGGGTGGCCTGGACGGTTTTTGTGATGAATGTCTTCGTCGGCACCCTCTCCCCCCTGGTGTGGAGCGGCCTGCATGGCTATCAGCAGCAGCGCATCCTCACCTTTCTCGGGCTGGTCGAGGATCCGCGCGGAGTGGGCTATCAGATCATCCAGTCGATGGTGGCGATCGGCTCCGGGGGTATTTTCGGCAAGGGGCTGCTGCACGGCACCCAGACCCAGCTGCGTTTTCTGCCGGCGCAGCATACCGATTTCATCTTTTCCGTGCTCGCTGAGGAGTGGGGCTTTATCGGTTCGCTGGCCGTCCTCGCCCTCTTTTTTGTTTTCATCATGCGCGCCATCAAGATCGCCGCTTCCAGCAGCTACCGTTTCGCCAGCCTGGCCGCGATGGGTATGGCGACCATTTTCGCTTTTCAGGCGATCGTCAATCTCGGCATGACCATGGGAATCATGCCGGTGACGGGGGTCCCGCTCCCCTTTATCAGCTACGGGGGGTCGGCGATGTTGACCAATATGACCATGGCGGCCCTGCTTTCGAACGCCATCACCCAGCGTTATTTCTGATTCCGGCAGAAACATCGGCGGCGGGACTGTAGCCTGCACTCCGGCGTTCTCCCTCGGAACCACTGCTGATCACTCTCTTGCGGAGGAATTTTCATGCACCCCGTGCTCTTTAAAATCGGCGCCTTCGAGATGCGTTCCTACGGATTCGCCCTCGCCATCTCCTTTCTCCTCGGCATCTATCTGGCGGTGCGGCGCGGCCGCAAGCGCGGGATCGATCCCGAGAAGATCATGGATCTTTCGGTGGTGATCATCCTCGCCTCGATCATCGGGGCGCGCTTTATGTATGTCATCTTTCACCTCGACGAGTTCGCCGGCCACTGGACCGACACCTTCAATCCCTTTCAGAGCAACGGCCAGATCGGCATCGCCGGCCTGACCATGCTCGGCGGGGTGGTCCTTGCCGTCGTCTGCTCCCTGCTCTATCTGCGCGCCAAAAAGCAGCCCATTCTCCGGATTGCCGACACCATCATCCCCCTCTTCTTTCTCGGTGAGGCCATCACGCGCATCGGCTGCTACCTGAACGGCTGCTGTTACGGCATCCCCTGTGACGGCCCCCTGTGCGTGGTCTTTCCTCCCGACAGTCCGGCCGGGGCGATGTACCAGGGCATCCACATCCATCCCGCCCAGCTCTACTCCTCAGCCTATGCCCTGCTCGTCTTCATCATCATGCTGGTCATCGACCGCAAGCCCAAATACGACGGCTTTCTGCTCTATCTCTTTTTCATCTTTTACGGAGTCGGCCGCTTTATCATCGACCTCTTCCGCTACTATGAGAGTTCGATGATCCTGCTTCCCCTCGGGGCCAAGGGGTTGAGCATGAACCAGGGGATCAGCCTGGCCTTTATCGTCATCGGCATCTTTTTGCTGGTCCGGCAGGGGCGCCGGGAGCGGGTGGGGGCGGCGCCAGGTAAATAATAAAATATTTCTTGACTTTAAAGGGCGACAATGATATTTTAAGTTAGGTAAAAATAGTACTTTTTTGCCCTTTTGAGGCCGTATGGATCCGGCCCTGCATCTTTGCATCTGGCACACGGGTATCAACTGCCACTCAAGATCTGTAGGAGAGATGTATGAAAAGAGAGCCTATTGTCAGGATTCTCGGCGGGATGGCGTTAGCGGCGATGGTTGTGGTGTGGAGCGGCTGCAGCAGCTCCCGGCAGGTCTCGTTGGCTACAGAACAGGCTGCCCTCTCCGGTGCTGAAGAGAAGGCCACCACAGACACCCAGACGGCGAACAAGAGCAGCGACGAGGACGAGGTGATGCGACTGCTCGGCCTCAACAAGAGTGAGAGCGCCGTCGAGGCGGCCCCTCAGCCCACTGCAGCGGGTCTCGAAGAGGATCGCAAGCGGCTCGAGGAGGCCCTCAAGGAGAGGGACATCGAGATCGCCAATCTCAAGGCGGAGCTGGCCGAGCGCGACCGCCAGCTCAACGCGGCGGAGAGCGCCGAACCGCCGATGGAGATCAGGCCGGTCAGGACTCCCGTCTCCGGCAGCGGCACCTTTCAGGAGCGCTATGATCGGGCGCGCGCCCTCTATGAATCCCGCCGCTACAAGGAGGCCATTCAGGAATTCGCCGCCCTGCTCTCGACCGATTCGAGCCACAAGCTCGCCGACAACTGCCAGTACTGGATCGGGGAGTGCTACTACGGCATGCGCGCCTACAACCAGGCGATCATTGAATTCGAAAAGATCTTCACCTTCAACGATTCCGACAAGAATGACGATGCCCAGCTCAAGCTCGGGCTCTGCTACACCCGCATCGGCAATGTCGAAAAGGCCAAAGCCGAGTTCCAGAAGCTGGTCGATACCTATCCCGAGAGTGAGTTCATTTCCCGGGCGCAGTACTATCTGCAGACCCTGTGAGGCGGGGGGCCGGCAGGCTCGTCCCGTCCGGGGGCAGGAGTTTTCCATCAGGGTGGCGCCAGCGCCACCCTTTTTTTTATTGCATTTGTCATGAATTTTTAATAATTTATTAAGACCAGAACTTTCTTGACCTTACATCTCGTCAATTCCGTCACCTCGTGCAAAAAATCGGACTGAACAAGGATGAAAAACCGGCTGAGGGTTCTCTATCTATCGACTGAAGTAGCACCATTTGCCAAGACCGGGGGGCTGGCCGATGTCGCCAGCGCTCTTCCCAAGGCTCTCTTTGAGCAGGGGCATGATGTCCGGGTGATGATGCCCAAATATGGCAACATCAGCGAAAGGCGCTATACCCTGCGTGAGGTCATCCGTCTCAAGGACATCCCCATCGGCGTCGGCGGTCAGGAACATGTCGTCAGCGCCAAATCGGCTTTTCTTCCCGAGACCAAGGTCCAGGTCTATTTCCTCGATTACAAGCCCTTCTTCGAACGCAGCGATTACTACGTCGACTCCGCCACCGGCAAGGACTTTCCCGACAACGCCCAGCGCTTTTTCCTCTTTTGCAAGGCGGTTCTGGAAACGATCAAGCTGCTGCACTGGGAACCCCACATCATCCACTGCAACGACTGGCAGACCGCCCTCATCCCCTGGCTGTTGAAGAACCACTACCAGGATGATCCCTTTTTCGCCAAGGCGATCACGGTGCTCTCCATCCACAATCTCGCCTTTCAGGGGATTTTTCCGCAGAGCGTGCTTCCCGAGCTGGGACTGGCGGCGGAGCTCGGCCAGGCGGGCACCGATCTCGAGTTTTATGGCAAGGTCAGCTTTCTCAAGGCCGGGATCAGGAGCGCCGATCTGATCACCACGGTCAGCCCGACCTACTCCGCCGAGATTCAGAGCGATCCCGAACTGGGCTGCGGCCTGCAGGGTGTGCTGCTGGAGCGCAAGGAGGACCTGTGCGGTATCCTTAATGGAGTCGATTACGGCATCTGGAATCCCGAGAAGGATGCTCTTATTCCGGTCAAATACAGCGCTGCGACCCTCAAGGACAAGGAGAAGAACAAAAAGGCCCTCGCCAAGGAGGCCGGCTTTCCCTTCGATCCGGCGGTGCCCGTCGTCGGCATGATCTCCAGGCTGACCAGCCAGAAGGGGTTCGACCTCGTCGCCGCGGCGATCGACGACCTGCTCAAGCTCAAGATCCAGCTGGTCATCCTCGGCACCGGCGATCCCGTCTATCACAAGCAGCTCGAAAAACTGGCCAAGGCCCATCCCAAGCAGGTGGCCCTCTTTCTCAAATTTGATGATACCCTCGCCCACCTGATTGAGGCGGGCAGCGATATGTTCCTGATGCCCTCGCTCTACGAGCCCTGCGGCCTCAATCAGATGTACAGCCTCAAATACGGCACCATCCCGATCGTGCGCAAGACCGGAGGCCTGGCCGACACCATCATCGACGCCGATGCGGATCCCAATAACGGCAACGGTTTTGTTTTCGCTGAATATAAAGCCAAGGCGATGGTCGATGCAGTGCGCCGCGCGGTCGCGGCCTTCCGCGACGAGAAGGGCTGGCAGAAGCTGATCAAACGCTGCATGAAGCAGGATTTCTCATGGCAGCTCGCCGCCGACAAATATATCAGGCTCTATCTCAAACTGGAAACGGCCAAGAAGAAAAAATAGGCCGGATAAAATTCCCGGCCCGCCTCCTGCGACTCGCTATCCTCCCCTCAGACATCCGGCATGCCCGGGCAAACACCCCTGGATCCCGGGGGTTTTTGTTTTGCCCTCGGCTTGAGATTGTGTTTCAATCTGATACAAATATGTCTTGCAGAACGACAAAAAAGGGCGACGGCGGGGCAAAACCGGCGGCAGCAAACGCGGGGGCTTGCGACGGGACCATCTTTTAATATAAAAAGTTACAAGTAGATAGACCTTCAGCATCCTGCGGCGCGAACCGCGGGAACGACGGCCTGGCCGCAGATTTGCTGGCATTAACTTTGCATAAAGAGGGCTAACGGCCGCGCCGGGCGACGGGGAGAGGAATGCCCGGCTGCGCGTCCGGTCATGGCGTCTTCAAGCAAACAGGCATTGGATGGATGGTATAGAAATAACAGTAGACCGTGTCGGCGCCCTGCGCGATATCGGCTTGTTCCGGGTCCGGGGCTATGTGGATACGACGACCTCTCCTGAATTGCAGCGCATGCTGACCGAGATCATTCACGACGGGGTCACCCAGATCATCATCGACCTGGGGGCGGTTAACTATGTCAGCAGCGCGGGGTGGGGGGTATTTGTTGGGGAGATTCGCGGCCTGCGCGAGCAGGGCGGTGATCTCAAAATTATTCAGATGATCCCGGAAGTGAATGAAGTGTTTGAAATGCTCGAGTTCAATCGGATCCTGACCTGCTACGACTCGCTCGAAGAGGCCATTGACGATTACGACTTTTGTCAGGGCGTGGATTTGCGGGCCTCCCTGGCAGAAGGGGCCGCCGCCGGCAAGGCGGTGCCGGCCTGGGAGACGGATCGTGTTGTCGAAAATCCCGCTGATTACATCCCCCCGGCGAACAAGGAAAGCCGCACCAACCGCAATATCACCATCGCCCGAGGCCGAGGCATCGACGATGTCGATCTGCCTCTCAACGAAAAAATCAAAAAGCTGGTGACCGAGAACCCGCTCATGACGCCCTGGGGCATCAAGCGGCAGCTCAACTCGCCCAGGTTCGGCTATACACGAATCGGGTTTTTCAAGCTGCGCGGCATCCTGAAGCGGCTCGGACTGGAGACCAGGGCGAAGCGCTACCGCTTTTACCGCTCCCGCTGATCCGGCTCCTCCGGCCGGAAGGCCTTGGATCCCTTGTTCCCGTTCCTCCACTCGCCGGGTTTCCTGGCGGCATACAGAAGAGGAGATTGAAATGAAACGCCCGTTGCTCTTTGTTTACGGGTATATGGCGGCCCTGCTGCTCGGCGCCGTTCAGGGAAATGCCCAAACCGCATCGCCCGAGTTCTCTCCCGAGGCGCTGCGGGTGACCCCGGGCGATGCGATTCATCTCTATATCTACGAGAATCTCTTCCCCTCGGAGAAGGGCAAGTTCGTCAGCAATTATCACGACAAGGAATTCGTCGTCGACGGCCTGGGCCAGATCACCCTGGGCCCCCTCGGCCGCGTGCAGATCGCGGGGCTCAAGGCGGAAGAGATCGCCCAGGTCCTGCAGGAAAAGTTCAAGCCCTTCGCCAAGGACCCCTTCATCATCGTCGTCCCCCTCATCCGCCTCGAACTCAAGGGGGGCTTTAGCCAGCCCGGACTCTACCGCTTCAATCCCAACATCTCCTTCTGGGAGGTGATCAAGGAGGTGGGGGGGCTGCACTCGCTCTCTTCCTATGAGGATATGTTCATTCTGCGCAACGGCCAGGCGCTCTATCGCGGATTCGGGGATGCCTTTTATCGCGGCCAGTCGCTTTACGAACTCGGGCTGCAGTCGGGCGATGAAATCGTCGCCCCGCGGGTGAACCGGCTTTCGTTCGATACCATCATCCGCTACATCCAGTTCGCCATGTCCCTGTTCACCTTTTATTTTGTCCTGATCAATTATAACAAGAATGACAATTCAAATTCCCTCTAACGGTTTTTTGCTGACATGGATGATCTCGATCTTTTAATGCCCGCCGGCGAGCAGCAGTCCGCTCCCATGGATTTCGGCAAGTTTTTCAACGGGTTCTGGAAGCGCAAGTGGATCATCTTGCTCCTGACCCTCATCGGCGCGGCCTGGTTTTTCTGGGACTCCAAGAACGAAAAGCCGGTCTACAGCACCTTTGCCACCATCAAAACCCGCAGTTTCGACTCCGATGCCGAGAGCATACTCAGCCGTGATCGTCAGGCCGAGCTGCGCAGCCGCAGCTTTGCCGAGCGCGTCGCTGCGCGTATGGGCCTGGCCCTGCAGATGGGGACCAAGGCCGGCCCCCTCGGCGATGTTTTCAGCGAGTTTCATACCACCACCAGTCCGACCCCGGGCAAGTACAAGATCCAGGTCGATGACAACGGTACCTTCTCCATTTTTTCGGTCGACTATCCCGAGGAGACCCTGCTGGACAGCATGAGCGTCTGGGATGTCATCTCCCGCGAATACACCTACGAAGGTTTCACTTTCCGTCTCAATCCCAAGTGGGTGGAGCACTCCCAGTTCGTCACCTTCAAGATCCGTCCCTTCGAGCGGGCGGTCGCCGAACTGAACACCATGGTCACCGCCGAGGTGAGCAAGAACGGAAACCTGATGAAGCTGACCATCAAGGGGGAGGACCGCGATGGTCTCTCTGATCAGCTCAACCAGATCGCCGACATCTACGTCCAGGAGACCCTGATGCTCAGGGACCGGGATGCCAACTCTTATCGCAAGCGGCTCGAGGGCAGCCTCGAGGTCGCCGCCGAGAAAGTGCGTGCGGCCGATGCCGATCTGCGCAATTTCTATTCCAAGTATCCCCTCTCCCTCGATGCCGCCAAGAAGACCATCCTCGACGAGATGCAGCGCAACAGCTATACCCTGCGCGAGATCCCCCAGCAGCGCCAGCAGCTGACCCAGCTCCTCGAGAAGCTGGGCGAGCCGGTGGTCGGTTCGGACCCTGAGCAGTACCGGAGGCTGATCGTCCGCCAGCTCGCCAATTTTTCCGCCATGCGCGATGAGCCCGCCCTGGCCCTGCTGCGTGATCAGCTCGACAGCCAGGAGAAGCAGCTCCAGGATCTGATGCGCGACTATTCGAACGATTATGCCCCCCTGGTCAGCCTGCGCACGAGCATCCGCGAGACCCAGGACAACATCATCGCCTTCGCCTCCAATTACCGCAACACCCTGGCGCAAAAGGAGAGCGAGACCCGGATCAAGATGGCGGATATCCAGTCCCAGCAGCGCATGCTGCCCGAGGACGAGTACCGTCTGATGGAGCTGGAACGCAACAAGAAGGTCAGCGAGGACCATTACACTGCCCTTTACACCAAGCTGCAAAAGCTGGAGATCGCCGACGGTGGCGAGGGCGAGGACATTGCGGTTCTGGACCGGGCGATCAAGCCGACCGTGCCGATCAACCCGAGCCAGTCGACCAAGATCTTCATCGGGGCCGCGCTCGGCCTGGTGGCGGGGCTGGCGCTGTCGCTCGGGATCGATCTTGCCGACCGCCACATCCGCACCCCCGGGGATGTGGAGCGCCACCTCAATCTCAAGGTGCTTGGGGCGATCCCCAATGTGGATTTTAAGGACATCCCCGAGTATCACGATCATGAAAAGGCCAAGCAGATCGACCGGCAGCTGGTGACCCATGATTATTCGCCCACCCCGATCGGTGAGGCCTACCGCTCCCTGCGCACCCAGATCATCTTTTCGCGGACCCACGAGCGGCCCCACTCCATCGCCATCACCAGCGTCGCCCCGGAGGAAGGCAAGTCCTTCACCGCTTCGAATCTGGCGATCATTTTCGCCCAGCAGCGCACCAACACCCTGCTGGTCGACGCCGATCTCCGCCGCGGGGTGCTGCACAACACCTTTCAGATGCACCGCGAGCCGGGGCTGGCCAACTATCTCAGTTCCAGCGTCACCCTCTCCTCGATCGTACAGCAGACCCACGTGCCCAATCTCTCCTTCATCAGCTGCGGGGTGCTGCTGCCCAACCCCTCTGAGCTGCTGGGTTCGCCCCTGATGCGCCGCTTCCTTGACGAGGCGAGCCGCAAGTTCGATATCGTCCTCTTCGATACGCCCCCTCTGGATGCGGCGACTGATGCTGTCGTGCTGGGCACCCAGGTCAACGCCGTCGTGCTGGTTGTGCGCGCGGGCAAGACCAAAATCGGCAAGGCCAAGGAGAAGATGGAAATCTTTCATACCGTCCCTGTCAAACTGGTCGGTGCGGTCCTCAACAGCTCCGACACCCAGCTGGTGCAAAACTACAGCTATTACCATTATTAAGCGAAAGGCCGGACACGACCATGCATCTTCTCCTGACCGGCGGTGCCGGTTTCATCGGTTCCCATTTTTCCCGCAAGCTGCTCGATGAGGGGCATGAGGTCGATTGTCTGGACAATTTCAACACCTATTACGACCCCGCCCTCAAACGCGAGAACGTTCAGCCATTTCTCGATCATCCCCGCTACCGGCTCATCGAGGGCGACATCGTCGACTGGCCGGCGGTGGAGCGCCTCTTCGCCGAGCGGAGCTATGACAGCGTGGTCCATCTCGCCGCGCGCGCCGGGGTGCGGCCTTCGATCCGGGAGCCCCTGCTCTACGAGCAGGTGAATGTGCTCGGGACGATGCACATCCTTGAGGCTGCCCGCCAGCATGGAGTGGGCAGGATCGTCTCCGCCTCCTCCTCGTCGGTCTACGGCAGCAACAGCAAGGTCCCCTTTTCCGAGAGCGATCCGGTCGATCATCCGATCTCGCCCTATGCAGCGACCAAAAAGGCGGGGGAGCTGATGGCCTTCACCTGGCACCATCTCTACGGCCTTTCGATCAGCTGCATGCGTTTTTTCACGGTCTACGGCCCGCGCCAGCGGCCCGACATGGCGATCCACAAGTTCGCCCGGCTCATCTGTTCGGGGCAGCCGGTGCCGGTTTTCGGTGACGGCCGTTCGCGCCGCGACTATACCTATATCGACGACATCATTGCGGGACTGTACGCCGCCCTGCTCCGCTGCGAGGGCTATCATATCTATAACCTGGGCGAATCCAATACCATCGAGCTGCTCGAGCTCATCCATCTGCTCGAGGAGGGGCTCGGGCGCAAGGCCGTGCTCGAGTTCCATCCCGACCAGCCCGGGGATGTGCCCATCACCTATGCCGACATCAGCCTGGCGCGCAGGGAGCTCGATTACCGCCCCTCGACCCCGATTGAGCGCGGCATCGGCCTGTTTGCTGAATGGTACAAGAGCCGACATAAATAGTGCATCCATTGCCCGATTGTGCGGTCAGACTGCCCTGCAGGCGCTGACCTGTGAATTTTGATGAAGTGAGTGGTATGGTCTCTGAGAAGGAAAGATTCCTGGGGAATGTGATGCGGGTGGCGGATGTCCTGACCCTGCTCTTGACCTTTCCCCTCGCCTATTTCGTCGACGAGTTCATCCGGACGGTCGCCGAACTCAACGTCAAGGCCTACGCGGTCTCCCCGACCTTTTCTGGATTTCTCTATTTCGCCTCCAACTACTGGATGATGATCATCGGTTTCCCCATCATCTGGGCGGGGATTTTCTCCCTTTACGGCATTTACCGCAATTATCGCACCCGCTCCTTCCGCAAGTATACCTGGCTTCTCTTCGTCTCGACAGTCTGGGCGACCATCGCGTCCGGAAGCCTGATCTTCATCCTCAAGCTCGAACTGGCCAGCCGCCTCTATTTTTCGGTCTTTGTCATTCTCGCCTTTGCCCTCCTGCTGCTCGAGCGCAAGCTCCTGCTGCTTTTCCTCGACCGCATCCACAGCCGCGGCTACAACCGGGAGAACCTGCTCATCGTCGGCACCGGCAAGCGGGCGCGCGATTTCATCCGCGCCATCAAGCTCCATTCCAACTGGGGGCTGCACATCGTCGGCCTCATCGACGACGAGCACGGCATGTACGGCAAGGAGGTCGACGGCTACCGGGTGATCGGCCGCATCCAGGACATCCCATTTATTGTCAAGCGGCTGGTGATCGACCGGGTGATCTTTGTCGTGCCGCGGCTCTGGCTCCACCGCATCGAGGAGGCGATCCTCTCCTGCGAGGAGCTGGGCATCTCCACCTCGATCGCCCTCGATCTCTTCAACCTGCACATCGCCCGCACCCGGCAGACCGATTTCAACGGTTTTCCCCTGCTCGAGTTCGAGACCTTTCATGCCAAGGAGTGGCAGCTCTTCATCAAGCGGATCATGGATCTGGTGATCTCCTCCGTGACGCTGATTCTGCTCTCGCCTCTGCTGCTGCTGGTCGCCGTGCTCATCAAGGCCACCTCGCGGGGACCGGTGCTCTTCAAGCAGACTCGCATTGGCCTCAACGGGCGCAAATTCACCCTTTATAAATTCCGTTCGATGGTGGTCGATGCCGAGGCGCGGAAAATGGAGCTCATGCACCGCAACGAGATGGACGGCCCGGTCTTCAAGATCAAGCGTGATCCACGCATCACCTCGATCGGATATATCATCCGCAAGACCAGCATCGACGAGCTGCCCCAGTTTATCAATGTCCTGATGGGCGACATGAGCGTGGTCGGTCCGCGGCCGCCTCTGGTCGGTGAGGTCGAGGCCTACAAGGTCTGGCAGCGGCGCCGCCTGAGCCTCAAACCGGGCATCACCTGCATCTGGCAGGTGAGCGGCCGCAACAAGATCGGATTTGACAAATGGATGAAGATGGATCTGGAATATATCGATAACTGGTCGCTCTGGCTGGATATCAAGATTCTGTTCAAGACGATGTTCGTCGTCGTGACCGGTTACGGGGCTGAGTGAGGAGAGTGAGAAGATGATCAACTATACCCTGCCGGAGGTGGGCAAGAAGCTGCGCATTCTGATGGTGGCGCCCCAACCCTGGTTTCAGCCTCGCGGCACTCCTTTCAGTGTCCTGCACCGGATCAAGGCCCTGAGCCTGCTCGGCCACAGTGTCGATCTGGTCACCTATCCCATCGGCCAGGATGTGCCGATGCCCGGTCTGCGCATCCTCCGCGCCGCCTCCGTGCCCGGCATCAAAAAGGTCAAGATCGGCCCCAGCGGGGCCAAGATCGCCCTCGATGCGGTGCTGTACCGGCGAGCCCGGCAGCAGGCTGCCCGGGGGGGCTATGACCTGCTGCACACCCACGAGGAGGCGGGCTTTTTCGGGGTCAATCTGGCGCGCCGTTACGGGATGCCGCATCTCTATGATATGCACTCCTCGCTGCCCCAGCAGCTGCACAATTTCCGCTTTTCCCGCTCGCGCCTTCTGGTCGGGGCCTTCGAGCGCCTCGAGGCGCGGACCATCCACCAGGCCGCGGCGGTGATCACCATCTGCCCCGAGCTGCAGAACTACGTGGAAGAAAAATTTCCGGGCAAAACCAGCCTGCTCATCGAGAACGTGGCTGACAATGCTTTGCTCTTCCCCCCCGATGCGGCCAACGCCGCCCGGCTGCGGCAGCAGTACGAGTTGGGCTCCAGCCGCATCATCCTCTACTATGGCACCCTCGAGGCCTATCAGGGCATCACCCTGCTCATTGAGAGCGCCGTGCAGCTGTTCGCTGGCGGGGGGATGGACGATGTCCGCTTTCTGCTTGTGGGCGGCAGCCCGGAGCAGGTGGAGGCCTGCAAGGCCCTGACGCGGCAGCACGGGGTGGCGGAGCGCTTCCGTTTCACCGGCTTTGTCCAGCCCCAGCTCATCCCCGCCTTTATCGATCTGGCGGAAGTGCTGGTCTCGCCGCGGCTGAGCGGCACCAATTCTCCCCTCAAGATCTACTCCTATCTGCGATCGGGTCGGGTGATCGTCGCCACGCGCCACATCACCCACACCCAGATCCTCAATGATGAGGTCGCCATTCTGGCTGATGTCACCGCCGAGGGTTTTGCAGACGGGATGCGCCGGGCGCTGGTGGAGCGGCCAGAGTCGGCGGCCCGGATCGCTGCGGCGGCGGCCCTGGCCGAGAGGGCGTACAGCTATACGGAGTATCTGCGCCGCGTGCAGTGGATCGTGGCCCATGCGGCAGGGCAGCCCAATTGAGCGGCCTCAGGGAGCGGGTGCAGAGCGTACGGCGCCGGTACTGTAACCGGCTGCCCGGGCAGCGGACGGGGCGGGGGTAGGCGGTCATGTGCGGAATCTGCGGCATTTACAACCGGGAGAGCGGAGCAGCGGTGGCCGGGGCCGATATCAAGGCCATGTGCGACGCCATCATCCACCGCGGCCCCGATGATGAAGGGCAGTACATCCACGGCCCCGTCGGCCTGGGCATGCGCCGCCTCGCCATCATCGATCTCGCCACCGGCCGCCAGCCGATCTTCAATGAGGAGGGCGATGCCGTCATCGTCCTCAATGGCGAGATCTATAACCACCTTGAACTCAAGCGTGATCTCGAAAAGCGCGGCCACCGTTTCCGCACCCGCAGCGACACCGAGGCCATCCTCCACGCCTATGAGGAGTACGGCGAGAACTGTCCTTCGCACCTCAACGGCATGTTCGCCTTCGCCATCTGGGATGCCAGGCGTCAGCGCCTCTTCATAGCCCGCGACCGCATCGGCAAAAAGCCCCTCTACTACCATTTCGACGGCAGGCGGCTGGTCTTCGCCTCCGAGATCAAGGCGATTCTGCGTTTGCGGGAGATCCCGCGCGAGGTCGATCCCCGCGCGCTCGACGCTTATCTGACCTATGAATACATCCCCGCGCCCCTCAGCATCTTCAAGGGGATCCGCAAGCTGCCCCAGGGCCACTGGCTCAGCCTGGACCGGGAGGGGCTGCGCATCCGGCGCTACTGGCAGCTGCACTATCGCGCCAGCGCCGCCTCCGAGGCCGAACTGGCGGCCGAGTTTCTCGATCTACTGCGCGACGCCGTCCGCATCCGGCTGATGAGCGAGGTGCCCCTCGGGGCTTTTCTCAGCGGCGGTCTCGATTCGAGCGCGGTGGTGGCGATGATGAGCCAGACCGCCGAGAAGGGGGTGAAAAGCTATTCGATCGGCTTTGACAATGCCACCTACAACGAGCTGCCCTGGGCCCGCATGGTGGCGCGCCACTTCGGCACCGAGCACCACGAGGAGATCATCACCCCGGACGCCGTGGGGCTGACCGAACGCATTGTCCGCCAGCTCGACGAGCCGCTCGGGGATTTCAGCGTCTTCCCGACCTGGATGGTCTCGGAGATGGCGCGCAAGCACGTCACGGTGGTCCTCTCGGGCGACGGCGGCGACGAGCTGCTGGGGGGCTACGAAACCTACATCGCCGAACGCATGGCGCGCCGCTACGCCCGGCTGCCGGGCTGGCTGCGCAAGGGGGCGATCGAGCCCCTGGTCGCCCTGCTGCCCCCGACCGAGAAGAAAAAGGGGTTTATCAACAAGTCGCGGCGTTTCATCGAGGGCTGCCGCCTGCCCGCCGATCTCCAGCACGTGCGCTGGATGATCTTTCTCCAGGAGGCTGAAAAGGGGCTGCTCTACAGCCCGGCCCTGGGCGAAGCGCTTGCGGACCAGGATCCCTATGGATTCATCCGCCAGGCCTTCGCCGCCTGCGATTCACCGCTACCCCTCGACCAGCAGGAGTATGTCGACATCGTCACCTATCTGGCCGACGATATCATGGTCAAGGTCGACCGCATGTCGATGGCGGTTTCGCTGGAGGCGCGCGCCCCGTTCCTGGACTACCGCCTGGTCGAGTTCTGCGCCTCGCTGCCCCCGCACCTGCGCCTCAACGGCAAGCGCAGCAAGTACATTCTCAAACGGGCCTTCCGGGGCATCCTGCCGGACGAGATCCTCGACCGGCGCAAGGAGGGGTTCAGCATCCCGATCAAAAGCTGGATGAAGGGGGAGCTCAAGCCGATGCTGCTCGATTTTCTATCACCGTCGGCCCTGGCGGCGACAGGCTGGTTCGAGCCCGCCCATGTGCAGCGGCTGATCGGGGAGCACCTGGACGGGCGCGAGAATCACAGCCATCGTCTCTGGGCGCTGCTGATGTTCCAGATGTGGCATCACCAATACATGCGCTGACGCCAGTGCAAAGGGGCGGCGGAGCATGAATCCGCCGCATGGAGTCTTTATTTCACCACAGTCCCGCGCCGGGGAGGAGGGGGCTGTTTAACAGGAGAGATCATGCAACGCGACCTCAACCAGCTTGGCCAAAACGAATTCGACCTTCTCATCGTTGGCGGGGGGATCTATGGAGCCACTGCGGCGCGCGAGGCGGCCCTGGCCGGCCTTTCGGTGGCCCTGATCGAAAAGAATGATTTTGCCTCGGGCACTTCGGGCAACAGCCTCAAGATTGTGCACGGCGGACTGCGCTACCTGCAGCACGCCGACCTCAAACGCATGCGCGAATCGATCGCCGAGCGCAGGGTTCTGCTGCGCATCGCCCCCCATCTGGTTCATCCCCTGCCCTGCGTCATGCCGACCTACGGGCATGCCATCAAGGGGCCGGAGGTGATGCGTATCGCCATGCTGATGAATGATGTGCTCAGCGCCGACCGCAATCTGGGCGCCGATCCGGGGCACACCCTGCCGATGGGCCGGGTGATTTCGCGGCAGCGTTTCCTTGACCTCGTCCCCCACGTCGAGAAGCAGCGTCTCAACGGCGGGGCGGTCTGGTACGATGCGACCATGTACAATTCGGAGCGGCTGGCCCTGGCCTTTGTGCGCTCGGCGGTGGAGCAAGGGGCGGTGGCGGCCAACCATCTCGCCGCGGAGGAGTTTCTCCTCCAGGAGGGGCGGGTGACCGGGGTGCGCGCCCGGGACGGGATCGGCGGCGGGACCGTGGAGATCCGCGCCCGTATGACCCTTACCTGTGCCGGCCCCTGGATCAACGACCTCTTTGCCCGGCTTGGCGAAAGGCGCCCGTCCGAGCAGCCCTTCTCGACCGCCCTCAATCTGGTCGTCAAGCGCCGGTTGAGCGAGGCCTACGCCTTCGGCGTCAACAGCAAGAGGGAGTTCAAGGACAAGGATGCCCTGATCAAAAAGGGCTCGCGCCTGCTCTTCGTGGTGCCCTGGCGGGACTATACCATGATCGGCACGGACCATCGCCCCTGGCAGGGCACGGCCGGGGAGTACCGGGTGAGCGAGGCCGATATCGTTAGTTTTCTCCGCGAGGTCAACGAGGCGATGCCGGGGGCGGATATCCGCCGCGAGGAGGTGACCTTTTTCTACGGTGGACTGCTCCCGATGGCGGGAGTCAATCCCGGCAGCGGGGATGTCAGCATCACCAAGCACTTCCGGATCCACGACCATGAGCAGGAGCAGGGGGTGTCCGGACTGCTCAGCATTTTGAGCGTAAAATATACGACCGCCAGGGGTGTGGCCGAAGCCGCGGTGCGGGCGGTTGGCCGCAAGCTTGGTAAAAAGATCGATGGCAAAGCGGGCCGCAAGCGGCATGTGTGGGGAGGGGATGTCGGGGATTTCGCCGGCTTTCTCGCCGTCCAGCAGGCGGAGCGGCCCGAGCCGGTCAGCGAGGTGCAGATGGAGCAGCTGGCCCGCAATTACGGCACCGGCGTCGGCGAGGTCTTCAAGGCGGGCGGGGGGAACCGGGAGTGGCTGCGGCCGGTGGCCGGGCAGGAGCGGGTGCTGCGCGCCGAGGTGCTTCACGCCGTCCGTCACGAAATGGCCCTGACCCTGGCCGATGTGGTGCTACGCCGCACGGAGTTGGGCTCGGGCGAGTATCCGGGCGATGAGGCGGCGGCCGATGCGGCCGCGATCATGGCGGCTGAACTGGGCTGGGATGCGCAGCGGATGCAGCGCGAGCTGGCCGATCTCAGACGCCTCTATCAACCGGCGTAGATTTCCTGCTTTGAAAATTGCGCAAAATTGTGTACCGTGTAGGGAAAGCCAGTAAATAATTAATTATTCACCAATGATCAGGAACTTGAGGTTTTTATGGCAGATACCATCGGCTCTTATCTGTGGAAGGGCAGCGACGAAAAGACCATTGACGAGGTGCGCCGCTACTGGACGGACAACGTCAACACCACCCAGTTCTGGACGGGGGATCCCCGCCAGATCGGCTCCCCTGAATTCTACGACACGGTGGGGGCTTTCATCCGCAAGAACTATGAGCATCGCTACCGGTTGATCGCCAGCGAGGCGGCCAAATATCCCGGGGGCAGGATGCTCGAGATCGGCTGCGGCGCGGGCTGGGAGCTGGTCGCCTGGGCCCAGGCGGGGATGCAGGTCTCCGGCATCGATCTCTCCTCGGGGGCGCTCGAGCTGGCCAGGGGCAATTTCGAGCACAACAAGCTCGAGGCCGAGCTCAAACTCGGCAATGCGGAGCAGCTCCCCTTCGAGGACAACACCTTCGACATCGTCGCCTCCTTCGGCGTGCTTCACCAGACCCAGAGCACCGAGAACGCGGTCGCCGAGGTCAAGCGGGTGCTCAAGCCCGGCGGCGAGGCGGCCATCACCCTCTACTACAAGTACTCGTGGAAGATCCTGCTGACCCAGCTCGGGCGGGTCAATTTCGAGTTCGCCCACGAGGATGCCCCGATCACCCGCCTCTACGACAAAAAACAGCTGCGCGAACTCTTCAAGGAGTACAGCTCGGTGGAGGTTTTTCTCGACTACACCCGGGCCACCCGTTCTCCGCGCAAGGGGGGACTGGCGTGGCTCTTCAACCATCTTTTCGTGCCGGTTTACAATCTGCTGCCCGGCTGCATCCGCAACAAGTTCGGCCATGCCGCGGTCGTGCTGGCGAAAAAATAAGCCAAAGGGAGAAAGACGATGAGGGCTCTGGTCACCGGCGCCTCCGGATTCACCGGCGGCTATATGGTCGATCATCTTGTAGAGCGGGGATATACGGTGCGCGCCTTTGTGCGGCCCACCAGCGACACCGCGCGCCTCAAGGCGAAAGGGGTGGACATCATCACCGGGGATCTGAAGTACAAGGCGGATCTGGCCCAGGCGATGCGCAACATCGATGTGGTCTATCACATCGCTGCACTCTACCGGGAGGCCAATCAGCCCGACCAGGCCTACTGGGACGTCAATGTCACCGGCACGGAGAACGTCATGGCCGCGGCCCTCGAGATGGGGGTGCGCCGGGTGGTGCACTGCAGCACCTGCGGCGTGCACGGACACATCGAAAAGCCCCCGGCCGATGAAAAGGCCCCGATCAAGCCCGGGGATATCTATCAGGAGACCAAGGCCGAGGGCGAAAAGGTGGCGCTCTTTTACAACCGGGAGAAGGGGCTGCCGGTCACCATCGTCAGGCCGGTGGGCATCTACGGGCCCGGCGACGAACGCATGCTCAAGATGTACCGGATGATCTACCGGGGCAAGTTCATCATGTTCGGCGGGGGCAATGTACTCTACCATCTCAGCTACGTCACCGACGTGGTCGAGGGTTTCCGCCTCGCCGGCGAGACTCCCGCTGCGGCAGGAGAGACCTACATCATCGCCGGGGAGAAGTATTTCACCCTTAATGACTTCGCCCGGATGGTCGCTCAAGCCCTCGAGGTCAGGCCGCCGCGATTGCATCCCCCGGTCTGGCCGGTCTATGCGGCCGGCTGGCTCTGCGAAAAGATCTGCATCCCCCTGCGGGTGCAGCCGCCGATCTTCAGGCGGCGCGTCGACATCTTCGTCAAGGACCGGGCCTTTGATATCAGCAAGGCGAAGCGGGAGCTCGGCTTCCAGCCCCGAGTGGAGTTGGAGCACGGCATCCGCCGCACGGCCTACTGGTACAAGGAAAACGGACTCTTGGATTAGTGCTGAATCAAAATCAAGCGGGTGTTATGAAAACCATCAATGTCATTGGCAATTTTTCCGGCCGCAATGCGGGCGACGCCGCCATCCTCGGCGGGGTGCTTGAGGATGTCTCCAGGATCTATCCGGACGCCCTTTTCACGATCCCGACCATCAATCCCGGATTCGTGCAGCGCCAGTTCGCCGAATACCGGGTGCAGACGGTCTCGATGCTGCCCTGGAACGGCTCGATGAAGATTCTCGGGGTGCCGGTCCTGCGCGCCGCCCTCTCGGCGGATGTGATCCTGGTGACCGATGCCATTCTTTTCGATCGCAAGCTCTACAATCCTCTCTTCAACTATCTCTGGACCCTTTCCAGGTTCCTTCCCCGCGCCTTCAGAAAGGGAGTGCCGGTGGTGCTGTACAACTGCAGCCTCGGGCCGATCCGGACCCAGGCGGGCCATGCGGCCCTGCAGGCCATCCTCGACAACACCAGCGCCCTCATCCTGCGCGACCGGGAGTCGGTGGAGCTGCTCGACCGCCAGGGCTTTCATCACCCGCGGGTGATCGAGGGGGCCGACTGCGCCCTCAACGCCAGGCCGGTCGATGAGGCGCGGCTGAATGAGATCTGCCGTGAAGCTGATCTCTTCAGCAGCGGCCGGCCGGTGATCGGCTTCAACGTCAACAGCTATGTCGATGCCTTTGTCCGCCAGGGCGGCACCTTCGGCCGCGAAAACCTGGTCGAACTTTATGCCGCCACCGTCGACAAGGTGATCACGGAACTGGATGTGGATGTCCTCTTCG
>ERZ795059.1558-NODE-1558-length-25345-cov-9.242349_pt1 | contig 25345 bp, 18 predicted proteins | sample MGYA00375143_ERZ795059 | MGnify/ENA primary metagenome ERZ795059 (study PRJEB30188, sample SAMN05720168) | activated sludge metagenome | isolation source: Anaerobic digester | place: USA | collected 2015-01-07 ... | reverse complement strand
TATAAACAACTGTAATGATATACGAAAAGTTTATAAAAATTATTGGAACAATTTCCGACCGAGCTCAAGCCGAAAAATCGAAGCGAACTCAAAAAAATATTTACATTTAACAAAACTTAAATATTATAAAATAATTTTTATAAAGATATACAAAAAAAATTATAAACTTTTATATGAATAAATGGAGGAATTATGTTACCAGATGCTAAAAAGTTTGCTAATGAATGGATAGGATTATGGAATTCGCATAATATTGAAAAAATACTTGAACACTATAGCGAGGAATTTGAAATCACAACTCCGATGATAAAAGTAGCGTTGGGCATTGAAACAGGAATGTTAAAAGGGAAAAAAAAAATTAGAAATTATTGGAATGAAGCTTTAAAAAAAATTCCCGATTTAAAATTTGAACTGATAGAGGTTGCGAAAAGTATTGACACCATAGCGATTTATTATAAATCTGTGATGAATAAAATGGCGATTGAGGTAATGTTTTTTGACGAGTCCGCAAAAATAACAAAAGTAATAGCGCATTATAATTAGATTTATCATTAAGAAAAATATAAATATAATTATCAAATTGAAAAGGAATATATTCTATGATTTCAGAAAAGTATGCGAACGTAATAGGCGCCGGATTAGCCGGCTGCGAAGCCGCGTTGCAATTGGCAAGCCGCGGAATAAAAACTATTCTGTATGAAATGAAACCGGAAAAATATTCTCCGGCTCATAAGCTCCCGACATTCTGCGAGCTTGTTTGCTCGAATTCATTGAAATCATTGGAAACCTCAAACGCGCACGGTTTATTAAAACGGGAATTAATGAAACTAAAAAGTTTTTTAATTGACGAGGCTTTCAAGCTCGCGTTGCCCGCCGGAAAATCATTAAGCGTTGACAGAAAATTATTTTCGGAAAAAATCACGGATTTAATTGTTTCCAATAAAAACATAACAGTTAAGAATGAAGAATGCGTTGACATTGACGATTCTGTTATAACGGTAATAGCGGCGGGACCTTTAATTTCCGATAAATTATTTGAAAACCTGAAAAGATTTTTAACTGCGGATTCGCTGTATTTTTTCGACGCTATTGCTCCTATTATATACGCTGATTCAATTGATTTTGAAAATAGTTCCGTAATATTTGGCAATAGATACGGAGACTTGGGAACCGGAGATTATTTAAATATATTATTAAATAAAAAAGAATATACTGAATTTTACGATAGACTTAACTCGGCTGAAATTCATAATCCGGAGCATTTTGAAGAGAATAAATTTTTTCAAGGATGTATGCCGATTGAGCGAATAGCCAAGTCAGGATTTGACACGTTACGATTCGGGACAATGAAACCCGTAGGATTCAATTACCGCGACGGTTCAAAACCATTTGCAGTTATACAATTAAGAAGAGAAAACTCCGAGGGTTCAATATATAATATGGTGGGATTTCAAACGTGTTTGAAATACGGAGAGCAGGAAAGAATATTTAGGACGCTGCCCGGTCTTGAAAAAGCGGAGTTTGCGCGAAAAGGAAGTATGCACAGAAATTCTTATATTAATTCGCCTGAAAATTTATCGAAAAATTTGAATCTTAAAACCTTTCCGAATATTTTTATTTCAGGACAATTAACCGGAGTGGAAGGATATGTCGAATCAATAGCAACCGGATTAATTGCCGGCGTCAACGCCGCTAATATTATAAATTCGCAAGCTTTTATGATATTGCCAGAGTTTTCTATGATAAACAATTTGATTTCTTATATTACAAATCCTGAAAATTCAAAAGGGTTTCAGCCTATGAACGCTAATTTCGGATTAATGAAACCTTTGAATAATCTTATAAAAAATAAGAAAGAACGATATTTGAAATACGCTGAAAGGTCGTTAAATTCATTTTAAAGCGAGTATAAAAATGAAAAATCTTATCATAAGAAATATGCAGAAAGACGAGATTGGCATAGCGATAGATATGGCGGCTGAGGAAGGTTGGAATCCGGGTTTATATGACGGAGAGGTATTTTATAATACCGACCCGTCCGGTTTTTTTATAGCTGAACTGAACGGAAATCCTGCCGGCGTAATATCGGCTGTTTCTTACGGGAAAGAATTTGGATTCATAGGTTTTTATATTGTAAAGAAAGAATTGCGCGGACATACGATAGGGATTCATCTTGGAAAGACTGCTTTAAATTATTTGAATGACGCGAATATAGGAATAGACGGAGTTTTGGAGAAGGTTAAAAACTATGAATTCTACGGATTCAAATACGCGTATCAAAACGCCCGTTATGAAGGAATAGCTTCTAACATCCTTCCAAAAATTCGTTCCAATATTTTTGATATTTCAAAAATAAATTATCTTGAAATACTGGAATTTGACAATAAATTTTTTCCGGTTCCAAGAACTGAATTTTTAAAGAATTGGATTATTATTCCTGAAAGTTACGGATTTGTTTATAAAAAAAATGCGGCGATATACGGATACGGTATAATTCGAAAATGCGGGATAGGATACAAAATCGGCCCATTATTCGCGGAAAATGTCGATGTGGCAGAAATATTGCTTGACGCGTTGATTTCTAAAATTCCTGATGAAAAATATTTTCTTGATATTCCTGAAATAAATCAATCTGCGGTAAAAATAACAATTAAGCGTAAAATGAAAAAAGTTTTTGCCACTGCAAGGATGTTTAATAAAAATATTCCGGAATTGCCGATAAATAAAATTTTCGGGATTACGAGTTTTGAACTCGGTTAAAAAAACTAATATGAAAATTTCTGAAAAAGGTTTTTCTCTTATAGAGATTTTAATAAGTTTGGTTCTTGTCGGTTTTTGTATTTCTTTAGTATTGCTTATTGTCGATAATTACCGTAATTTCACAAAGCTCCAGAAAAAAAACAGTACAATTTCTGCGGTTTCAGTTTTTGAGGAATTACAGAACGATAGAGAAAAAATCATGTCCGCTGAAAAAGAAAACGTTTCAGGAAAAAGAGAAATGAACGGAAGCATAATCGAATGGAAATTAGTTTCAAAAAAAGTCTATGATGATTCTAACGATTTATTTGAATTAAGATTTAAAATTTTAAATCAAAAATCAGACAGGGAGTTTATAACTATTGTCAATCTCAAAAAAAAATAATGGATTCACATTGTTTGAAATTCTGATTTCAATCTCGGTAAGCGTTATTTTATTGTTGATAATAACGGGAATTTTCAGGATAACTACAGGCGTAAAAAAAAGCAACTCGAAAAAATATCTTGAAATATCGGAATTTTCCGGATTTTATAATGAAGTATATCTCGCTTTAAAAAGTATAAAAACGGATACGGACGCGGTTTGCGAGTTTTCAGCGGACGCAATAAAAATATGTTATGAAACGGAAAACGGCGCGGAATATTTGAATATAAAATTGGAACGTAATGATAAAGTTTGGGAAATAAAAAAAATATCGCCGATTACGGAAAAAGTTGAGGATAGCGGAAAAGTCTATATCCCGAACAAAGAAAAAAACGCTTATGATATTAACGCCTCGAATTATCAAACCGTAATCTGCCGGATTTATACGGAAAAATTAAAGTTTCAATTTTTATTGGAAGGCGAGTGGGCGGACAGAATTGAAACAAGCGGCAAAATAAAAACGCCTGAATCCGCGAGGCTGATTAGCGGAGAAAACGGAACCGAGGCGGTCTGGAATATTTTATGAAAATATCTGAAATTTTAAATGGAAATACCGGACATTGCAGGTCGGGAGCCGCGTTAGTGTCAGTATTATTTTTATTTTTAATATTATCGGTATTTCTTATCTCAATGCATAAGACGTTTGAAAATCAATTATACGGAGAAAGGAATAATTACAATTTTTATAAAATTCAATACGCGCTTGAAGGGGTCAAAGAAAAAATTTTATACGATGCGGGCGCGGGAAAAAATATCATAAAAGACAAGCCGGCGAGCGTTCAAATAGGCGGCTCGGAAATTAATTACATACTTGACTGCGAAAATAGAAAGACGAATATAAATCGTGTGAAAAAAGAAGAGCTTATAGAAACGGCAAAAAAAATAATCGAAGACGAAGGAGAAGCTCAAGTTATTGCGGATTCAATACTGGATTGGATTGACGGAGACGATTTGGAAAGATTAAACGGCGCGGAAAAGAATTATTATAAAACGAACGGTTATGATTACGAGCCTGCAAACGCCGGAATCAGGAATATTTTTGAATTGTCGAAAATACGCGGATTGAGGGAAAAAAAAGATTATATTTTTCAGCCGGACGCGCCCTGTTTTGAGAAATATTATACGTCTGAAATTCAGGTTGATTCTACAGGAAATTCCAACGATACTAAAATTGACATATCTTCGGCGAGCGATACGGTTTTAAAATCGGAATTAAATCTTGATGAGAAACAGATGGCTGAAATAACGAAACTTCGGGAAAAAAATAATTTGACCGTAAAAACTTTTTCTCAAGCTATCGGCTCCGAAAAATGGATTTCGGTTAAATCCAAGATAGAAATTTTCGAGAATGTGTATTCTTTAAAAATCTGGAATATCATAAAAAAATACGAGCCGCAATTATTATATTATATAATTTTTTCCGAGAAAGAAGAAATCACGGTCAAAAAAAAAATATTGATTAATTTATTAAATTAACCGTTCATAATTTTATCCGCAAAACCGCGGTAAAATTTTATACGTTCCGATTCGTCCGGAATTTCTTTTCGCGGAATAATCGTAACGTTTTCAGTTTTTGGCAAATCAAAATTTTGTTCGACAAACATTTTGACTATGGGAGCCGGAACCGAATACAGAATATCAAACGGATCCTGCTCTCTTATTCCTTCGCGGATTTCTTTTGTTCTCTGCATTGTTCTTTCAAAATTATTTTTTATCATTTCCATTATTTTTTTCACGTTTGAAGAAATTTTTGAAAGATCCATTTTTTCAATGGACTGAGCCCAAAGATTTATATCTTTCAATTCTTTAAGTTCGTTGGGATTAAGTTTGACCGGCGGTTCGAAATACGCGAGTTTTATATTGTATTTCAAACCTTCGTATATAGAATCGCGAACTTCCATAGTCATCGGAGATCTGTATTGAGGGTCGGTGTTAACTCCGTTATAAAACACCGAATATCCTTTGTTTAAATAATAATCGGTAAGCGAATTAACGACCCACCAGCTTAAAGAGCTTTCCCAAGATTGAAAACAAGGCCCGTGTTGTTTGAAAAGCAGGTATCGGATGTTATCGCAAGATATGTTAATAACGTTTCCCAATTCTTTATAAAAAGTCGATTTTCCGCAACCGGCGGCTCCGATAGGAATGATAAGTTTCGGAGAATCGGACTGTAAGGTTTTAAGATTCCAATTTTTATTTGTAAACAAAGAAAATTGAATAAATCTTTCTATATGAGCCATACCTTCGAGAAATAACGAATTCATATCGTATCCGGTTATCTGGCATTTTGTCATTGTCAATATGGTATTAACCATATTGTAGATGTTCATAGAAAAACAATTTTTAAAAAATTTCAAATTTTCGATTACTTCGTCAAAATCAGGCAAATTCTTGACTATAAATGATTTCTGGTCATATGTCAGAGAAAAAATTCCTTGATTATATATGTTTTTAGCTTCAGTTAAAGCCCTCAATTTTTCTTCCGCTGTTTTTCCTTTAAACGCAACCGCTTCAATTATGCTACGGAAACAGATGTAGACGTCTTTACCGTAAAGAGTAGAATTGTCCCTTGAAATTTCTTCAAGAAGCTGAGGAACGCCGTATTTTAAAGCGATTATTTTAATTATATTCCTTGCGTATTCGTCCGGAGTCCTCCCCCAAAATTTATTTTTCACAGTCATTTGTTTATTCCTCCCGTTTATAATTATTTTCCTTAACTTATCAGCGTTATCATACCAACTAATTTTCAAATTGTCAAGATTTTTAAAATAAAAATTCATTAGGGAGCGTTTTAAAAACTTGTGAAAAATTCAACTAAAACCGGTTTAACGCTTTAGAAAAGTAACTGAATAGCAACCGAATATTTTTCGAAACTAAAAAATTCATAAAAAAAGTAAAAGAGGCGTTTAGAGAAAAATTTTATTTTTTTAATTTCGCGTATAGTTTTGGATTTAAACAAGTAAAAAAATTGGAGAATCATAAGCCGAATTCTGTAAATCCAGTTTAACTAAAAACCGAATCAGTAGCCATCTATCTGTAACCGACATTACTGCCGATTATCAAGCAATCTACCCGGCCAAAATTTTATTTGGCTTCTATTTGATCTTGCTCCAAACGGGGCTTTCAATGCGGACGCCGTTGCCGGCCCTCGGAATAAATTCCGATAGTTTTAAGCGGTATTTTTTTATGCCGCTTAAAAATCCCGGTAAGCTCTTACCTTACCTTTTCATCCTTACCCGTAAAATACGGGCGGTATATTTTCTGTTGCGCTGTCCGTCGCCTTGCGGCGCCCGGCCGTTAGCCGGCGTTTCTTTTGAAACCGTTTACTTTATTTGCGGGTAATCCGAATTTTGTCCGTCATTATCCGAAAATAAATATTAACGCTTTAAATTTTGTTTAATCGCGCAAATAGCTTAACAGTTCCAGGAGTTCGGACTTTCCTCATCTAAATAATTCTTTGAATTAAATATTATTTAATTAACTCAAAATTATTTATATGCGGCTACTTGATTCTCCAATTATTAAAAATCATATCAATCATTAGGAATAAAGTCAAGATTTTTTTTAAATTTTTATTTAGAAAAAGAGCAGTCAGAAATTGTTCCAATAATTTTAATCTAAAAACTGCGCTGTCTTTTTTTACGCAATTAAAAAATTGCCGGGAACCAATATTTTCCTTTCCTTTCAGCTCTTTTTCAAAATTCGATTGCAGATTTTGAGTAAATAAAATTTTTGCGAGTAATCTCAGTTATTTTGTAAAAATCAAGTTATAAACTTAACTTAACTTAACTTAACTTACGACGCCGAGGCAGTCTAATAAGTTTTAATATATAAAAAAAATATGGAAATAAAATTAATATCAAATTGCTAAAGCCGTATTTCATTGTAAAAGAAAATATTTTTTTATATATTCTTCCGGTTCAAAATTTTCCGGAATAAATCTTCCGATTAGAACCGGTCTGAACCGAACTGGTTTTTCATACTTTTTATCGAGACTTATCAAGATATAATAATCGCCCGATTCAAGTTTATTAATCTGATGATAACCGGAATTAATGATTTTGAAATTAGAATTTATTAATGAACAATCGAGAGTTTCGTCGCCTGATTCTATTCCGACTCCAATAATTTTTTCCGATGGAATTTTGAATGAAAAACATTTTATATCGCCTGGGTTCATTATTGAAAACGTTCCGTAAGTGTCTTGTATAATTTCAATATTTTCTTTTTCAATACTTATTTTATCAATCGTATTTTCCGCAAATCCTCTGAAATAAATTTTATTATCCCCTTTCGGAAATACAATTCCGGATTTTTCGCCAAAAATTTCCGAGCATAAATTTTTTGAATCCTCTTCGTAAACAGCGTTGAAGACCAGCGGAACCCCGCTTGAAAATTTTATAAATTCATTCTTATCAGATTTTACGACAAAAGCGGCTGTTTTAGATTTTATCTCGATTTCTCTATTTTCTGTAAGAGGGATAGTTTTATCGTTTGAAATATCCAAACCGCCAAATCTGTTTTCAGCGTTGGCTTTGGCGCCGAACCAATATTTAAAAAAACCGGATTTCAGACGTAAACTTAATCTGACGTTTTTAAAAAATGCCGTTACGGAATCAGACTCGACGTATTTGCCAGTATTATCCATACAGCTTAATATATCATAGTTTCCTGTCATATTAATGAATTGCAAATCGCCGGAATCAAAACCGGAACATATTTTTTTCCGGCGTGAATATTGAGTCAGAGTTTCAAAAAAAGGTTTTGAATCAATCTTTTCATCGCTTGATTTTGCCGCGATATAAGTTCCGATTTCAGAATCCTGCAAATTTATTAAATAGTAGCGGCAGTTAGATTCTGAAAATTTTATGATTTCGTATTGCTCTGAAAAATTATAATATGCTTCTGATATAAGACTGTTTTTTTCCGATAATACGGCCGACTTTGGAGGTATGGTAAATTGAATCCGGTTCATAGAATTTTCCGGATTTATAACTGCGTAGTTCTTTGCAGGCAAAGAACAATTCAAATTATTTGTTAAAATTATATTTTTTGAGAAATTGATTTTTATCAAATTAATTTTAAGGTTTATTCCCGGGTCTTCGAGAAAATTATTTTCAGCGTTCCAAATTACGAGTTTGCCGGTCCGGGTTAAAACTGTAAAATTATTATTTATATTGAAATCGCTTGAACCTGCGTTTATCCGCAAATTATTAATATCGATGAGTTGATTTTCATTATTTGAGTTTTCGTTTGTTAAAATTCCGGAACCCAATTTATTATAAACTGAGCTGACAACCGCGCAGTTTATTTCGCCGTTGTTGACAGGAACGTCGATTATTAGAGGTCTGCCGCAATCAAACGAAACGTCATTGTTACCTTCATTCAACCGGAATTTCGAGATTTTAAATTCGATTTCTCCGCGTTCGTGTCCCGTTATGAAAATCGTTTTTTCTTTTAGCGGAACAAAGAGCCGCGTTATTCTTATTGAGGGTTTTTCGAGTTCGTCAAGGCAGTATAACTCATTGCCGGTATTTGAAAGATATTCTATTTCATAAGTTGAAATTTCACCGGACGAAAAAATTTCGGCTCCGGAAATCGTATATGGTTTTCCTAAAATATTCGACAGCTCGTTTTGTTTTTGGAGTTTTACGCCGTTAAGTTTAAAAACTGCCGTCGTTGAAATATTTTCAACCGGGCATAATTTGATATTATATTTTTTGCCGGAAATCAGCATTATTTTTAAATTTATGTTCGCATCGGATTTTGAAAATATTTCTTTCCCGTTGGAGTCTTCTAAAATGAACATTATAACTTTATCGGAATTTAGAGATATTGAACTGATTTCATTTTTGGGTATAAACCCAATTTGTTTGATTCTATCGCCGAGTTCAATCTCTTTTTCAGTTCCTTCAGGCATTAGTTCCGGAGCATCAAGATTGATTTTTTTAGCTGAAATCTTTATGATAGCCGAACCGGTATAATTTGCGTTTTCTTTTATTTCCCAAACCCGGTCAAGATTTGACGGCTTGCTATTTAAATTGTTGGCTATGGCGTTTTGGTTGTTTTCATTTTTGGAAACCCAATTGGTTTTTAGTTTGTATTTTCCTTCGCCGAGCGTTTTGCATATAGAAAAATTCCAGTTTTTTCCCGCGTCGTCTGAAACCGCGATCTGTTTATCGTCTGCATCGAACAGTTCCGCTCGAACGTCCGTTTGACCTAAAGAAAAAATTCTGTAGACGCCGGGTTCTCCAATCGATATTTTATGTTCTTCCGGAGGATTAGAATATATAGACGAGCCCGCCATTAATTCTTTTGACGATAAACCGATTTCGTAATTCATAAAATTTCCGAATCTCGAGTTTTCAATTTCCGCAATATATTTTCCTTTTTCAAGTTTTCCAGTAAATCCTTTTATATTGTCGATTATTCCTGAAATCCCTGATTCGCCGGATTTTTTTATTATCCCTTTCATATAATTTGTCAAAACGATTGAAATCTCGGCTGCCGCAGGAAGATAAAATTCGTATTTGTCCGGCATTCTATTTTTTATGTCTTCTGCGTCAATCCAGATATTGTTTAATATTTCGCCGAACCTTATTTTATGAAATCCTTTTCCTTCGACTTTTTTTTTGTTAATGTCATACTTGATAAATTTAAATATTCGATAAGTTTCGGATGTAAGCGGATACGATACAAGACGGTAAACGCCTTTTTCAAGTTCGGTTATCATTGGAGTTTTAAATATATTTGAGACAGGCCATCCGTTCGAGTCTTCAATGCGGTTGTCAAAAAATAGATTTGAACCGAGCGATTCTATATAATATAAACAACTTGAATCTACGTTTAATTCTGCGAACAAACAATTATCGGGCGGTATCAAAAGACCGTATTCTTTCAGTTCTTCGCAATTCTTAATTTCTATCGCAGAACCCGGTTTGATAATAATACCGGCTCTTCCCGAAGTATTATCCGACGACTCAACAGTAATATTGTATTTTCCTTTTTTGAAAAAATTCTGAATCACGAAATTTCCGTTGTCCGCATTGCATTCTTCTTGATACAATTGTTTTGAGATTTTTGTTTTTACAAAAGCTTTCAGTTTTAATCTGCCGTTTGATTCTATTCTATAAGTTCCGGATGTTTCAATTTGAAACTCGAAAGATTTTTGTTCTGAATAATCCAAATTAAAAAATACCGGCTGATTTACAAATAATTTTTCGTAGCCGACAAATTTATTTTTTTTTAATTCGTTGAAATTAGAAATTATTTCTTTATTTTTTTCTTTTTCAATTGATTCCGGAATTGTTCGTATAACTATCCGGCAGTTTTTATCTCCGTTGTTCTTTAAAGTTAAAATTTTATTGTTATAAGAATCTATCAATAGTGTTCCGTTTTCAATTTTATTCCCGTCTAAAAAGCAATCGATTTTTTCGCCGCCGGATATTGTTAATATTGATTTCTGAGAAAAAGAAATTGATTTAAGTTCAATCTGCTGGTTCGGATTTAATATTACCGGCAACGGAACGTTTAAATCGATAGGATATGGTCTGACTGTGAATCCTTTGTCGATTCTATATTGTTTATTTAAATAGAGTTTATAAGAAACGTCGTTTTGTAAATATAAGTCTGAAAATTGAACTCCGCTTTTAACGAGATTATCCTGAATCGTCGAATTTTTAAAAAATTTTTCGATAAAATCGGGTTTTGCTATGGATATATTAATTATTCCTTTTTTTACCGGCGTTAAAGTTAAAACATATATTCCTTTTTCAATATAAAATTTTTTATTTGTTTGCGACCAGTCCGGAGTCTCGTAATCATTGGGTTTGTTTATTAAAAAAGGTTCTAACCTGTATTTTGCCGATACTCCTTCGGATTTTATTTGATAATTGCCGGATGCGGTAAATTCCAAAAATATTGTGTTTTCGCCGGTTAGATTAAACCTTCGGGACCAGCCGTAATCGGCGTTGATTTCAATCAAACTTTTTTTTAGTATTTCCGGTTTGCCGTTATATTTGAAATTGACAAGAATTCCGGTTGCGTCTATATTATCCTGCGGAAAACCGGAATGGAGCGTCGACAACCAATAATCATTAGTAGAGCGAATATTCGGCAGCGCTATTTCATTATAGTCGTATCTTTGAAAAATCTGAAACCAAAATTTTTCAGCCGGATTTCCTGAAATTCTTACGATTTTATGGTCAGAGCTCGAATTCCCTAAAATTATTTTTGTTTCGGGATTTTTTGAATTTTTATTGATGCTTGACGATAGTTCGAAATTTTCAAAATCAAAAATTTTGTCGTAATAAAAATTGGAAACTTCAATGACTAAATCTTTTTTTTCCGCAAGCTGAACTAAAAAAAACGTCGCTTCATTTGAACATAAATACAGGTTCTCTCCGTATTCTGTTAACGAGTCTTCAAATCTTATGTTATTCCCGATTTCTTTAATCCCGTATTTTATATATGCCGGATATGCGGAGGCTTCGCTTAAATCCGCGCCTTCGTTTGACCATTGATTTTTTTTTCCTCCGTAGATTGTTAGCAAATAATAACCTTGGTTAACTTCCGCCGCTAAAATTAACCGGTTTAACTGTCTTCCGGTTTCGGTTAAAATTACTTTCTTGAAGGTTTTGCTTTCAACCAGCCATTCGCCTTCAAACCATAACCGGCAATCGTCGATAGTTCTTCCCGCGCATTCGAAATATATTATTTGATTCCGCGGAACATAAATCCAATATGACGCTTGTTCGTTTTCTTTTAATGAAATCCGTTTTGATTCGTTCGCCGATAAAGTTTCAGGTTCGAGGTTTTTTTCCGTCGAGTAAATAATTTTTATGCGGAATACGCCTTTCCCTTTTTTTAATGAATAAGTTGAAATTTTATATTCTCCGGCTTCGAGCAAAAAATATCCTTCTCCGTCTTTTTCGCCAGTTTCTCCGTATAATCGCGATACTCCCGATAGTTTGTCGGTCAGAGTGAACGCGGTTCCTTGTTTTTCGGAACTTTCAATTTCTATATAATATCTGCCGGATTTATTCGCGTTCAAAATACAAAAGTTTTTATCTTTTGCGTCAAACTCGGTTTTACTTAAGACGTATTCGTTTTCAGCGGCAGCATTCAAACAAAACAAATTAAAAAAAATTACCAACAAACAAAAAAAATGTTTTTTCATAATTTTTTCCTTAAAAATTTAGATTTATTGAATTAAACAATAACTTTAAACGTTTTTGATTTGTTTCTTTATTTTTTATTATTGAAAATAACGGAAAAAAACTGAATCCCGTCGATTCATTTGAATTGGCGTATTCAAATGTTTTATATAATAAATCGGCTTTGGTTCCGGTTTCCTTTTTTGAAAAATTAAATATTCTCCAGAATCTCGCGTAATTTTTTTCTACGGAAGTCTCGTTTAAAAATAAGTCCAGAGCCAATATGTTCGCCTCGACGATTAGTCCGTTGATTTTTTTTATTTTTATAAAAGGAAAAAACTGTTCTTTTTTTACGTTTAATTCTTTATAACTTTTATAAAAAGGAAGAATATTCAACTTTGAAATTTGTCCGGTTTTATCGTCATACCGGGTTATTAACGGATAAAAAAAATATTTTTTTTCAATCTGTTTTTCGGGGAAAAAGGTTTTTCCCGCTAAAAAACAATATTTTTTTTTTATTATTCCGGCGTCTATTATGCGTTCGTAAAATGGAAAAACCGAGAGATATTTATCCGAATGATTTTTTTTAAATTTTATAAACGGATAAAAATATGAAATGTATTTTCCTGTTTTGTTGTTGTCTTCGCCGTAGATAAAAAGAATGCTGAACGAATTGTATTTAGAGCCGTTTTCGTTTTCAGATGTTTCAGTTCTGTAAAACGGCCAGAAAATATTTTTGGAAATTTTTTTGTTAGTCTTTTCAATTGAATAAAAAGGAAAGATTTTTTTATAGACGTATTGCGAACCGGTTTTTGAATGACCCGAAGCGAATAAAGGATACGCGTAATGATTTATTATTATTCCTTGATATTTTGTCCGCATATACAAAGGGAAAAAAAGAAAATCAATCTCGTCTTTTCCAAGTTTGCCTTTTAAATTTCCCGCAATAGGAAATACGCAGAAATACGAGAGTTTGCCCGCGTCCTTTCCCGTCATTATCGAAGGGAAAAAAATAAAGTCTTTATCGCTTTTACAGTCTAAACCGTTTTTATAATCGGTAATATTGAAGATTCCGAATAATTGAGTTTCCCGTTTGTAAGAATTGTCTACGGCAGAAAATAGCGGATACAAAAGTTCAAATCTGTTTTCTTTATTTGCGTTTGATTTTCTTGCCAACAGAATATTTTTTCCGGAGCCGCTTGAATCAATATAAAAAACCGGATTAAGAATGTGTTTGTATTCTTCGACGCCGGAGTTTTCATAAAGAAAACCGAGTTTTATATTATGGGCTTGCAAAAAATATGGAGTTATAATTAAAATAAAAAAAATCACAGGAGCGCATTTTATCTTGTTTTTCATATTGGAAATTCAACGGTGAATTTCGCGCCTCCGCTTGTTTTGTTATTTTCAACCGATATTACGCCGTTGCATATATCTGCCATTTTTTTCGATATGGCAAGACCGAGTCCCGAACCGTTGTTTTTACTTGTATAGAATGGCGCGAATATCTTTTTTATTTCAGATTCGTCAATGCCGGCTCCGTTGTCTATCACTTCAAAACTATAGGTTTTACTTGATTGAGAAAATATTACGACGATTTTACCGGAAACGTCTTTTATTGATTCTATAGCGTTTTTTATGAGATTTATCATTATGAATTTTATCGGTTCTTTGAATATTTTTATTTTCTCTGATTTGATATTGTTTATACATTCGAAATCGAATTTTTTTGTTCTGAAACTGAATTCAAGCATTTGAACGATTTCATTTATAATGGTTTCAACGGATATTTCCTCTTTGTCTTGAAACGATATTCTGGAAAATTCGCTGAATTTTTTTGTTATGTCGGAAATTTTAGAAAGCTCGGCGTCGATTTTATTTTTTATTTCGGATATTTTTTCATTGCCGCCTTGATATTTGCCGAGCACTTCGAGCATAAGCGATATGTTGTTAACAGGATTGTTTATTTCGTGTGAAATTCCGCTTGATAAATTTGAAAGTATCTGAAACTTTTCAAGCTGATAATTTTTTTCGCGTATGCTTTCGAGCTCATTATTGAGATTGTTTAAGTTATTCATCATATTGCCGAATTGACTCTGAAGTTCTCCTAACTCGTCGGTTCTGTCTATTGGTATTTGAAATTCAGTATTGCCGGCTCCAATATTCCTCATAGCGGAAATTATTTTGTATATGGGTTTGATTATGTGCCTTCTTATGAAATATGAATAAACAAATATTATTAAAAAGGTAGAAACGAAACTCAACACCAAAAAGAATTTAATTAACATTTCTTTAATTTTTAACGAACTCATAGTTAAATCCGTTTCAGTATTATATGGGATGTTTATAATTTTGCCTATGAATAAAATATTAATAAGATTGCTCAACAGAATAATTATTATAAACGGAAGAATCAGTTTATAAAAAAGTCCGTTTTTTGTAGATTTCATATTTGTTTCGGCGTTGACGAAAAATCAATTAATTTTATATTGTTTTTTTTTATTATTTCGATTGCTTCTGGCGAAACCAATGTTTTTAATTCGGTTTCTCTATGATGAGTTAGAGAAGAAGAACCCTGCAATTCAGCCCGGTTGTAAGCCGGATGAAACATCAGTTCGAGCGGTTTTTCACAATTCCGCATAGCATATAAAATTTTTTTAAAATTATCCAAATTCATTTTACCGGCGTAAAAAAAACCGGAAAACAAATTGAAATCGTCGAACCATTCCGATTTATAAGTTCCGGTTTTCAAATGGTGTTGAATGTATGACTGATAGGAAAAGTCTGCGGAATAGAAATCCGCGTTTTTTTCAATATCTTGCATAAAATTCAAATCCGCGGACATTCTTATTTTTTTTATATTGAATTTTTCCGCTAAGTTTTCAACCGTTTTAAATATAGGCAAATACTGATGACTGTGTTTGTGCGAATCTATATGCGTGATTTTTAATCCGGAATCGGATAGCGCTGACAATTGCGCGTATAATTCTTTTTCAACGTCTTTTATTGATATGAAGCCTTTTTTTATTTCAGCGATAAGTTTATAAACGTCGCGGTAAAATTCGCCGGTTTCCGGATTGGCGGCGTTTGTTGCCGCTAAAGGTTTTCCTGCGTTAAGATTCAAGTGTATTCCGCAGGGAATACCATGTTTTTTAGCGGTATTTATAGCGTCTTGAGCGCCGGACATATTTATCATCAAGGTGGCGCTCGTTAAAATTCCATTGTTATAAGCGTCCGCGATTCCATCGTTGACGCAGTTTAAAAGTCCGAAATCATCGGCGTTAATTATTAAAGTTTTCATTTATTTGGATACTATATAATATTTTTATTAAAGAGTCAAATACAGAATTTATTCAATGCGGATTTGTTTTATCCGATTCGAGTATCTTTTAAAAAAAATAAACAGTCTTGCATTTTTTATCGGTATTATTATATAATGTTGCAGAATAAAATTTTAATCTGAAAATTGTAATTCGTAATGAAGCGTTGATGCAATAAAAGCGGTTTGAATAAAAAATGAAAACAATAAAATCTATCGGAACGATGCGTAAAATTTCTTTAAGTCATTTACGGAACGGAGAAAAAATCGGATTTGTTCCGACAATGGGATATTTGCACGACGGACATTTATCTTTGTTAAAAAAATCAAAACAAGAAAATGACATAACGGTTTTATCGATATTCGTCAATCCGACTCAATTTGCGCCGAACGAAGATTTTGATTCGTATCCGCGCGACTTTAAACGCGACGAGAAATTGGCCGCTTCGGAAGGAGCGGATTATGTTTTTTATCCTTCAATTAAGAAAATGTATCCGGATAATTTTTCGACATTCGTAGAATCCGAAACGATTTCCAGAATACTCGAAGGCGAATTCAGACCTTCGCATTTCAGAGGCGTATTAACAATCGTAGCCAAACTAATCAATATAGTAATGCCGGATATTATGTATCTTGGACAAAAAGACGCTCAACAAGCGGCGATACTTACAAAAATGGCGGCGGATTTAAATTTCCGCACCGCAATAAAAGTAATGCCTGTTATCAGAGATAAAAACGGGCTTGCTTTAAGTTCAAGAAACGCGAGATTGACAAAAAATGATTATATAACCGCGCTTCAGCTTAACAAGACATTAAAACTCGGAAAAAATATTGCGGAAGAAATCGGAGACGTCAATACAAAAAGGTTGACATTGCAATTGAAAAAGTATATAACCGAATTCGGCGATATCAAACTTGATTATATCGCTTGCAGAGATTGCATAACGTTTGAGGAACCCGTAAACATTGAAAACAAGACTTATATCTTGATAGCGGCGAGAGTAGGCAAAGTCCGGCTCATTGATAATATGATTGTTAAACCGAAAAAATAATTATTTTAAATCTTAAATAAATTAAAAAATCGGGAGGCTATTTAGTATGGCAAGAAAAACAATATTGGTTGCATTAGGCGGCAACGCGATAAAACAGGCGGATGAAAAAGGGACTGCCGAAGAGCAATTTAAAAACGTTTATATAACCTGCAAACAACTGATACAATTACTGAAAGCCGGTCATAGACTGGTCATAACTCACGGGAACGGACCGCAGGTTGGGAATTTATTATTGCAGTTTGAAGCTTGCAAGGAAACCCCCGCGCTGCCGCTTGAAATGGCGGGAGCTATGACTCAAGGGTTAATAGGTTATATGTTTGAACAGGTTTTGACCAATTTATTATGGGAAGAAAAAATGCCGCTTCCGGTAGCCGCTATTGTGAATCAGGTTCTTGTCGATTCCAATGATCCGGATTATAAAGATCCCACTAAACCAGTAGGTTCTTTTTATACGAAAGAAGAAGCGGAACAATTAAAAAAAGACAGACCTGACTGGATAATAAAAGAAGTGAAACCGGCAAATGTAGAGCGAAGATTCAGAAGAGTCGTGGCGTCGCCCGACCCGATAAAAAATATGGAATATATTGCAATCCGTAGAATGCTTGATTCCGGCATTGTGGTCATCGCGTCCGGCGGCGGTGGCGTTCCGGTAATTTATAATGAAAACGGACATTTGCGCGGAACTCCGGCTGTTATTGACAAAGACCTTGCCGGTGAAAAACTTGCCGAAGTCGTTGGCGCCGATATATTATTGATATTGACCGACGTTCCTAACGCATTGATAAATTTCGGAAAACCGGAACAAAGACCTGTTGAAAAAGTGAGTTTTTCCGAAATGCAGAAATTATACGACGAAGGTCATTTTAAATCCGGAAGTATGGGTCCTAAAGTAAAAGCCGCTTTGAGATTTGTAGAATTCGGCGGAGACAGATCTGTAATCACGTCGCTTGATAAAGCGTTTGACGCTATTCGCGGTAAAACCGGCACTCAAATAGTTCCGGACTGGAAGATTTAACCGGAAAGTTTCAGTTGATTTTTGAAAGAGCGATTACGCTTAACCCGAAGAATGATTAGTTCATTTTTCGGGTTTAAATTAAATTAAAAATAAAGGATTCGGTTTTGAATAACATATAAATTCTTTACGATTTTGAAATCAATCCTAAAAAAAGAAGATGTTATAAATGAATAATAAAAAAATTAAATGTTTAAAATGTATAAATTGCGGGGTTGAGACAGCTCCCAAAAAAAACGTCTATATATGCTCTAAGTGCGGTTCGAATCTCGAAGTAATAATGAATTATGCGGAAATTAAAAAGAGATTTAAAAAATCCGATTTGGCTCTTAATAAAAAATTCGATATATGGAGATATGAACCTTTGCTTCCGGTTGATAATCTGAAGCTTGTTCCGCCGGTTCAAATAGGAGGCGTTCCGTTATATGACAGCGTTAAACTTGCTAAAGAAATTGGAATTAAAAAATTATATTTAAAAGACGAAGGGAAAAATCCAAGCGCGTCTTTCAAAGACAGAGCCGGAGCGATAGCTCTTTTAAACGCCCTTGAAAATAAGGAAAAAGTTATATGCGGCGCGTCGACTGGAAACGCGGCTTCGTCGATGGCATGTCTTGCCGCGACTACTGGAATTAAAACCATAATATTTGTTCCGCAAACCGCGCCAAAAGCTAAAATAGCTCAATTGCTTGTATTCGGAGCTACAGTGATTATGGTTAAAGGAACTTACGACGAAGCTTTTGATTTATGCGTTAAAGCGTCGAATGAGTTTGGATGGTATAATCGAAACACCGGATATAATCCTTACACGCGAGAAGGAAAAAAAACGTGTTCGTTTGAAATAGCCGAACAATTGAATTGGAGTGTTCCTGATTATGTTTTTGTTCCGGTCGGCGACGGAAATATCATATCTGGAATCTGGAAAGGCTGGAAAGATTTGTATGCGCTGGGATTTATAAAACAGCTGCCGAAAATTGTCGGATGTCAGGCGCAATTCAGCAATTCGATTCAAAAAGCGTTTGACGGAGACGGAATAATAAGAGCTGTCAGCGGGAAAACAATTGCGGACAGCATTTCGGTTTCTATTCCTCGCGACGGTCTTTGCGCTGTAAAATCAATACAAGAATCAGGCGGTTTTGCAATTACTGTTACTGATAATGAAATACTTGACGCAATAAAAACCGTGGCTCGCGGAGCGAGCATTTTCGGCGAACCGGCTGGAGTAGCCTCAATCGCTTGTTTGAAAAAAGCCGTAAAAACGAGAAAGATTAATAATACTGAAACAGTTGCGGCTTTGATTACGGGAAATGGTTTGAAAGACGTCGAGAGCGCTATGAAATGCGTAGGAAAACCGTTTTTAATCGAACCAGAATTGAAAGCGTTGAAAAAAATAATAAAAAGCGGAGTTGCCTGATTGGATTAAAATTTAGCGTTTCCGGGAGTTCTCGGGAATGGAATAACATCTCTGATATTAGCCATTCCCGTGATAAACTGGATAAACCTTTCGAATCCGAGTCCGAATCCGGAATGAGGAACCGTTCCGTATTTTCTTGTTTCAATATACCATTTGTAATCGTCTTGATTAAGTCCGCATTCTGTCATACGAGCTAAAAGTTTATCGAGTCTGTGTTCGCGCTGGCTGCCGCCGATTATTTCTCCGATTTTGGGAACAAGCATATCCATTCCTCTTACCGTTTTATCATCGTCGTTGACATACATATAAAACGGTTTAATACTTTTAGGATAATCAATCACTACAACCGGAGAATTGAAAATTTGGCGAGTTAGATATTTTTCGTGTTCCGCCTGAAGATTGGCTCCCCAGCTTACCGGAAATTCCCATGTTTCTCCGGATTTTTCAAGAAGCGAAACCGCTTCAGTATAGGTTATAACCTTGAATTCGGATTTTAAAATATGTTCGAGTCTGACAAGTATAGTTTTATCAATGAATTTATTGAAAAAACCAATATCGTCGGCAAGGTTGTCTAAAGCGAATTGAATCAGAAATTTTATAAACTCCACAGCGGTTTTTATGTCCGACTGCAAATCGCAAAAAGCCATTTCAGGTTCAATCATCCAGAATTCCGCGAGATGACGCGGAGTGTTTGAATTTTCGGCTCTGAAGGTCGGTCCGAAAGTATAGACGTCGCCGAGACTGCAAGCGTAAAGTTCGCCTTCAAGCTGGCCGCTCACGGTCAAATAAGCGGCTTTGCCGAAAAAATCTTTTGAAAAATCAGCGGTTTCTTTTTTGTTTTTCAAATCAAGCGTAGTAACTTTGAACATTTCTCCGGCGCCTTCGCAATCGCTGCTTGTTATGATAGGAGTATGAACGTAAAAAAAACCTTTTTCGTTAAAAAATTTATGAACTGCAAACGAAATGCCGTGTCTAATTCTTCCTATTGCGCCGAATGTGTTTGAACGCGGACGCAGATGCGCGATTTCTCTCAAAAATTCAAAGGTATGTCCTTTTTTCTGCAAAGGGAAGCTATCATCCGCGTATCCGTAAATAAAAAATTTTTCCGCTTTCAATTCTGATAATTGACCGGCGCCCGCGGATTTTATAAGAATTCCTTCGATTCGCGCGGACGAACCGGTCGTTAGTTTTAATATTTCATTTTCATAATTTGGAAGCGAAGAATCCGCTATGACTTGAAAATTTTTTATTGTGGAACCGTCGTTGATTTCAATGAAAGAAAAACCTCCTTTTGAATCGCGGCGGGTTCTTACCCAGCCTTCTATTAAAACCTTGCGGTTATCCGGCGGGATGTTAACCAAATCTTTTATTTTTGTTCTTTCCATATTTATTTTTGTAGAATAATATCTTTAGGCGAAATTTTATTTTCAAGAATCGCCGAACCGATGATTCCGCCGTCGGCGAATTTTAAAACGGTTTTTAAATCCGAAGCGGTTCTTATTCCGAAACCCACGTAGACCTCCCTGTTTGAAAGCTTTTTTATAAGCGGAATTTTTTTTAAAACATTTTTGTCGAGTTTCACTTTGCTGCCTGTAACTCCCGAATAGGTAACATAATAAATAAATCCGGTAGTTAATTTGCCGATGTATTTTATCCTGTCGTCATGCGTATTGGGAGTAACTATAAAAACGCTTTTTTTTTCGTGTTTTTTCGCGTAGAAAAGCATCTCGCCGCTTTCTTCCGGCAGTAAATCGGGGATAATGAAACCGTCTATGGCGGATTTCATAAATTTTTCAATTCCGTAATTCAAAATAGGATTGAAATAGGTCATTGAATAAATTGGTATGAGGGTTTTAGTTTTTAATTTTTTTATATAATCGAGGTATCCGTCGAAAGTCACTCCTTTTTTTATGGCGGCAGTCGCCGCGGAATGTATTGTTTTGCCGTCCGCTATGGGATCGGAAAAAGGATACCCGACTTCCATTAAATCCGCAATTTTTAAAAAGTCCATCGCTTTATTGAAAGATTCTTTTACGCTTGGAAATCCATACATTATGTATGGAATAAATTTTTTTCCGGTTTTCATTTTTGTTTCCATTTAAAAAAATTAGAATTCTTCTTTATAATTATACAAATCCGTATTTTTATTGAAAAAATCTTTTATCGATAAATTTAATGATTTCAGAAATTCATGTATATCTGTTTCAATATTTCCAAAACCGACGTATCTTACGGACTGAACGCCATACGCGTCTTTAACAGCCGCTTTTATAACAAGATTTTTCGAATAATAATTATATGAGTTTTCAATTTGACCGGACGACACGTTTTTATTTAAATCGAGGGCTTCCCGCATCCAGCCTTCGTCCGGAAAAATTTTAATCCAGATTTGATTGACAATAATGTATTTGAATTGTTCGTAATCGCTTATTCTGTTGCTTTGAAGATTAATCGGAATTTTAATTTTATCTTTTAGTTTAGAAATAATGTTTGTTTCAGCCGCCGTTAAAACCTGTTGCGAAGCTCCGGCTTCTTTTAGCAAATAATACAGTTTTAAAGGAAACGTCAAAGTGAATTTTTCCGAAGATTCGCATTCGAGTTTTATTATTCTTGATAAAGTTTTATTGAAAGTTCCGGACGTTATAATCGAGCTTCCCGGATAATTTTTTTTTAAATCGTGAAAGTTTTTATGGCTTTTAGCGAAATTACCCGTTTTATAATAGGCTTTGGCAAGCGAAAATAAAATTGAATCCTTAATGTCTTCGGGAAAATCGTTGAAGATTTTTATGGTTTCCTGAATAAAAGTTTCAAATCTTCCTTTTAGATACAGTGATTTATGCAATTCGTTATATAAGTTTCTGTGATTGGTTTGATATTGATAATATTGAGAAATCGGCGGCTTTAACGCTTTTGAAGATTCGATTGAGTCCGGAGTTTCAGCCGACAGGCAAGTTTGATGAAACGAACATAAAATGAAAATTAAAAACAAAATCAACTTTTTTTTCATCGGAGTTATTTACCGTCTGATATTAAAGCGGATGATTTAGTTAAAACCGGAGTTATAAAAAACATAAGCTCGGTATTTTCTTTTTTCTTTTGTTCGCGTTTGAATAAATTGCCGAGCAGAGGAATATCTGAAAGCACGGGAACATTAAGCTTAGTTGATATTTCGTCCTGTTTTATCAGTCCTCCGATTACGATTGTGTTGTTTGATTTCACATTGCCGAACGTTTCGGCTTCGCGTTTTTTTATTATCGGATTGTATCTTGTCCCGGATAATTGCTGGCTTTCGTCAAGTTCGCTCACTATCAAATGAATATTCAAACCGACGATATTACCCTCAATCGAAGCCGGCGTTACTTCAAGCGTTATCCCAACGTCTTTAAATTCGGTATATTGTTGAATTACGTTGTCATTGTCGTCGTCGTTGCTATTTATAGTATCGATGGATATTTTAGTTACCGGCACTTCTTTGCCTATTTTAATAACGGATTTTTTGTTATGAACAGTAGTGATTTGAGGTCTTGATAAAATTTTCATGCTTGAAGCGGTTTTCATAAAATTCATCATAGCGTTAAAACGTTTTGTGTCGAGAACCGAATACCTTAGTCCTTCCAGCGGAGTAAACGCATCGTCGCCTGAAACCGATTCGCTTGTTCTCAATCCCATATTGGTTCCGAATGTATTGGTTTTTCCATAGCTCCATTCAATGCCTGCTTGAAAATTATCGTTTAGACTTACTTCGGCAATAACCACGTCAATCAAAATTTGGTCGGGAATTTTATCGATTTCTTCAATTAATTTCATTAAATGAAAATAATCGTTTGCGGTGGCGTTTATCAAAACCGAGTTTGAAGTTTTATCCGGCGTAACATAAACGTTTTCCGATATCATAAATCTGTTTTTTATAAGAGTTTCGTCTAAATTCGGATTTGTGGTTTTATTTTGAATTTGTATCTGTTGCGTGGATTTTATCATAGTATTAATCATATTCGCCATATCTTCGGCAGGAACGTTTTTGCAGGAATAAACATAAGATTTGATTTCGTTTTCAAACGTTGATTTTTCGTTTGTCCTCGGTTCGGAATCAAGCCGGTTCAGCCATTCGCGGGTTGTCGCTATCATTTCGGGATTATCTGAAATCGCCACTATTTTATTTTGCTTGTCAACCGCGATAATTTTCAGATTATCCGAACTGTTTTTATAAATGCCGTCTCCGACTATTTTTTCGAGATTTTTTACTATATATTCCGGCGTTCTATGTTTTAAATCAAATATTTTTGTTATTAGTTGTTCTTTTTTTATAGTTAAATCCCTGTCAAGTTCTGAAACAATTTTATCAATGGCGTTGAAATCCTGAGGCTGCGCCATTATGAAAATCGAGTTTGACCGCTCGTCAGTCATTACGTTCTGAATTTTAAGGTAATTGTTGTTGATTAAAAACATATCGAATTGTTTTTTGACGTCCGAGCATTTGCCGTATTTCAAATTATATACCCTGATTTTGAGATTATTCGCCAGAGCCGTATTCAATTTAACGTCAAGTCTTTTTACTAATTCGTCGATTTTAGAAATTGTCTCCAAATCCGCGTTCAAAATCACCGAATTTGTTCTTTTGTCGAAACTTATCTGGTTAATCCTTTTATCGGGTTTTGATTGATTGTCGGCGTAATCGATTATTTCTTCTTGAAACATTTGCTTGATTATTTCCGCAACGTCGGCTGCGTCGGCGTAAATAATTTTATATGTTTTTATTCCTTGCTGAAATTTTTGAGAGCTTAAATCAATAGCGTTGAAAATCGAAGTCAACGGACCGTCGATATCTTTTGGAAATGAAATGTTTAACGAATTATCAGAGGCAATGTTTTCTACTGATTTTATTGTTTTCAAAAGGTCGAGATTTTCCTGTTTTAATACTATATTTTTTATTATTAATTCGCTTTTGGATTTTGGTCTGATTTCGCGGTTAAGTTCTTGCGTATTATTGCCGTACGTCAGTATAGAATTCAAATATCTTGATACGGTTAACGATTCGGCGTTTTGAAATTTGAAATTTTTTATTTTATATTTCCCTATGTTTTGATTTGAAATTTTAAAAGTGTTCAGAAAATTATTGATATTTTCCATATCATCCGACTGAAGCAAGATATATGAAAATTCTTTGAAAATCGCGGTCGATACATTTTCAATCTTTAATTCTTTTAAACTTAATAACGAATTATTGAAATCAGTTCCGCTCATCTGTATTATATAATAATATTTTGATAACGAATTATAATTTCCTATAACCGCGTTTTTTTTTGAAATTATAAAAGACCCGTTTTCATATTCGCATAAATAACCGTAATCCTTAAGAATTTTATTTAATAAAACCGGCAGAAATTTTAACAATATTTTATTGTCGCTTTTTAAGGTTATATAATCCGTTATATTAAAAAAATCCTTTTGATATTTTATTTTTGTCAATACTCCGATTGTTTCAACCGCTTTTTCTATCGTGGCTCTGTCAAAATCAAGCATTACGTATTCTATATTAGTTTCGATTTTATTAATTTGCGGAAAATTTTCATATTCTCTTTCTTCTTTTTTTATATCTGGCGATAACGTTTTTGAATAATAATCTTCATCCGAAAGTTTGGTTCCGGAAATTTCCAAATCCGGATAGCCCTCCCAAAAATTTTTGTTTGAGTATTTTGACTGGGGATAACGAACGTTTAAATATTTACGGAGTTTTTTGTAGGAGTCAATATCGTTTATCTTATAATGAAGCGCAGATAATAAGTATATTGCGGCGTCTGCGTATGCGGTTTCAATATTTTGTTCCGCATATTTTTTTAAATATTCGATTGCAAGATTATATTTATTGAGATAAGCGTAACTTTTTCCCATTTTATAATATACGTTATATAAATCATTTTTATTAATCGTATTTGAATTTAATATGAAACCGTATTCCTTTATTGCATTCTCATAATTTTTTGAGCTGTAATATTTATCGGCTTCAATCAAACCGGAATATGCTGTTTTTATCTCAATAATTAATAAAAAACAAATTAATATAATGAAAACGGGTTTTATTTTGTTCATAAAAATATTTAGTATATAAAAATTTTGTTAAATTCTAACATAATATATAAATAAGTCAAGATAATAAATTAAGTTTTCAGAATTAAAGAATAAAATATTTTATTAGAGGAAAATGGCATTACAGAAAA
>ERZ795059.1556-NODE-1556-length-25363-cov-7.073692_pt1 | contig 25363 bp, 31 predicted proteins | sample MGYA00375143_ERZ795059 | MGnify/ENA primary metagenome ERZ795059 (study PRJEB30188, sample SAMN05720168) | activated sludge metagenome | isolation source: Anaerobic digester | place: USA | collected 2015-01-07 ... | reverse complement strand
GTCATGTCGGTTCAAATCCGACTCTCGCTACCATTTACTGGTATGGTGTAGTGGTTAGCACGCAAGATTGTCAATCTTGAGGCGGGAGTTCAATTCTCCCTACTGGTGCCATTTTGTTCTTTTAAAATTGAAAGATTATATTGGAGGAATAAGTCCATAACTGGTATTGGCACGGTCTTGAAAATCGTTCAGCTCTTGACAGGGCTGTGTGGGTTCAAATCCTACTTCCTCCGCCATTGCCTCATAGCTCAGTTGGTAGAGCATTCGACCGATAATCGAATGGTCAGTGGTTCAACTCCACTTGAGGCAACCATGGTTCCTTCGTCTAATGGTTAGGACATCAGATTTTCAATCTGGGAATACGAGTTCAATTCTCGTAGGAACCTCCAATGTTTTGAGGGGTAATTCAATGGTAGAATATCAGATTTTGAATCTGAGAGTTGGAGGTTCAAATCCTCTCCCCTCATCCAAAAATGTTCATAAATAAATAATATGGATGAGAATAAATTTGACTTTTAAAATAAAATAGATATTATAAGAAAATGATATAAATTATTGAGGGTGAGTCTCAGTGGATTTAAGAATTTCCAATAGAAAGATTTTTCAACACAATTTCATAAAGAACTGTCTCAGAGAAATCAGAAAATGTGGAATCAAGAAAAAACTTGCACTTGAACTCATCTCTGTTGCTCAGTCAACAAACCCAACAATCAATAATTTTCCAACCCGATATGCAAGAATGACTGTCTCCGATTTTCAGAAAGAACTCAACTATTCTGAAAAAGAAATCAAGACAACACTTGAGAAACTGACAACTCCTTTTGATTCAATGTATTCAAAGGGAAATCAATTGTTCAAGAAGAAAGTCAGAGGAAACAAAGAATTCTACTACTGGAATGGAAATAGAGGTTCTGAGTGGTCAAGATTTGGCTATGCACTGCCTCACATCTTTGATGTCAACATCAACACTGAAATCAGAAAGAATCTTCCTGAGAATGAAACAATCTTCACAACTGTCATGCTTGTCATGGCAACAAGAGGAATGATTCCTTTCACAGAGAAACAAATCAGAGTTGCAACTGGCTTGACAATGTATGACATCAAGAAAGCATCTAAACAGATTGGGTTTGAAATCAAAGCAATCCAAGCTGGAACATCATGGTTTGAAAAACAAAGTTACAATATAGAACAACAGAATCTCTTCAGAGGATTTGTTTTCACTGATGAAAGTGTGAAACGAGCTGAAGAGTTTGTTGAGAAATCGAAAATGTCATTTGTCTGGAAAGGATTGTTTGGATTGAGAATGTTTTTCTATATGAATAAACAATCAATTTCAAAAGAATATTTCTCATCACATGACATCACAAATCAATTGAACAAGTTTGGAAAAGAGTTCTCACTGAACTCATATGAAAATTATGTTCTACTCTGCAAAGAACAGAACACAATCAACTCAATAGCACTTCACAGGAAAGCATCACTTGATAGTGATGAGTTCGGCAATGAAAAGTCACAACGATTCCAGGAATCATTCATTGGTGGATGTAGAGGTGCAAAGAAAGGACACAAAGACTCTCTGATTGTCAAGAAGGAAAATTGTTCCCAGAAAAGCATGGAAGAAGAACAACCTTGCAGTCAACCAGATGTCTTGCTCACTCAGAAAGACTATGCAGATTTTGTAGAAGCAGTCAGAAAAATCTATGAAGAAAGAAAGAAAACAAATTTCACTGTCAAATGTTGGAAACAACTCAAAGAAGAAGTCCTTGAGAAAGTGACAAAATCTTCTCTGAGCTACAAACAACATGTCATAGAACATCTGAACTCAATTGACAACATCTACAAAGCTGTCAAGTCACCAATGTTTTCAGAAAACTGGTTTGAACCAAAAGAACAAATGGAAATTCAAATTGAACTCTCAATTGAAGAATCACAGTTGCAACAATTGATTCCAAAGATGGAACAAAATGACTATGAAAGAATAATGAGAGAGTGTCATGTTTTCTGTAAAGCAAATGGTGATGAAATGTATCAGACTCACCTTGATGAATTGTTCAAGGAAAAGGTGTTCTCAGAGAAACAACAAAAGGAATTGAGGTCACTCAATCAGAGAAGCATGTTGTCTCAGAGAGAACTTGAGTTCATGAATGCACTTTCAGTTCTGAGAGCAAGAGAAACAAAGTAGGAAAGACTTCTTTTTCTACAGTCTTTGTTTTCTTTTTATTATAATATTGGTGTATTTAAATTTTCAGTATTGAGATTTTTATTTTTAAAGAAACTTGATTTTTAAAAGAAATTTTAATGATATTCACAATTATTTATTTCTTTTGAAATTTGAAAGAATTTTTGATTCTGTAAAGAATAAGAAATTTATATCAAGGCAATTTTTATGCTCTGCACTGAAAATAAATAATATTAGAATTATTTCAAAGGAGAACTTTCATGGATGCGTCAGCTTTCAAAAATTTAATTTTCAAGATGTGTGGAGATAAATATCATAGAGTAGAGCTTGATGATGATGTTTGGAATTATCATATCATTCCTAAAATCAATCAGAAATTCTCAGAATTTCATTTCGATGGTTCAACTAAAATGATTCTTCCCTTATCAATAATCCCATCTCAGACTGTCTATGATTTGTCAGATTTAGATTATACAATTGAATCAGTAACATCAATTCTCGCTCCAGAAACAGTTCCAGGAACAATCTCTCCCATAAGATTATATAGAGAATCAATGATGAGAAATGGAAATATACAGAACCTCTCTGATTTCACATTTTTTCAAGGATGGATATCACAACATAGAATCACTGTTGGAAATTATTATCATTATTCATATAACAAGATAGCAAGAGAATTATCAATTTTCAATCCTTCTCAGTGCCCATCAGAAATCTTTCTTGAGTGTCACATTGACAGAGTAGCTGATTTGATAGAATCTATCAGAGAGAATCCTCTTTATCAGGAAATGGCAAAAGCATTGACTTTGATGGAGTGGAGTGATGCACACATTAAATATGAAAGAGCATTAATCGGCGGTTCAACAATCAAATATGAAGCAATCCTTCAGAGAGGTCAAGAGCTGTGGGAAAAATGCATTGAAGAACTTAAGAACGAACAGTCAGAACAACCTGACATAGAATTTGGCTGATTTCAGATGAAAAAGATGTCAACCCTACTCATAACACTCAGAAAGAAAGTTTTTCAATTCTACAAGGGTTTCCCTTTGTCATTTGACTACTTTCTCAAGTGGGATATGTTAGACATCACAATTCTACTGACAGCAATTGCATTCATTTTGTTTTTGATGAATATAAATAAATAGGAATATGAAGGAGGAGTGATGAAATCATTTTTCATAAACATACTTGGTTGGTGGTGGAACTTCCCAGATATTTGTATAGTGTAAGGAGAAAACAAGATGACAAGACTTTTTCACAAGGTTTCAGAAAAACAGTTACAGAAAGATGGATACTCAGACCTCAATGTTGAACTTCCAAAAAGAGGAACAAAATTCTCAGCAGGATATGATTTCTTTTGTCCACTGAACATCATCATTGAACCTGAAGAAATTGTCTTAATTCCAACAGGAATCAAAGTTCAAATGGAGGCAGATGAAGTTCTTCAAATGTATCCAAGGTCAAGTCTTGGATTCAAATATGGATTGATGTTACTCAACACAGTTGGAATTGTTGATTCAGATTATTTTGACAACATCAAGAATGAAGGTCACATCTGGGTGAAATATTACAATCCAAGTTTTGAAAGAGTTCATTTGAAGAAGGGTGATGCATTCTGTCAGGGAGTGTTTCAGAAATATCTTCTTTGTGATGATGACAACACGATAGAAAATGGAAGAGAGAGAACAGGTGGATTAGGAAGCACAAGCAAATGAAATACATTCTCCAAGAAAACAGAATCATTGCAGTAGATGAATTTCAAGAGTTCAAGAGACACATTGAACTCATGGAACAAGGTCTTTTGAATGAGTTTGGAATGCCATCATGGATAAAGGACAAGTTCCAGTTTGTTCAAGAACTTGCAACTGTCATGAAGACAGATGCAAAAGTCTTGTTCTCATTGTTCAAAGATTCAAAGGTGTTCAAGTTTTTTGGATTTGTCAAATGGTCTATCACAAAGTTGTTTTCACTCATCAGAGAAGGATTCAATCTCTACAAGACAGTTTTAGATGTCATTTCTGAATTTGTTGCAAAACAGAAAATCGTGAAATGGACAACAGAGAAACTTCAGGAGTTGGATGAGTTCATCAAGAAACATCCTAAGACAATGAGAGTTGCAGGAGTTGTTGTTGCTGGCATGTTGATTTTCATTTGGTTCAAGATGACATTCACTGGTGACCCATCATATGATTTTGACATGGAAACAATTCTTCTTGCACTTGCAGGAAAGTTTTCCATTGCTCAGATTTTTGGTGGAAAGGATGGAGTGAAGTTGTTGATGCTATTTGTCACTGGGTTGATTGGATTGAGTTTTCCATGGCCAAGTTCACAGAGCATTCAGTTTGTTGGTTCAATTGTCTATTCGTTGGCAAGAGTGTTGAAACAGAAGATTCCACAAATAAAATTTAGATGAAGGAGAAAAAGATGAGCAAATATGTATTGAAAGAAAACAAGATTGTGAAAGTTGAGGAGAATGTGTATCAACCAATAACAAAAGAACAATTAAAAAAGTTGATAAAACAGGAAATCAACGAAAAGGGTAATAAAGCTGATTTAAATCACATAGATGTGTCTAAGATAGCAGATATGTCATATCTGTTTTTTATGTCAAATTTCAACGGTGATATATCCAAATGGAATGTGAGTAATGTAGAAACTATGGATAGTATGTTTTTTCGTTCAGATTTCAATGGTGACATTTCAAAATGGGATGTTGGAAATGTTAAAAATATGATGGTGATGTTTTCTGAATCGGATTTCAATGGAGACATCAGTAAGTGGAATGTTTCTAAAGTCAGAAACATGTCATCAATGTTTCAAGATTCAAAATTCAATGGTGACATTTCAAAGTGGAAAATAAACAATAAATGTGATACTAAAGATATGTTCAAAGGTACATCAAATGGGATTAGGAAGGACATTCCATCATCATATAAAAAACTTTTTGAAAAATATTCAAAATATTTAAAATCTGGTGATATAAAAGATGTCAAAGACATAGAGGATGGTTTAGAAAAAGCTAATAGAATTAAAATATTTAGTGATTTACTTGGAAGTTTTTCAAAAGGTGATGGAGATGTTAAAAAAGGATTTAATTGGTTATTTGATATCATGAGCAAGAGATATAATTTTTCACCAGATGACATTTATTCAGAAGTAGAATACAATTGTGCAAAAATTTTAAAAAATTAAAATTTAGATGACCCTTGTTTTTTAAAATAAAATAGATAATATTTAATTTGTTGATTGTTTAGAGGGTGAAGATGAAAGAATTATTTGATGAAATCAAGAAAGAAACAAATCTCAATGTCTATCCACTGACAACAGTTTCAAGAAGAATTCCAGACTATCACTCAAGACTCATAATTGAATATCAGAATCATCTTGAGAAATACACAAAATCTCTTGCAAAACTTGAGAAGGCAAATGTTCAGAATCATCTCAGGAATGTCATGGGTGAAACAGACATCAATCTGATGTCAATTTTTAAGACAAAGGAAGAGAAGGAAAATGTTCTCAGATATCACTATCCAGAAGTTGATGCTCTTGCTCTTGAAGTTTCACTCATCAAGAATGACATTCAGTTGATAGAGAAGATGATTGATTTTTTGAAAATGCTACAAAACAATATCAGGTCTATCATAGATTATGAAAAATTCAGAGGAGGAGAGTAGAATGGTTGATGCTTACATTGTTGGAATGATTTTTGGAACATTGTTGGGTTATATTTTAGGACAAATATGGAGGTTTAAATGATTGATGCTTTGTATAGTTTATTAACTACTTTTGTTATTATTTTAATTTTATTATATGTCATAGATAATAACAAGAAACTTGACAATATTGATAAGAAATTATCAGAGAAGAAAACAACAAGAAAGAAAAAGGAGGTGCCACAATGATGAAAGCAGGAAAAGACAGAGTGCTTCTGAGAGATGTCAAAGAAGTTGAGAACAAGAAACAAAACGATTGGACTCCTGTTGAGAAACTTGAGATATCAGTTGGAATAGTTGTTTCAGATGACAAAGATGAGGCAGAACTCAAAGATGGTGTGAAAGTTTACACACTGAAAGGAGTTCCGTTGAAAGTGACAAATGAATACTGGAGTGTCAGACTGAATGAAATTTTGGCTTATGGTGAATAAGGAGGAAAAATGAGGAAGAATGAAATCTATTCTGGATTAGAAATGAAGAAGAAATTGCTTGCTGGAATCATGAAAGTGAGTGATGCAGTTTCAAGCACACTTGGTGCAAGAGGAAGAACTGTGATGATTGAACAGGAGTTCGGAGTTCCTCACATCACAAAGGATGGAGTGACAGTTGCAAAATCAATTCATCTGAAAGAACCAATTGAGAATGTTGGAGCAAAACTCATCAGACAGGCATCAGAAATGACAAACAGAGAAGCAGGTGATGGAACAACAACATCAACACTACTTGCATCTGAAATGATAAAGGAAGGAATGAAGTTTGTTGCATCAGGAGTTGACCCAAATGCAATCAGAAGAGGAATAGAGAAAGTGACAGTCAACATCATTGAAGACATCAAAGCCGAATCAAGAGAAATCAAAGACTCAGATGAAATCATGAATGTTGCACTCATCTCTTCAAATGGTGACCAAGTCATCTCAAGGGTTGTCACAGCAGCACTTGACAAAGTTGGAAAGGATGGAATCATCATGGTTGAAAATTCATCAGATGACAGAACTTATTTTGAAACTCATGAAGGATACAACTTTGACAAAGGATTCTTTTCTCCATTCTTCTCAACTGACATGACCAAATATGAGTGTGTCATGGAAGGAGCAAATGTTCTTCTCATCAATGGAGAAATTTCAGAAGTTCAGACACTTGCACCACTTCTTTCAGAATGTGCTCAGAAGGGAAAGAAACTCATCATCTTCACAGACAATGTTGGAAATGAGACACTTCAGATTTTTGTTCAGAACAAGATGAGAGGAGTGATTTCTTGTTGTCTTGTCAAGAACGATGGATATGGTCAATCAAGATTGGACTTTCTTGAAGATATGTCAGCAGTGACAGGTGCAAAAGTGTTCTCAAAAGACATGGGTGATGACTTCTCAAAGATTCAGATGAAAGACCTTGGCATTGTCAAGAAAATCATAGTTGACAGAGACAAGACAACAATTCTCAGACACGAATCATTTGATGATTCAAAAGTCAAACCAAGAATTGAAGCACTTAAGAACAAGTTGACAACAACTGAATCTGCTTTTGAGAAAAAGAAGATAGAAGAAAGAATAGCAAAACTTCAGGGTGGAATTGGTGTCATCTTTGTTGGTGCTGTCACAGAGGCAGAACTCAAGGAAAGAAAGGACAGACTTGATGATGCAATCAATGCAACAAGGTCAGCAGTTCAGGAAGGCATTGTTTGTGGAGGAGGTGCATTTCTTCTGAAACTTTCAGAGCTGATGAATGAACACAACAAAGATGAAAACATTGAAGGAGATGAAATCTATGGTTTCAAGATTCTCAAGAAAGTTCTTCAAGCTCCATTGAAAAAGATTGTTGAGAATTCTGGAAGGTCTGGTGATGTCATAGCAAGCAAAATCATTGACTCAGACTTTGCATTGAAATATGATGCAAGAAATGATGTTATGGTTGCTTATGATGACCCAAAGATAATTGACCCAACGAAGGTTGTCAGACTTGCACTGACTCATGCATCTTCAACAGCATGTCTGATTCTGACATCTGATTATTGTGTTGTGTTTGAGGAAGAGTTTCCTGACATGATGGAAAGAAGTGGTGGTGGACTGTAGATAAGTTTGACCTGAGTAAGTCTTTAAACTGCTCATTGATTTTTAAAATAAAATAGATAAAATTGTTTTAGTTAGTTGGAGGTTGTGATGTTAGTTCAGCATGGTAAATTTAATGTTTATTTCAGGATACCATTTTTCATCTATTTCATTGCAAAGGAGAAAGATTGTCCTGTGTTTTGTTTAGTGAAGAAAGTGTTCAATCCTGAAACTGGTCTTTATAGATGGGTGAAGATTTAAAGAGGATAAAAATGATTAAATTGATTTCAATGTCACTGAGAAATTTTCTTTCAATAGGAAACAAAACAGAAACTTTCAATTTTCGTGAGAATGCAATCACAGTCTTCAGAGGAGACATTGGTTCAGGAAAGTCGACTCTGATAGATGCAATCTCAATATTGATTTTTGGAAAGTCTTATTCAAAGAAAAACATCTCATCAATAATCAACTGGTACAACAAAAGAAATTGTGAGATGACACTGATATTTGAAATTAATGGAACAACATATGAAATCATCAGAAACTTCAAACCAGACTCCTATGCACTCAACAAGATTGTTGATGGTGAAAGAATAACAGTTGAACTTTCAAACAAAGATGACCTCACTGACAAGGTTGTTGAAATTCTCATGATAGACAGGAAGATTTTTGACCAGACTGTTTTCCTTTCTCAGAAACATTATGAACCCTTCATGGAGATGTCATTGACAAACAAGAGGGAACTCATCAAGAGATTGTTCTCACTTGAGAAATATGATGCAATGAAAGATGAAGTGTCAGCTGACATCAAAGAAAAAGAGAAACAGACAAATGTTCTTGACGGAAGATACTCAGCACTTGAAACTCAAGTCAAAACCATGAAAGAAAACAGAGAAACAAAAATCAAAGAGATTGAAACCAACATCTCAACAATTGAAAAAGAAATGTCACAGCTTATCACAGAAAAAGAATCAATCATCATTCCTAATTTTGATGAAGAATCTTTCAAACAACTGTCAGCTGACATTCAGAGCAAGAAGACTGAGATAGAAGTCAAGAAAGAACAAATCAAGAAAGCAAAAGAAGAATGGGAAACATACAACACCAATATTGAGGATATAAAAGCAAAGAAACTTGAACTGAAAGAGTTGAAAGAAAAATCTGACACAACTCTTGATGTTGAGAGGAAGGATTCACTTCTTGAAGAAACAATTGCACTGAAGAATGATATTGATTATGTTGTGGCAAACAAAGCAGAATATGACAAACAGAAACAAATCATTTCAACCTATAATGAATCTGACATTCCTCAGATAGAAAATGAGATGAAGGTTCTTGAAGAAGAATTCAAAGCTCTCTCAAAAGAGTTCACAGAGAAGAGTGTAACAAATGTTGAGAATGGAGTCAAAATCAAATCACTGAAAGAAAAGATGGAATATTACAGTGATGATAAGAATGTTTGTTCTGAATGTGGCAAAGCAATAACCGATGAAGAGAAAAGAGAGAAGAAAGAGTTCTATCAGAAAGAGATTGACTCAATTGTTTTGATTGACACAAAAGAACTCAATGACAGAGCAACTGTCAGAGCAACAACAATTGATTCAATGAAAGGATTGATTGTAGACCTCAAAAAAGCATTTGAGAAGCTGAACTCACTCAAGGTTGATAAAATTGAATCATTTGAAAAACTCAAGAAAGAATTCATCTCATCAAAAGAACTTCTTGACAAAGTCTCAGAGGAAAAGAAATTAAGAGACAAAATCAGTGTATTTGAGCGTGATTTAGCTCAACCCTTATACAATACACCAAAAGAAGATGTTTCTTTGTTAGAGAAGAGTTTAGACGGGTCAAATGATGCATTGAAAGTGTTAGAAGAGAAACTGAAACTCATGAATGATGATTTCATCACTTTCACAACAAGAAAAAGTGAAAGAGTTGGTATTGAAAACAAAATTGTCATCAAAGAATCACTTTTGAAAAGAGAGAAAGAATTACTTGTTGAAGCAAGAGATGAAAAATACATCAACTCACTTGAAGAAGCAATGAAAGAAACAAAGTCTGAACTTGATGTCAAAATGTATGAGATAGACTTGCTCCAGAAAATAGTTGTCACACTTGGTGATGCAGGAATCAAGAAATTCATCATAGGAAGATATCTGAAGGCATTGAATCAAATAGTCAACAAATATCTAATGACATTCAATTGTGAGTTCTCAGTTGTCTTCACAAACAACAAAGGACTTTCATGTGACATCATGAACAGGGGTGAAGAAGTTCCATATGAGAATCTTTCCAATGGACAAAGTCAACAAGTGAACCTTGCTATTCTCTTCACATTCATAGAGTTTCTCAAAATCAAGAACTCATCCAACTTCCCTGCTATATTCCTTGATGAGATGTTTGATGGTTCTATGAGTCCAGAGGCACTGAGAGAAGTTATCAAAGGTGTTTCACAGAATATTCCTTATGTCAACATCATTACTCACAGAGAACAGAATGTTGAGATGGCAGATGTTTTGATACAAGTTTCAAGAGAAGGAAAATTCTCCAGATATGAAAAAGTATTTGATACCACTGAAATTGCTGAAGTTCCTGAAGTTGTTACTGAAATAAATAATGTAGAATTGTTCTAACTGGAGGATGAAGTGGCAAAGTATGATGCATTGAAATTAAGAATTAGAGAGCTGTTTGAGAAAGGTTATTCCAGATATCAGATTAAAGAAATGTATGAGATGTTTTTCAAGGAAGAATATCCAACATTGAAGAAAAAATATTTTAATGAATTACTCTCAAAGATTTCAAAGGACACACTTGTGGTGAAGGAATCAGTGAATGGAACAATAAAATATGAATTCAAATTCATGCAGTCTAATGAAGACCATCTCAACATGATTGTTGACATGTTTGTTGAACTTCTTGATTCATCAGACCTTGACACAACAAATTTTGAACATTTTGAATTAGCAGAAAATAAATCAATGGATATTCTTCAGTCATTTGGAAATCCATTGGTTGAAAGTTTTGTTCAGACAAGAACAACAAATGAAGACAACACAGTGAATTATGAGTGGATTGTCAAGACAAAGAATGATTTTCAGAAGAGAAAAATTATATCACAGATGAGTGATTATCTTATGAGGGAGAAAATAAATGTTGTTAAAATGTGATTATGGAAAGCTGAAAAGAAACTATGTCGACAAAATGGTTGATGGAGTTGTTGTCACAACATCCGATGGTTCATGGTTTCAATGTTCTTTGGATGGATTTAAAAATTATGACATTGTTGATGGTGAGCACAAGACAATCAGAACAATCTTCAAAGCACTTGAACTCATGGATTCAAACAGAGTCATTTTTGAGACAATAAGATTGTTCAGAGATGAAGGCAAAAGAATGATGTTAGATTTTGCTATAATTTTCAAGGAGGGAAAATCTTCAAAATATATTCTTGACATCTATGACAAGGATGAAAAAGATTATGAAGAAAAACTTGAAAATAAAATAATTGATGAAAAGGAGGATTTGTAGTAATGAAGAAAAACTGTGACAGTTGTAAATTTTATGAGTCTATAAGATTCAATCATTTTTGCAAAAGATATCCTAAAAGAATGTCATTGAAAGCAAGTCTTGATATGCACACATTGGAAGAACATTCCTGTGGTGAATGGAAATCAAAGTATAACATTTTTCAAAGAATTTTCAGATTATTTAAAAAGGAGAATTAAGACATGGATGAAAAGAAAGTTGTTGTTGGAAGAACTACTTGGGGTCAGGACTTCATAGGTCATGAAGGATTTGGTGGAATGATACTTGATGTTTTCAGACTTGAAGACATTGTGACGGATGATGGTGTGTTCCCAATGATTAAACCTTTCAGGTCTATCATCTTCACAAAGAACTCAGCAGGAAAGAGAAAGAGAATAAATCTTAAGGCAGAATCAGTTCAGGAATACTTTGACATTGAGAATTTAACTGAATCAGCTGGTGAGATTATTTCAATTCTTAAAGAATCTTATTTGAGTGTGATTCCATACGGAGAATAGAATGGTAAAAATTTTAGTTGATGTTTCAAATCTACTTTTTGCTTCATACCTTGGAACTAATCATTCCAAGAAGAACATTGGTATTCCAGACGATTCAAAACATTTGATGATAAAGGAATACATTCTTGACAAAATCAATTCCTATGTCACAAGATTTCAAGTGAAGAATGATGATGTCACTCTTGCATGGGATTCTGGTTCATGGAGAAAAGAAGTATTCCCTCTCTACAAATTCAAAAGACAAGAGAAGAAAGATGAGACGGAGTATCAGAAGATGATTCACTTCTTCAATGAGTTCAAAAAAGATGTTGATGAATATTTTGACTGGAGAAGTGTTGCAGTCAGAAAAGCAGAAGGTGATGACATCATTGGCACACTGACAAGATTGTTTCAGACAGATGATGAAACAGTTCTAATACTCTCAAGAGATAAGGACTTTCTTCAGCTCATCAATGACAACACAAAACTGATAGACCCATTCTCAGGAAAACTGAAAGATTCATTCGTCATCTCTGAGAACAAAAACACAGGTGAAAAGATTGAATGGGAAGTGACAAACAAAAATGAGGCAAGAAGATTCTCATTGTTTCATACAATTCTTGGTGATGCAACTGATGGCATCCCATCTGTCATTTGTGATGATGACCACTATGCAAACCCAAACAGAAAGAAAACAAGATTTGGAGTGAAAACAATTCTGAAGACATTCTTCTCAGACAATCAGAAAGAGAACATTGAAAATCTGAAAAAATATCACAATGATTACAAAAACAACTTTGACAGAAATCATAGATTGATTTCTCTTGACAACACTCCTCCAAACATCAAGAAAGAAATCATTGACACATGGAAGAATTCAAAAAAAGTTGTTGCAGTTGAGAAATTAGAAGAGTGGTGTTTGAAAAACAATCTTCACTCGTTGTTAAACAATTTGATGAGGAATAAATAATGATAGACATTATTGACTGGCTTGGGTTGAATGACATTCCTATGATTGAGGAGAAAAAGAAGCGAGTGGTAACCATCTACAAAGACACCTTGAAGATTGAAAGAAAGACAAAGGAGAAAAGAGACTTTGTCAATAAGCAAGACCTCTTCAAGAAAATCAAGAGATATAAAATTCTCCAGAGAATGAATCACAGAGGAACAATTCAAGAAGAACATAAAATAGAATTCAAATTTCTCAGAGACTACTTGATTCTGAAATATAGAGAAGTTGCAAAGAAATTGACAAATCATTCTCACTTCAGAAATTACACAAATGAAGAAAAAGAAGACATGATTGCCTATGCAATTATCAGAGGACTTGGAATTGGTCTTCAAGGAAGGTCAAACTATGGGGTTGAATATTTTGTCAGATTTGACCCAGAGAAGCATGACAATGTTTTTTCATTCTGGACTCAAGTTATAAAATGTTTCTTCTATCAGTATCTGAATAATTACTATGGAGAGAAGAATGTTAAACAGGTTGTTCTTCAATCAATGATAGACCAGTTTGAATATGATGCAAAAGAAATTCATGGATGTCCTGGAGCACAATTTCAACTTGCAGATGGAATGGACTCTGAAGATTGATTTTCAAAATAAAATAGATAATATTACTTTTGAACTTGTTTATTGAGGTCTTTCTTGAATTATCATAAATACATTCATTCACTTGGTCTTTATAACATCAAGGACGAAGGAACAAGATTTGCATTCAGATGTCCTTTCTGTGGTGGTTCAAAAGATAAACCAAATCACAGACAAGCATTCATATTGAATCTCAATGATAAACCATTCTTCTACTGTCACAAGTGTGGTCATGTCTGTGAACCTAACAATGGATTCTCATCATTTTTGAAAGAGTTGAATTATTCAATCTATCAACAATATTTGACAGACTTGAGAAAAGAGTTCATCTCTACTTCATTCAAAGAAGAACCAAAGACAATAACTATCTCAACAAGAGAGCACATCCCAGAAACAGTTTTCACGAAGTTCTTGACAAATGTAGCACTGCTTGATGAAAACCATCCTGCTGTGGTTTATTTAAACAGTAGAAAGATACCAAGATGTCATTTCAAGAATCTTTATTATTTTGCTGGCAATCCATTCACATTCTACAACAAAGTCTTTAACAGAAAGAAATATTCTCAATCAAGCTCTTTTATGTTTGAAGGAATTCTTGTTCCATTTGTCAACAGCGATGGAAACACTCTTGGATTTGGATTGAGATTGTTAAAGACAATTGGTGGCATGAGATTCTTCAATCTATTTGAGTCTGATAAAGAGTTCATGTTTGGTGAGGACAAAATCAATAAATATTCTGAGTTGTTTGTTCTTGAGGGAATGATGGACAAATTGTCACTTGAGAACACAAACTTCATTTCTATGTTGTCAACTAATCCAAAAATCAATCACATCTCTGACATCTCAAAATCAACTGCTACATACATATTTGATAATGAATATCTCAACACATACATTCAGAGAAACATTCAAAAAGTTGGAAAGAGACATTCTGTGTTCCTCTGGGACTCAAATTTCAGTCATGCAAAGGATGTCAATGACCTCGTTGTCAAATATGATATGAAGGAAACTGACATAGTTGATTACATAAAGAAAAACACATTCTCAGGAATGATGCTTAATATAGAGTTCAAGAAAAGATTCAACAACTATTTAGAGAGGGTATTCTATGTTTGATTTTTTGACAGATGATGTCAACATTCCAGTTGATGAATATGTAGAACCAGAGAAAACAACACTAATGGATAATATTGCAATTGTCACCTATCTGAAAAAACTGAAACCAATTCTTGACAATGATGGTTTCTTCTTTGGAGTGATAGATTGTGTTCAAGGAAAGGATGGAAAAATCTATGAGAATCTTTCAGATGTGAAGTTTGTTGAGAGTGAATGTCCAAAGACTGCGTTGAATGAAATAGGAGTTGGGAAGAAAGTTGTTCAGAAGATTCTTGACATCAACTATCCTCAATCAATAATTAGATATCTGTCATTTCATCCTGACTCAGTTCTTGCCTGCCATCATGCTAATTCAGTTTCAGATTTGACTCCTGAAGTTGTCATGATGACACTTGAGCAATATTTACCAAAGAAAAAACTTTACATTAAGAATCATGGAATCAGAGTGAAGAAAGAAAATGAGGACAATCTCATTGAAGAAGTTCAGAAGTTTTTCAAGGTGTCAAAGATTCAAGCACAGGAATATGTTGACAGAATTGACATCTGTGGCAAACTTGAAGAATTCTCAGAACATTTTCTTGGTGGTGAAGTGAAAGAAAAGAAGACAAAGAAGAAAAAAGAGAAAGAAGAAGTCAAAAAAGAACCAGAGAAATCAAAGGATTATCTTGATTTTTAAGAATATTGAAGAAAAAAACTTGATTTATGTTTTTATATCATTAATATTGTTTTTGTGATTTAGTTAATTTTTAGATGGAGGTTGGTTATGTATTTAACAGAGAAAGCAACAACAATTTTGCTGGTAATACTTTTCATTATCATGATGGGTATTGTAGGAAAATGTGATGCTGATGACAAGATTGACATTGAGGCAGATAAACAAGAACTTCAGGAATATTTGGGAGACGACTATGAAATTAATTGAACTCATAAGAGCATGTCAAAATGAGTCTGGCAAGAAAGCAAAAGAAGAACTCATCAAAAAGTTCTTCACAGTGACAACTGATGCAAAAGAACTTTTTTTGTTGAAGTGCATTGTTGACCCAGACATCACTTTCAACTTCTCATCTCTGATGATTGATAAGGCATCAGAAATTCACAGAGAAGACTTCAACAACTATTCAATTGATGAATTCTTGAAATCTCTCTCAGAAGGAAAACTTTCTGGTAACAATGCAATTGAAGTTTTTAATGGACTTCAACTGACAGCTGATGAAAGTGAGTTACTTGACATCATTCTCAGAAAGACAGCAGTTGGATTCTCATTGAATTCAATCAACAAAATCTATCAGAAACTTTTTGGACATTCTTTTGTTGAGAAGTTTGAATGTCAACTTGCTAACAAATATGTTCCAGGAAAGAAGTATGACACAACTCATTGGTGGGTCACTCCAAAACTTGATGGTCTGAGAGCTGTATTTCATGCAGACAAAGGAAAACTTCTTTCAAGGAGCAATAAGACCTTTGTTGGTTTTGAACACATTGAAGAGAAACTTGCAGAGTTTTGCAAGAAGCACAATATGAAATATGTTGATGGTGAACTCTACAATCACAGAACTCCATTTCAAAGGATTCAAAGCATTGCTGTTAATGAAGATTCACTTGACCCAAGAAAGAAAGAACTATCATACAATGTGTTTGCCGTTGTTGGTCATGGTGGTGAAGTTGTTGACAGTCACGACATGAATCGTTTCTTCTTTCTTTCACCAATTGAACATCTTGAGATGTGGGGTCATTACATTAGTCCACTTCAACCAGAACTTGTTGAAAACAACAAAGAAGCATTATTCAAAAAATGCAAGGAATTTGTTGACCTTGGATTTGAAGGCATCATGCTCAGACATCCAGAAAACTTCTATCATTATGGAAGGTCAAATGACTTGCTGAAACTGAAATTCTTTGCTGAAGATGATTTTGAGATTGTTGGAACATTTGCTGGTGAAGGAAAATATGAAGGAATGCTTGGTGGATTGATTCTTAGAAATCACAAGACTGAAGTTCTTGTGAATCCATTTGAGAGTGAAAACTTTGAAATTGGAACAATCAATTCAAGATGTGGTTCCGGATTCACAGATGAGCAGAGAGCAAGTTTGGGTGATGAGTTGATTGGTAAGATTGCTTCAATCAAATATCAGGGTTTAACAGATGACAAAAGTTCACTCAGGTTTCCTATATTTCTTGGAATAAAGGAGGATAGATGATTACTCCAGAAGAATTGAAAAAATCAAGTTTGGACAAGTGTTCAGATGTGATGACAAATTGGTCAGGTGTATTGAAGTCATCAAGGATAGAGGAAGATATTGTGATAAATGTTTCTTCAGACATCATTATCTCTCATTTTGTCTTGAGGTAGAATGTCATGATAAAATTTTTATTGATGCAGATATTCCAAGTATAATTGAGGTAGACATATGATATTTTACACAGCAGACCATCACTTCTCTCATGCTAACATAATCAAGTATGAGAATAGAATATTTCTTGACATAGATGAGATGAATATTTTCATGATTAAAAGATGGAATGAAGTTGTTCAGGATGATGACATTGTTTATTATCTTGGTGATTTTTCCTTTGACAAACCAGCTCTCTTTCTCAAGAAGCTCAAAGGTAGAAAGATTTTACTAAAAGGAAACCATGATAGAAGAACATCAACTCATTATCTCCAAGCTGGATTTGAGAAGGTAGAAAAAGAGATGTTCATCACCGATATGGACAAGAAGATTGTTCTCTCACATGAGCCAAAAAGAATCTGGGATGGTATTCATGAAGGAGTCTACCATTTTCATGGACACCTTCATTCAAAAGATGTTGAGCCATTTGTTACCAACAGATATAATGTTGGTGTAGATGTTTGGAATTATTACCCAAAAAGTGCCGATGAAATTATTTTTGGAAAAAACTTGATTTCTGAAGATTTTTCATTATTATAGATTTTGTGAATTTGTTAATTTTTAAGAAGAGGTAAAATGAAACTTTCAAAATCACTGGAAACAAAACTCAAGTCATTGGGACTTGGTGAACCATCAAAGATTGAGGGAATCAATCATTTTGATTTTTCCTCATTACCATTGCAAATCTCTTACATCAAATCAGAAAAGGAAAATCTTTTCAATGGAGATTTTTATAATCTTGATTTGAGAAAGAAGTTTGCAACAACAGCAAAGGCAGGGAAAATCCTCAGGAAATTCTTCCCGAATGTCAAAGATGATGTGCTCAGAAATAAAGTTCCAATTCTGTTTGGTGGAACAGGAGAAGAACTTTTTAAAGGTTTTGAACTTTCAGACAGAGTTTGTCATTTTTATCTTCATGATAATTATGACAGAGAATCAGGTGGAAGTCTTGGCAACTCTTGCATGAGATATAAGGAATGTCAGAAAAGCATTAAGATGTACGAAGAGATTGGAGTCAAGATTCTTGTTCTTCATGGAACAAAAGGTATCAAAGGAAGAGCTGTCATTTGGGAAGGTGCAAACTTTCACGACATTGAAAAGGGAACAGATGAGACAATAACATTCATGGATAGAATTTATGTTCATGATGATGCAAACATTGACCTCTTCAAAGAGTATGCTCAGGCAAAGGGATGGTTCTATAAAGTTGACCAAGATTATGAAGAGACAAAAGAATTCAAATCTCCAACTGGTGAAATTGTTGAAGGTGTCATTTCTTATGAGACAAACATGAAATGGGATTTCTTTTCAGAAGATAACTTCAAACTTGGAACAATCAAACATTTCCCATATTTTGACACATTGATGAATATAGGTGTTGATGGAACTTTGAGGTCTTATAGTTCAGAACCAGAACATAAGATTGCAAGGGCACAGGACACAGGTGGAACACCATCAATATACAACTACACAAACAAGTGGGGTGACATCATTGATAGATATGATAAGAAGTGGAGTTCATTGTATAAACAGTTTCTTGATAAGAAAAGTCTTGTGAAATCAAGATATCATGATGCTGAAATCAGAAAAGAAAGTGCAAGAAAAATCATCTTCAAAGGTGAACTTGATTTCATTGATTCTGAACTTGTTGACAAAAGACATATTGTCATTCATAATGGTGTTGAAAGACTGAAAGAAGAGATTTTTGATTGTAACAACGGAAGCAAGATGGCATTTGAAGAGTGTCCACTTTTCAACTCAGTCAATCTCAAAATCAAAGAGCTTGATGAGAAACAAAAAGCAGAGTGGGAATCATACAAGAAAGCAAACTGGAATGGAAACAAACTCAAAATTAACAGAACATATCAGAATTTGCTTGATTTGTTCATTCCTGTTGAATATCCTGATTTCATCTATCCCTGTGGAACAAACAAGTTTTCAGATGTATTGAAATTTGATTTTGAATCTTCAGAGTTCATCACAAGAATCAAATCAGCAGAAAATATTTATTTGGTGTTCAACAATTCTGAGAAGATAATTCAGATTGGCATCCCAAGGAGTGTCTAATGTATGACCAAGAAAAAATCATAAAAAAACTTGCTTCTTTTCTCAGAGCATCAACTGAGGATATTGGCAAGATTTTGTCAAAGCAGAAGAATCTGAAAGCAACAGATAATGAGAATTTCTGGTATTTTCATCCAAGAAGTGGGAATAAACCCAAGGTTGTTCTTGTTGCTCACATCGACACTGTAAAAGACACTGGACAAAGACAATATGTCTATTATAAGATGAATACACCTGTGACAACAAAAAGAACAACAGAACCAGTTTACGGTAACAACAAGACTATCATAAGAAACAGAGATTTAGTTTCTGGATGTCTTGGAGCAGATGACAGAGCTGGGGTTGTTGCAATTTCAGAAATCTATCAGAAGTTTGAAAATTGTGGAATGTTGTTCACTAACTTTGAAGAGGTTGGTTGTCTTGGAGCATCTGCATTTGTCAAACAATACAAGGATAAGGGTCTTGAGAATGAGTTTGAAGATTGCAAGCTGTTCATTGAAATTGACAGAAAAGGAACAAGACATTATGTCGACTATGTCACTAATCCTAAAGAGATGAAAGAGTGGATTGATGCTTTTGGTTGGAAAGAAGACTGGGGAACATTTTCAGACATTCAGACACTCTCAGAACACTTTTTGATTCCAAGCATCAATGTTGCAACTGGATACTACAATGAACACACAGCCCAAGAACATCTTGTGATTCATGAATATTTTGAGACAATCAATCATGTGTCAAGAATGGTTGACAAAATTGATGAAGCTCCAATGTGTAAAGTTGTTTTGAAAGTCTATTCTGGTTACAAGTGGAATGATGATTGGTATGACAGTTATATCAATTCATCATCAAAAAAGAAATCAACTCTTCTACCAATGGGAACAGTTGTCAAAGTTGAGGAGCCACTTGAAACACCTGTTTATTATGACAAAGGATATAAGATACTTCTTCCATGGAGGGAAGAAAGCAAGTATGTCAAAACAAGACAGAAAGTTCTTTTTCAGACTTCAAAATATACAATTCTTGAAAATTGTCAATGTGAAGGCAAACAGATATTTTGGCCAAATGATTGCATCATTAAAGTTTCAGATGCAGAGGTTAAACTTTCTCTTGGAATGATTGTTTCAATTGATGGTAACTTTGAATCAATGATTGATTGGCCAAGGGTTGAGAAGATTGATGGTGACACAGATTATGCAAACTTTGAAGATTGGGATGACTTGGTTGATGATAGAGAGTTTGTGATTGATGGTGTTGATTCATTCAATTTTTCTGAGACATTCTATTCTCTTGCTGGTGTGATGGATGCAAATGGAAACACTCTTTGGTTTCCTGGGTCAATGCTAATAAATAGAAATGTGCATAAATGAGTTGGCTTTACCTCACCAACTCTATAAACTCACTGATGTAATGGTTCTATCATTGGTGAAGAGAACGAACCTATGTGATATTGAGTTTGTCAGTTGTCTCAATATCAAAGAAACTTCACAACTGACATTTTTATTTTTAAAAGGAGAATGAGATGAAAGTTGGAATTTGTGCAAGTGGAAATAATGATAATTTTGAGAACATTGAACTCATCAAAGTTCTCAGTGAACAACATGAGGTGATTGTTTTTCATCCAAAGGATGTTTCTTTCATTTTCAAAAGAGGTGAGGATGCAAAAATATTTGTCAACGATAAAGACATTTCAGACCTCAGAGTTTTGATTGTCAGAATGATGGGTAGAAATTATGAAGAGATTTCTCTTCTTGTGAAAACTTTTGAGTCTCTGAACAAAAATGAGCTTATTGGAAATGAAACAATCATTTTTGACAACCCAGAAAGATATCAGGGAAGAAAACCATTAAAAACATTCTCAACGCTGTCTCGACATGATAGAAAGATTGGAACATCATCATACATGTTCAGAAGTAGTTCACAAGTCGAACTCCTAATTGACAACATTGACTTTCCAGTTCTGACAAAACCAACTGGTGGAGCACATGGAAATGGAGTTCAAGTCTTCAACAATAAAGATGAGTTGATTGTTTTTGTGAAGAAGTTTTTCAAAGAGAACAAAGAACTGCTTCTTATTCAATCCTTTGAGAAATTTGTCAAAGAGTTCAGAGTGATGGTAGTTGGACTTGAAATCATTGGAGTTGCCTTAAAGATAAAAAATGATGATTCAATTGTTGCAAACAGAGCACACTGCAAAGAGTGGGTGAAAGAAGAGTTGACATCCGAACTTGCTAATTTTGTCATTGATAGCTATAAAAGACAAAAGCAACCAACAATCATGGGACTTGATGTTGGAATGACAGAAGATGGAACATTTCACATGATAGAAGAAAACTATGCTCCTCAGTGGAAACCATTTCAGGATGCAACTGGAATCAATGTAGCAGAAAAAATTCTTCAGTGGGTGAATTATTATGAGTGAAATCAGTCAGCAGTTCTCAGAACACATTCAATCATTTCTGACAAGGGAATTCATTGATGAAGTTCTTTTTTCATTTCATTATTCAGAAGACATAGACATTTCATCAACAATTCAGAATGTCATGAAAGAGCTTGATGTCAGATGTTCAACTATTATTGAAAAAGAGAAGGATAGAATGAGAGTTTTGAAACATTTCAAACCTCAATTTGTTTCATTGATAAAGGATGTTGTTCAGAAACCATCAAATGACTTTCTAAAACCACTCTAAAAGTGAAAAACTTTGAAAACTAATATCAATAGCAAGGGTCAACAGAAAAGTAGTTTAAATCGTGTTATTTTGACAATTGTTTTTTAAAATAAAATAGATAATATTGAAAATGTAACTTGATATGGAGGATGAGAATGGTCAAGGAAAAAAGAGAAGCACTTGAGATTGATGATGACAATGAGGAAGTTGGAAACTTTCTAAAGTTTGGAAGAAATGCAAGAATTTGTTTTGGCAGAAGAGATTGCTGGATTGAAGTTTATTGTGAAGATGAAGTTGAAAACAAAAAGACAAAAGAAAAGGAAATCAGAAAGAGATGGGTTCAAGTCACTGGATATTATGGAAGAGTGAAACAGTTGCTTTCAGCATACACAGATGAGATGTTTTTGAAACATGGAGGAAATCTTGATGAATATAGGAAAGTGTGTGAAGACATCATTGATGTGGTTTCAACACTTCCTGATTATCTTATCTCACAGTATCATCAGACACCTGTGATTATTCAGGAAAAAATAGTTGTTGTTGATTCTTCAAAAAAGAAAGAAGAGATGATGAAGAAGATTGAAGCTCAACATCTTGCAAAGATAGATAAAGTTGAGAAAATAGAAAAGACAAAGAAACAGAAAAAACAGAAAGCAAAAAAAGGTGAAGAGGAAACTGTAGAATTATTCTAAGGAGAATCAATGTTCACATCTGTAAGAGAAAAGAATGGTGTCATATTCTACACAGGTTATGATGGGAATGGAAAAAGAATCAAAGGAAGGGATAATCAGTTCAAACCATATTACTTCATCAAAACAACAAACCCAACAAAGTTCAAGACATTTCCTGACGGTCAGAATGTGGAAAGAATCTATGCAACATCTGTTAAGAAATTTCATGATGAGACATCATCATATCCTCCAGGATTTGTCTTTGGAAACATCAAGAATGCTTCACTGTTGCAGTTCATAAGAGAGAACAAACTATATGACAAGTTTGACCCATCAAGACTGAGAAAGTTCTTCTTTGACATAGAGGTGTTCTCTGACAAGGGATTTCCAGTTGCAGAAGAAGCAAATCATCCAGTTGTTGCAATCACTGGAAGAGTTGAAGGAGAGATATCGTTTCATCTTTGGTATTTGTCAGATGATTTTGAGTTCTCAAGAGATGAATGGTTTTTCTCAAAATATCCAGAGTTGAAACAATTCAAGACACTTCATGCAGTGAAAGACAAAGTGAAACCATTCAAGGAAAGGTTTCTGTCAGGACTACAAAAGATGCTGGATGATTTGCTGATGAAGAAAGAGGAGATGAAGAAGGAATTTTTTGAGAACGAAAAGATTCGTGATGAATTCAAGTATTGGTTTATTTATGTTGAAAAAGAAGAAGAAAAAATAAAGAAAATAAAAACTGAAATTGAAAGAATCAACAAAATTGAAAAATCATTTAAAGAAGCTGAAAGAATTAATGTTAAAAAATTTAAGAGAGAAGAAGATTTACTTGTTGATTTTTTCTTATTTCATGTTAGAAATGAAATTGATGTTTTGTCAGGTTGGAACAGTGAATCATTTGACTTGCCATATTTAATCAATAGAATGGAAAAATTCCTTCCTGGATTTTATAAAAATTTGTCGCCATTTAAAGAAGTTGACAAAAGAACAACATTTTTAAATGGTAAAAAGAAAGATATTTGGGAAGTGTATGGACTTGAACATATTGATTTATTAGAAGCTGATAAAAAGTTTAGAACAAATAAAAGAGATTCATACAAATTGAACGATGTATCAATTGCTGAGACAGGTTTAGGAAAGGTTGAATATGATGGCTCTCTTTCTGACCTTTGGATTAATGACAAACAGAAATATCTTGAATACAACATTGGTGATGTCGAATGTCTTGAAGGAATACATGGAAATCTTGGTTACATTGATTTGATTTATTCAATAGCTCATTATAGTAGAACTGCACCAAATTGGTTTCCCTTCACAACATTCATTTGGGAAGGCCATATATTCAATTCTCTTCTTGAGAAGGGATATGTAATAAGTGGGAATGATTCAGATGAGAAGAGAAGATTGCTGGGGCATTTGTCAAAGAACCACTTGAAGGATTGTTTGGATGGGTCATGTCTTTTGATTTGACTTCTCTTTATCCTTCTATCATTAGAATGTGTAACATGAGTCATGAAATGATAGTCAGAAAGGAAGGATTGAACATCATTGAAGAAACAATAAAAGGTGAATTTGATTATTCAAGATTCAAGGAAAAGAATGAAATTTGTATGCCAACTGGATTAGTTTTTTCAGGAAAGGAAAAGGGAATTGTCACTGGTATAATTGAAGAATTGTTCATTCAAAGAAAGAAACACAAAAAAGAATCTTTTCAGTTCAAGAAAGAAGCTGACAAAGAAGAACATGACATGGTTAGAAAAAGAGAACTTGAGAACAAATCAAAGATTCTTGATGTCATTCAGTTGGCAGAGAAAGTTCTTTTGAATTCATTCTATGGTGCAACTGCTGTCAGTTCTTTTGCATTATTCAATATTCATTATGCTGAATCAATAACAACAATGGGACAGATTTGTAACAGGTATTGTTCTGACAGAATTAACAACTTCTTGAATGAGATATTCAAGACAAAAGATGTTGATTACATCATTGCTGGCGATACGGATTCAATCTATGTCAATGTTCAAACCTTTGTTGATAAGAATAAAAATTTAAAGACAGATGAAGAAATTGTAAATTATCTGAACAACATAGCAGAAAAATTGATTGAACCAAAAATTGCTGAGATATACAAGGAGATGACAGATTATATTGGTGTTTTTGAAAACACTATGCACATGAAACGAGAAGTCATTAGTAATGGTTCTTTTTGGATGGGTGCTAAGACATATGCAATGCTTGTTTATGATAATGAAGGTAAAAAGTATGACCCTCCAAAAGAAAAAATCATGGGGATTAAAGTCATTCGTTCTGACACACCTGTTGCTGTCAAAGGAATATTAAAATCTTTCATTAAAAAAGTTTTGCTGAATTTAAAGATTGACAAATTCATAGAGGAATCTAAGAAGGAAATTCTTTCATGGGATTCATCAAAGTTGAACAAACCATCTTCAACAAATGTTCTTGATGATTATTATATTGAAGAAGGAAATGACAATTTTGATTCTACAAAAAAGGGAGCACCAATGCCAGTCAAAGGTGCAATCAATTTTAATTACCTTTTGGAAAAGTTAGGTCTTCAGGAAAAGTATCAGAAAATAGAACAAAGTGACAGAATTTTCTCAGTGTATTTAAATCCTTCAAATGCTTATTCACTTGAGTGTATTTCATTTCATGACAAGTTGCCTGAAGAATTTCACTTGGAGGAATACCTTGATAGATTTAAAATGTATAATGTTGTTGCAGGAAAGTTCTTTGATGATGTCCTGAAAAAGATTAAAAAAGAAAATCAATTGAATGGTTATGACAATGATTTCTTTTAAAAATAAATAAATGTGTGAATATAAAACTAAAGGAGAAATGATGACAAAGTACAGAATTGATGAAAACAAGATTGTGAAAGTTGAG
>ERZ795059.1555-NODE-1555-length-25363-cov-7.620120_pt1 | contig 25363 bp, 24 predicted proteins | sample MGYA00375143_ERZ795059 | MGnify/ENA primary metagenome ERZ795059 (study PRJEB30188, sample SAMN05720168) | activated sludge metagenome | isolation source: Anaerobic digester | place: USA | collected 2015-01-07 ... | reverse complement strand
AAAAACTGCGGGCAGAACTTTAATGGAAGGTTCTGTAATCTTTGTGGTGAAAAGGTAATTGAACAAGAAGAAAGAACGGTAAAGTTTTTTCTGGGTCATGTTTTAAATGCCTTTACTTTTATTGATGGTAAGTTCTGGAGGAGTTTCAAAACCATGTTGATTAGACCAGGAAAGATGACATTCGATCTCGTTGAAGGAAAAAGACAACCCTACATGAAGCCCGTGGCATTCTTTTTTGTTGGGAATGTTATTTATTTTTTACTGCCACTCTTTGAAACATTCAACACATCGTTTCATGCTCAGGTAGAGATGATGCCCTATAGTGCTTATGTAACTTCTGCTGTTAATGCATACCAGGCAAAAACAGGAATAGGGACAACAGAAATGGCCTCACTTTACAATGCACAATCTACCAGTCTTGCTAAAATGTTGCTTATTCTACTTGCACCTTTAACCTTACCTTTTGTAGCATTGGTTAACTTCTCCAGAAAACGATACTTGTCAGACCACTTCCTGTTTTCGTTAGAGTATAGTAGTTATTTATTATTTGTTCCTACCATACTTTTTCCAGCACTGTTATTTTTTATTTTCTGGATCGGTGAACTTTTTAATGCAGACCTTAATTACATTTTTAAAGATGACAACACGATTCCTTTCATTTTTATAATGCTTCTGTATTTTTTCATTTTTGGAAATCGAAATTTCTATAAATATCCATGGTGGCGTTCGGTGTTAAGTTCTGTTTTTCTTACATCCAGTATTTATATAGTCCTTCACCTTTATAGGTTCATTTTATTTCATGCTACCCTCTGGACAATCTGATTCATTAATTATCAACTCATGTGCCTGATCTTTCTCTCGCTTCATCATCACCCAACATACAAATTAATTGTAGCGGCAAATCGCGATGAGTTTTACAATCGGAAAACCGCAGCAGCTGATTACTGGGAAGATCATCCAACACTTTTGGGAGGCCGAGACTTAGAAGCATCAGGTACCTGGATGGGAATGAATACCTCCGGAAAGATAAGTATGCTCACCAATTATCGGGACCCACAAAACATAAATCCAAATGCGCCATCGCGCGGAAGGTTAGTTTCAGATTTTTTGATTGGAGATGTATCAGGAGAAGAATACCTTAAACAAATTTCAACTCATGGAAAAACATACAATGGATTTAATCTCATCAATGGAACTGTCGATAAACTCTTTTATTATTCAAACTACGCTGAAGGTATTCAACAAATCAAACCCGGACTACATGGACTAAGTAATCATTTACTGGATACAAACTGGCCAAAGGTTGAACGTGGAAAAGAAAAACTAAAGCCCATACTGACTCAAAGCAAAATTAATCCGGAAGAATTGTTTGATTTTCTACACAATGATGAACGTGCAGCAGACAATGTTCTGCCCCAAACAGGTTTGAGTTTAGAACGCGAGCGTGCCTTGTCTTCTATGTTTATCAAAACAGATAATTATGGTTCACGATGTTCAACTGTTATTCTGGTTGATCAATCCAATCGTGTGCAGTTTATTGAACGGGTTTACAATCTTGAAACATTTGAATATACAACCCATGCTTTTGAGTTTGTAATTCAGAAATAAAGCACAGTTGTTTTTTAGTGCTGCGTAATCTTTCCTTCACCACGGAGTATACAGAGAAACACGGAGATTTTTCCTTGTGTAACTCTGTGGCATTAACTCCTTACTTCCTCTCTGATTAAATTAATTTTTTGGGCAATATCCATTATCAATTTCACTAAGGCTTTCGTGATTTTAGAAAATCAATGTTACCTTTCATTTAAATGAGCCGCAAAAAAGATAAGACCCCCTTTCCGTTAAAAGTAGTTCGGTGGATATATCCAAAAGTAGAACGTACAATACCTATCCTTGCGCATACGTATTTTTTAAGATTGTTCTTTACACCCCTTCGTTATGGCGTTCCGGAAAAAGAAAAGAAAGCAGAATCGTTCGCAGAAAAATTTACCTTAGATGTAGCTGATAAAAAAATTCAATGTTACCGTTGGGGTAAAGGTAAGCCTGTACTCTTTATCCATGGCTGGGCCGGACGAGCAACACAGTTTAGAAGATTTGTAAAACCATTGATCGCTGCCGGCTATCAGGTTATTGGTTTCGATGGACCCGCTCATGGAAACTCAACCGGCAAGCGCACAAGTATTCTTGAATTTGAAGAAACATTAAAAGCGATCTATAAAAAAGTTGGTGAGCCCGCAGCCATCATTGCACATTCGTTTGGAGGAGGTGCCGCTCTGTTTGCTGCTATGAATGGATTGAAAATTCATAAGCTCATCAATATTGCGAGCCCAACCATTGGAGATGAAATTATTCATACCTATTTAAAAGCCATTAATGGATCGATGGCCACTAAAGATTTCTTTAAAAAAGAAATCATGAAGGAGTATGGTAAACCCTTCGATGAATTTACAGCCCTGCATTTTATCCGTCATTTACCAGAGGCTATAAACCTGCTTCTTGTCCACGATCAAAACGACAAGGAGGTAAGCTTTGCCCATGCCGAAGCGTTGGTGAAAGTCTATCCGGCTTCAAGGCTTATTAAAACGAAGGGCCTGGGACATACCCGGATATTAAAAGACAACGATGTTATTCAGCAATGTGTAACATTTATCAGGGGTGAATAGTCTATTGATAAGAATGTAAAGGTTCCATCAGGAACCGCCATTTTAAACCGCTGATGAAACAATTAATCCGCACATCAGTTAAGTAGAAGAAACTTTTTAACTTTAAGACGCATCCTTGTAATTCGAACGTTGAATTGTAAACTAATTGGGCTATGAAGATAATTGAGACCAGCCATTTGGCCAGAAGCTACAAAATGGGAGATAACATTGTAAATGCCCTTCAGGACATTTCCATCTCCATTGATAAAGGCGAATATGTTGCTTTTATGGGGCCTTCCGGTTCTGGAAAATCTACATTAATGAACATTGTTGGTTGTCTGGATACACCGAACAGCGGAACCTACAGCCTGAACAACCACCTTGTTAGTGAGATGACTGAAAATGAGCTGGCAGAAGTACGCAACAAAGAGATTGGGTTTGTCTTTCAAACCTTTAATCTTTTGCCCCGCGCCAGTGCCTTAGAGAATGTGGCTCTTCCACTTATTTATGCCGGCTATAGTAAATCCGAACGAAGTGAAATGGCCATGGCTGCATTAGAAAGTGTTAATCTGGCGGATCGTCATCACCATAAACCCAATGAACTCTCCGGTGGACAACGTCAACGTGTTGCCATAGCACGAGCATTGGTCAACAACCCTTCCATTATTCTGGCTGATGAGCCAACGGGAAATCTGGATACTAAAACATCATACGGTATCATGCAGTTGTTTCAGGAGCTTCACGATAAGGGAAACACGATCATTATGGTAACACACGAAGATGATATTGCGCATTACGCACATCGCATCATACGCTTGCGCGATGGTTTAATTGAGTGGGATCGAGCGAACGAAAATATAAGTCGCGGTGAGGCAATAGCGCACTAACCTTTAACAAGAAAAGAAATCCAATACCCTGGCATATTGCCGGGGTTTTTTGTTTTAAGATGAATATAATTGAACTTGTTTTGTAAAGGCATTAATCTAACATCTTATGTCTAATATTTAACGTCTATTCCAAATGAAAATCTACACCAAGACAGGCGACAGCGGAACCACAGCACTATTTGGAGGCAAGCGTGTTTCAAAAGCAAACTTGCGCATTGATACCTATGGAACCGTTGATGAATTAAATTCTTATTTAGGTCTGGTGCGCGATCAGGAAGTAAACGCAAAACGAAAAGATACGCTGATTGAAATTCAGGATCGGTTATTTACCATCGGATCAATTTTAGCAACCGAACCCGAAAACACAAAAGTGAAAATACCTTTGTTGAGTGAAGATGATATTCTCTTTCTTGAGAAAGAAATGGATGTGATGGAAGCTGAACTTCCATCCATGAAGTCTTTTGTTTTACCAGGTGGTCACCAGGCTGTTTCATTTTGCCATGTGGCACGAACCGTTTGCAGAAGAACAGAGCGATTAACCATATCACTGAACACACAAGAAGCAATTAATCCGCTCGTGATAAAATACCTTAATCGTCTTTCTGATTATTTGTTTATGCTCAGTAGAAAAATGACACATGAACTCGGAGCGGAAGAAACACCCTGGAAGCCCCGAATGTAATTTTACAATGGATAAACAATATCGTTTCTAATTCTTTACTTTTATGCACTAACTATTCTCGTGAAACCACAAAAACTCTTTTTCATTTTTGCTCTACTCGTTTGCATCGGCTTTCATACAAATGCACAGGTGCAATTGGTGTTGCTTAAAAAGCAAAAGGTAATTCTTCGGCTCAACCCTGGCGATGACTTTAAATATTCGATCAAAGGAGAAAAGGGAGTGCACGATAGTTATATTAATAATATATCAGACACCGCTGTTGTAGCGCACAACACCATTGTTCCTTTTCATAAAATTGACAAAATTTATTTTAAACGATCTACGTACACCAATTTCATTGGTGGATTTTTAGTGATTGGAGGAGCGGGTATTTTTTTAATTGATCAACTAAATACCGTAGTTGTGCAAGGAGAGAAAGCTTCATTAGATGATCGCGTTACAACCATCTCCGTTTCGAGTTTGGCAGTAGGTCTGCCGCTTATGTTGATCCGTAAAAAATCGCAAAGATTAAAACGGCCTTATCATTTATTGGCCATAAAAAAAGGCTCTGTGTTTTATGCAGAGCCTCCTAAGCAAATGGTGATTGAAAATCAATAGTACTTCCTTATTTCTACTTTTTCTTTTCAGCGTTAGCTTCCATTCCAACAGCATCTGAAAGTTTCTTTATCTGCTCACGTATAACGGCCAGTTCTACATTCTCATCATTCTCATATTTCTTAAGCTTGGCCTCTAATACCTGAATCACCATCTTTAGTTCTTCAATTTGAGCTTGCTGTTCTTGTATTGATTTTACCAAGGGAGCAACAAAATCAGTGTAACGAAGACCGAGTGATCGATCAGCATCCTGCCCAACAGTAAGCACAGCATTTTCTGTTCCTACCAATGCTTCAATATCCTGGGCAATGAAACCCCAGTTCGTGCGACTATCACCATTTTTCATTTGATAGGATACAGGTCTCAACTTAGTAATAAAATCAAGCCCCTTATCGATGTCCTTTATGTCTGTTTTAAAGCGTCTATCAGAAGCCGCAGTGAATGCAACCTGACCTTCAATAACCGTTATGGACGCATCGCCAAGTCTGATTTTATTACTGGCATTAACTACAGCCTGATAGCCAATGGCAATAGCATTCTGGAGGCCACCTGCCCCAACATTTGCCTCCCTCCCAATTAACACATTTCGAACTCCTGTTGTATTCGCAGCACCTGTAAGGTAACCTACAAACGTATTACCTGAAGCAGTAAGAGCACCAACATTTGCAGCAGCGTTCGAACCAACGTAAACATTTAACGTACCCGTTGTATTTGCTAAGCCAGCATTTCTTCCAATGAAGGTATTATCAATGGCCGAATTATCACGACCGGCAGCAGTTCCAAAAAATGCATTATTACTTCCTGCAGTTGAATTATTCCCACCGGCAAAAATATTGGCAGTACCGGTATTGTTTAGTATGGAAGTGCCGGCAAATTCAATAGAGTTGCCACTAAAATTAACAGCCCCTGCATTTTCCAACGTCATCCTTGTTGTACCCGCCACGTTAAATATCATGTCCTGGCCGGTAGAAGACATGGCCATTGCACCAAGAGTAGTTCCTCCGCCCCAATTTCTAAACTCTATATCTACAGGGTCATTTGGATTTGCATTACTTCCTCTCAATACAATATTTCCTATACCTGCACCACTCGGTACAATATCCAAAATGGCGTTTGCGACTGGACTTGCTATAGGATTTGCATTGTTAATATCAATAACCATCTGGCCTAGGTTGTTGATATACATTCGCTGCAAGTTGTTTGTTTTGAATGAAAGTCCAACGTTATCGGTAGTACCAATGAAGTTGGTTCCAAAAGTAGTTCCCGCATTTCCGCCTAAGACCCAACCTGCAGCTCCTGCAGAAGTCCATGTAGGTGGTAGACCAGCACCCCCTGAAGTTAAGACTTGACCGGCTGTGCCTGGAAGATTATTCGGCATCAACGCGCCCGAAAACCTAACATTCCCTACAACATCTAATGCTTGTGTTGGTGTTGGAGTACCCAAGCCTGTTCTACCATTTTTTAAAACGGTCAAAGCATTATTGCGTGCCACATTAGAGGTTCCATTTCCTATTTCGAAAACAGGGTCGGTTCCAACTACATTCACTGGATCACCACCACCGACATTATACCGACCAATAGCAAAGGAACCTGTTGACTCGGCTAAGGTTTCCCTACCAAATGCCGCTGATTGTTCGCCATTGGCCTGAGTGTTATAGCCCGCTGAAAAAGCTGCAAACCTACTGGCAACCGTTAGACTCCCCAAAGCCATTGAAGAGACTCCAGTACTTCTATTTTTGTCTCCCATTGCAAAAGAACTCGTGCCACTCGCTAATGTATTAAGTCCACCAGCAAAAGAATGATTACCTATTTGAGCATCATCCCAACGTATTTGCTCTCCACTTCCAGCGTCAATTACTTGACCGGCACGAAAAGCAGCCTTCGCTGGGTAAAAAAACATACGAGTACCAGCACCTGCAATAGTCAGTGATCCTGTTCCCAAAGTACCAGTGGCCAGTACATTACCATCTACACTGAATTTCTCAGAAGGTGTTGCTGTTCCTATACCTATATTTCCAGTGGCTCTAATTCGAAGAGCCTCCACACTATTGGATTTAAATACCAAATCCTGCGCATCAGTTGTTCCAACAAAATTAGTAGCAGGTGTTGTTCCAGCATTTCCGGTTAAACCCCAACCGCTTGCTGCTGGTAGTTGCCAAGATGGGGTTGTGCCTACTATCGTTAACACCTGTCCTGCAGTACCATTTGATATATCGTTTATAGTCCCAGCACCATCGCCTATAAGAAGTCCATCCCAAGTATCTCGCCCTGTACCACCAGCGCTAACCGGCAAAATACCGGTTGTTATTTTTGAAGCATCTATGCTGGTAATATCAGCATTTGTTACTGCACCCCAAGATGGTGCGGCAGCGCCTGTTGATTTTAAAACTCCTGCTGCTCCAGCCAAACGTGTTGGTGTAGTTCCAACTCCATAAATAATATCTCCAGTAGTGGTAAGTGGATTGGTCATGCCTGCAACTGGAGCTGCAAATGTTCCATCACCCCTTAAGAAAGTAGTAGTGTTGTTGGGAGGTGTTGGAACCGCTCCTCCAACTGTTGCGGTCATCACAGGTAAATCTGCTCCTGTAGCAATACTGGGAACACCTGTGCCAGTAGTATTTTTTAATATTCCCGTTCCTAAACCTGACAGCAATACACCATTAATTCCTCTTACCGTTAAAGCTGTTGCACCCGTTGCATCACCAGTATGTGTAGCGTTTGATACTAAACCACTGTATAATGTATTTACAGAATTGTCACCCGTATTTGTTCCTGATAAGTTCGATCCAGTAACAGTTCCTGTGGCCGCTACACTTGTCGGTGTAATGGCTCCTGCAACAATGGTTAATGCTGGTGTTGAACCTCCACTTGATGTTCCACTAAAACCATTAGCAGTTGCTACGGAAACAGCAGTAATGGTTCCGCCTCCTGAAGGAGTTGCAAACGTTCCATCACCTCGTAAGAAAGTAGTAGTGTTGTTTGGCGGTGTTGGCACAGCTCCGCCAACAGTTGCCGTCATTACAGGTAAATCCGTTACCGTTAAAGGTGCTCCTGCCGTTACCAATCCTTTTGCATCGTACGTTATTTTTGTATTCGTCCCAGCGACTATCGCTCCGTTTGCTGTTACCTTACTTGCTAAGTCTGTTGTTAAATTTGTTACCTGGCTTTCGGTAATATTTCCAGTTATGGTGGCTGCTGTTCCTGTTGTGTTTTGATTCAGTATTGGGAAACTTGTTAATCCTGCTGCACTTCCGGTTGGTGTTAGATAATCTGTTCCAGCGGTGGCAGCAGTCATTCCTGTACCAGTACCTCTTAAAATTCCAGTCAGCGAAGTGCCCAATGTAATAGCCGGTGTTGTTGTTGGAGTAGTAACACTTCCGGTAAATCCGTTTGCACTAACTACAGAAACATTGGTTACTGTTCCTGATCCACCGATAGGTGCCCATGTTAAAGTGCCGGTTCCATCATTCGTTAAAGCTCCGGCAGCATTAGCAGGAACCGTATTACCATTTATCCTTGCCACCGTTGCCGCTGCTGTTACGTTTGAAGTTCCATTAAAGGCTGGACTCGAATAGGTTACATCACCCGTCATCGAGATTGTTCTGCCCGTTTGCAATGCCGTTGCTGTTCCGGCATTTCCGGTTATTGATGTTTGGTCACCTGTATTATTTCCAGATAAATTAGAACCTGTTACCGTTCCGGTTGCGGCTACGCTGGTTGGTGTAATGGCACCAAGTGTCAATGTTATCGCTGGTGTAGTGGTTGGTGTTGCTACAGTTCCGCTTACTCCATTCGCTGTGGTCACTGAAACACTGGTTACAGTTCCTGATCCACCTGGAAGATTAGTAAGCTGTGATCCATCTACTGCTGGAAGTCTGCCCGTTCCATCGAGTTGTACAATACTACCTGCCGTTGTTCCCACTGCAACATTAAGTGTGGCATTACCTGATGCCGCACCTCCGGTTAATCCTGTGCCTGCTGTAACCCCGGTTATATCCCCACCTCCTGCAAGATTGGTAAGTTGAGATCCGTCTACAGCAGGAAGCCTACCCGTTCCATCAAGTTGAACAATACTTCCTGCAGTGGTGCCCACATTAACATTTAATGTAGCAGTACCTGATGTTGCGCCTCCCGTTAATCCTGTTCCTGCTGCCACTGCTGAGATGTCACCAACAAGGTTAGTAAGTTGAGATCCGTCTACTGCAGGAAGTCTGGCCGTTCCATCAAGTTGTACAATACTACCGGCAGTTGTTCCCACGGCAACATTAAGTGTGGCACTACCTGATGCTGCACCACCTGTTAATCCTGTGCCTGCAACTACGGCTGTAATATCTCCGCCTCCTGGAAGGTTAGTAAGTTGTGATCCATCTACTGCGGGAAGTCTGGCTGTTCCATCAAGTTGTACAATACTACCGGCAGTTGTTCCTACGGAAACATTAAGTGTAGCATTACCCGATGCTGCACCTCCTGTTAATCCCGTTCCTGCTGTAACTCCTGTTATATCTCCGCCTCCCGCAAGATTGGTAAGCTGCGATCCGTCCACTGCAGGAAGTCTGCCTGTTCCATCGAGTTGAACAATCTTACCCGCGGTGGTTCCTACATCAACATTAATAGTTCCCGTTGTTGTTATCACACCTCCTGTTAAACCCGTGCCCGCTGTAACGCTGGTTAGACCTGACGCTGGCAGAGTAACAGCATTCCCTCCTGATATACTCAGACTATTTCCTGCAATTGAAAGTGTTTGCTTATAAGGAGAAAGGTCAACAGTTGTTGCATCATTGGTAAGACTCAAAATATTTGTAGTGGAATTCAAACTCAGGTCTTGACTATCAGTTCCACCAGACACACTGCCAATAGGAGCCCAGGTTGTACCGTTGTGATAATAGACGATCTTATCCGTAGTGTTGTAAACGATCATTCCGGCTTCCGGAGTAGTGATTGAACTCGTGCTGGTCACAATGGGAATAATAAAACCTTGATTGCCGCCCGGTGATTTCAAATACAACACCGCACTTGATTTTGGTGTGGCGTCACCAATGGCCACCGAAGAGTTCTGGGCGTTGGTTTGAAACGAGAGTACGGTTAGGCAAACAATACATAACCCTGTTGAGATTAAAACTTTCATACACTATTATCATTAATTTCTAAATCCTCCAACTAAATTCCTGACGAAGAGCTGTATGCAAAATACAGCTACTAAAGCCTTGAGATTGCCATTGAGGCTACCTCCTTTTTTACTAGTGCTTCCTTTTCTTCACGTTTCTTTTATAGTTTGTTTTCTTCCGTTTTGCCGGATTAAATTTTTTCGCAGGAGCCGATCTGCCACTCAGTTTCTTAATGTTTTGATAGCGCTTGTTTGGCGAATACGCAGCCACCTTCTTTTGCTTTCGGTGCAATTGCTGTGGAGATTTTGATCCTACCTTTCCGACTGGAGCACTGAGTGTTTTTCTGCGATACGCTAAAGAAGATTTGTAATCTGAACGGAAACGATCTTTATAACTTTCGTTATTAAAATCATAACGAAGTGTAAACTCGTAAGCAGCACCAACAAAGCCACCCACATTGCTCGTAATGGTTTCGCGCGAAACACCAACCATCAAATATTTGGAGGGACGAAAAGCCAACGTTGCGCTCAATATTTGTCCGCTTCGCATGGATACACCTGCTGTTACTTTATCATCGTAGGTATAGAACAATCCAAGATCAAGTGTGTTATTCACATCTGACATTTTTCTAAAGGCTACATAAGGCTCTAGTAAATCCTGACCTCCGCGAATAGGAATTAAACCTTGAACAAAAGTAGAGTAGTAGTTAGCCAGTGATAATGTTGTTGTATCTGTTTTCCAGTTTGAAGCCAATCGGTTCGCTGCAATACCTCCTTTTAAATATCGGTTTTGAAAATGCATGCCAAAAGAAAAATCCATGTTGTTTGATCTGCCCTTTGCTAGCTGTTGATATTCCGGATCCAATTGATCGAAGCCATCCTTGGGTGTACCATTTAATCCAATAGAATTAAACTCGCCTGAAACACCCATTGAAAGTGTAGTGAACTTATCAAATCGAAGATGGTAAGCGAACGCAGTTGATACGTATTGATTACTTAAGAAGGTAACATCCTCTTGAAAAAAGTTAGCCCCAATACCAAATTTATGTTTACCTAAAGGTGTGTGGATACTTACAAAGTGATTTTGTGGTGCACCGCTCACACCAGAATAATTCTGCTTGTATGAGTAGGTTAATGATCCATACGTAAGGCCGGCAATGGCGGGATTGTAAACAAATGAGTTGGTCAGTTTTTGACTGAACAACGGAATATCCTGTGCCACTGATGTTGTGGCAATGAAGAGTAAAGCAATGAAAAATAATGGGAGTAAATATCTTTTCATGCTACGTCCTTTTAATTTTTAATAACCGAAACCATTTGTTGGATCGACTGCATTCCGGAATCATCATTCCCATACTCCACCACACAGATATAACTTCCTGAACTTAAGGTATTAAAGTCGAAGCCATCTGTATTTGGATCGTCACCAACATAGTTTTTAAAATCAGTCCACTCTTTAATTACAAAACCATATCTATCCAGCAACTTCACTTTATTGTTATCAAATTTTTCGATGTTTAAGACTCTAAGAAAATCATTGTGATCGTCAAGCTTTGGTGTGATGATATCAATTACGGAAACAACTACCTTTTCTGAAGCGCCAATTCCTAGTAATGCTTTTGTAAATACTTTATTACTGGTTACGGATGCGGTGCTTGAAGAGCCTCCTATTCCATCAACCACATCTCCAATATTATCAGCCTGAACAACTGTGAAGCTTAGTCCTTTATCTGGTATAAGATCTACACCGTTTAAACTCAACTCTATTTTTGAATCAATGTCTGCAATGCTTGGTGCTATTACCTCCCAGTAATGGGTGTTCTCCAATATTTTTACATCAGAAGCAGGATCGGCCACAAAGTTAGGGGATTGATTTACAACCTGCATACCTACCTGGCGTTGGTTATCTCCTGTTAGTAAAGTAGCTGGTGCATAACCTAAGCCTGCGGCACCTACTGGGAAAATCTGAGCATTGGCACTTTGATTAAAAAAAAATCCATCAACATAGGCATTATCATTTCCCTCATTAATTCCGTCAATTAGGCCAGTATATAAAATCTTACCTGAGGATGCCGCCCTCAATATGCCCAATACAAAGTCAATATTATCTGTAACTGTTAAATTCTTGCTGATGGTTTTAATTCCGCTACCGGTTAGTATTAATTTTCGAAGTGTCAGATTTTCGCTAATAGTTTGAGATGAGCCATTTAATTCAAGGTCAATCTTTGCTGACGGTAAATCCTGGGCAATCGACACGTTGCCTGTTGTCTTAATGGCGATTTCCGTACCAGCCGTTGTTGAAAGCTGTGAGCCTGAAGTTGAAACCAACTGGGCATAACTCATGTTCGCTAAGCCCAAAAAGCCCACTATGATTAAAGCCTTATTCATACTGAGAAAGTTAGGGATTATTTTCTTTATCCCAGCGTTTGCGCACACGCCAAGCGTCATTTATTTTCGTCAGTATCACGAATACACCGATATACTGACAACTGGTGGAAACGTTGACGATAATTTTTTTAGGCTAAGGGTAAACTTTATAATGAAAAATGAAGGGCGATTCGAGCCTTACAATAAATGACATTGCATTTAAAACTCCTAACTTGACCGTCTTTGTAATATTCGCAAGAGAATGTGCCGAAGAAGGGACTCGAACCCTCACAGCTTGCGCCACACGCCTCTGAAACGTGCGTGTCTACCAATTTCACCACTTCGGCATTGTTGAGTTATTAGTTAAATGTTAATGGTAGATCCATTAACATTTAACATCTAACCGAATGGTGCCCAGGACAGGACTCGAACCTGCACACCGGTTAAGGCACTACCACCTCAAAGTAGCATGTCTACCAATTTCACCACCTGGGCATTTTTGTGTGAGTGTGTTACAAGGGCGACAAAAGTAACAAGCTTTAAAGATTTAACAAAAGGGATTATAAAAAGCGACTAAGCCAGGCTCCTCCAATAATTGCCAATAATCCGAGTATGACACTCATACTAATATAGAGTAAAGATGTTCCGATTAATTTTTGTTCAAGCAGACTAACGTTCTCCCACGCAAAGGCAGAGAAGGTAGTGAAGCCACCACATAAACCCACACCAAGAAACAAACGCCAGTTTTCGGTAACGCCCAACTTCCTTAAGGCCAGCGCATAAATGAACCCAATAATAAATGAGCCCACTATATTTACGGTAAGAGTCCCCCATGGAAAAGTGCTGTCAAATTTTTCATCAACTGACTTACCAACGACATATCGCAGTATGCTTCCAATAAAACCACCGAGGCCAATTGCCAAAAGTTTCATCATTATTGCGCTAAAATTAAAAATCAAATTTTACAAAGGACCTGTTATTCTCAACGCTGCGGACAATTAATTTTCTGCAGTTAACTTTTTCAGAGCCGAGAATGGGAATTGAACCCACGACCTGCTGATTACGAATCAGCTGCTCTACCCCTGAGCTACCTCGGCCAGGAATGATAATGAGCATTTCAAAAGTAAGTCTTGAAAAGATAGCACCAAAGCCATCAATCAAATCGCCTTTCATACTTTGTAAATTACTAAATTACCACGTTTTTATGATATCGAAGAGATGTAAATATGCCATTCACGCCTTGGTTCACATGGCGAAAGACCCGGAAGAGAAATATCTGATCAAGGATATTTCGGCTGCCTGCAATATTCCGAAGAAATTTCTGGAAGCCATTTTACTCGATTTAAAACGAGCGGGCATTTTAGGAAGCAAGCAAGGTAAAGGGGGAGGTTATACTTTAAGAAGGTCACCGGTTGATGTAAACCTGGCTGAAGTAGTTCGCTTGTTTGATGGTGCTATTGCTGCTGTCCCTTGTGCAACTCATAAATTTTATGAATCGTGCGATGAATGTGAAGATGAGCACACCTGCAGTGTTCGGGCAGCTTTCCTTCAAGTTCGAAATGCTACGGTAGAAATGCTCAAATCGGAAACACTTGAAAGTATGGTGAATGTGGAGAACAAACTCAAGGCTAAGAAAAAGAAGTCAAAATAATTTTCTTCATCCCATCCTATTCATCAGATTAAGTCTGAAATTATCTTCATTGGAATAAACCAATGTTTGATTTTTGTAGTTCATAGTATTCAACTCTAAATAATTTTTTATATGTCACTACGATTAGGCGATGTCGCACCCGATTTTACAGCGGAAACCACCGAAGGTACAATCCAATTTCATGAATGGCTTGGCTCAGGCTGGGGAGTTCTGTTTTCTCACCCAGCAGATTTTACACCTGTATGCACCACTGAACTTGGCGCTGTCGCCAAACTGCGTGGTGAATTTGATAAGCGCAATGTAAAGGTAATGGCACTGAGCGCTGATCCGATGGAATCACACATGAAATGGATTGGCGATATCAACGAAACCCAAAATACCGTTGTTAACTATCCGTTAATTGCAGACCCCGAATTTAAGATCGCCAATTTATACGACATGGTTCACCCTGCTATTACTGACAAATTCACCGTTCGTTCTGTCTTTGTAATTGGTCCTGATAAAAAGGTGAAACTTATGATTACCTATCCTGCAGCGACCGGAAGAAATTTTGATGAGATCCTTCGCGTCATTGACAGTCTTCAATTAACAGCAGGGTACAGCGTTGCAACACCTGCCAACTGGAAACAAGGCGAAGATGTAATCATAACTGCTGCAGTAAAGGATGAAGATATTGCAGGGAAATTCCCGAAAGGGCATACCCGCATTAAGCCATATTTAAGAACCACTCCTCAGCCGAATATTTAATCAGGGTTTTCAACTCTTTATAAAATGCTTATCGATCAATGTTTCGGTAAGCATTTTTTTACACCTCACCTAAGCTTTAAAGCACTTCGCCATTTTAAACAGACACTTCGCTATCAATATCCAATCCTTCCAAGGCATTCTTCGTATTTTCATTTAATATTTCATCCCTATGACCGTTCGATACTGGTTCGCTATTTTATTTCTGCTCTCTGCTTGCAAAAAAGAGAGCACTATAAAGCCAGAAGTAAAGCCCTTAATGGAAGCTGTCTATGCTTCAGGATTTGTCGTGGCAGAAGGTGAGTATCAGGTATTTTCACAAGTAGAAGGATCATTAGTAGATAAACTGGTGAAAGACGGTGAGGACGTGAAACAAGATCAGCCTCTCTTTATTATTGAAGGCGATCAACAATCATCACGCAATCAGCTGGCAAAAGAAAACTATGATATGGCGGCAAAAAATGCAGGAAGTGATTCGCCTATTCTGCGGGAATTAAGCGCTACCGTTGCATCCGCTAAAACAAAAATGTCTTTCGATTCTCTCAATGCTGCACGTTACTCTAATTTATTAAAGAGTAATGCTACCTCCCAAGTCGATTTTGATCGTATAAAATTAACCTACGAAAATTCTAAGAATGATTACGTCCTGCAAAAAAGCCGATATCAAAAAACCAAAAACCAACTCTACATCGAATTACAAAATGCAAAAAGTCAGTTACAGATTTCAACTGATGAGCGTGGCCGATATACTGTACGAAGCGAGGTAAATGGAAAAGTATTTAAAACAATGAAAGAAAAAGGTGAGTTGGTAAGGCGAAGCGAGGCCCTTGCAGTTTTAGGTCAGGACAATACCTTTTACCTTCAACTGAGTATTGATGAACTGGATGTGCATCGTATTAAGAAAGGGCAAGAAGTTTTAGTAAAGATCGATGCCTATCCTGATCACGTGTTCAAAGCAAGTGTTGCAAAAGTCTATTCAATGGTAAATGCTCAACAGCAATCTCTTCGTGTAGATGCTTCCTTTACAGAACCATTACCTGGAAGTTTTTCAGGACTTGCTGTTGAAGCCAACATCATCATTCAACAAAAACAAAAAGCCTTAGTCATTCCAAAATCAATTTTGCTTGAAGGAGATTCTGTTTTAATAAAAACCGAAAACGGTGAAAAGAAAATAAAGGTAATGCTTGGTATTGAAACGCTGGATGAGGTTGAAATTGTAGCAGGCGTTGATAGTGATGATCGGTTAATCGTTAAACGTTAATGGTTAATCGTAATACACTATCTCTTTGATACTGCTAAAAAGAACAATGAACTTAAGCCAATAACGGATAACGATTAAGAATTTACGAATGAAGCTTACCTTCCAAATAGCAAAGACTCACCTACTCGCAAAACCAAAGCAAACGCTTGTGGCCATGCTTGGTGTCACCTTTGGTATTGGAATGTTCATTGCAATGGTAAGCATGATGACGGGCTTAAATGACATGACTGAAAATCTGGCCATGACATCATCTGCCGATATTCGGATTTACAATGACATCACACTTGATCGTCCTTCTATTTTAGAAGAGGTAAATCCTTCGGGTATAAACGTTACCCATCACACTAAGCCAAAAAACGAAACACCAAAAATCCGCAATGCCTTTAAAATAGCAGAGCTGATTAGACAAAATCCTTTAGTGCGCGGTGCCTCTCCACAACTTACATCACAGGTATTTTATAATTATGGTCCGATACAACTTAATGGCACTATCTCTGGTGTTGATATTTTGGAAGAAGACAATCTATTTGATCTTAAAAATAAAATGAAGGAAGGTCGGATTGAAAATCTGATCGTTAGCCAGGATGGAATTATTATGGGAAAAGGTCTTGCTAAAAAATTAAATGCAAAGACCGGAGATCGTGTTGTGATCACCACACCACAAGGATACACCATGAGCTTAAAAATTGTTGGCCTATTTCAAATGGGCATGGGTGCTATCGATAACGTAAAAAGCTATGCCAACATTTCAACTGTTCAGCGCATTTTGCAACGAGACAAAAGTTACATCACAGACATCAACATCAAACTTCATGATTTCCATTTTGCAAAAGCTGTAGCTCCAGAATTTCAAAAATCGTTTGGTTATAAATCAGAGGATTGGGAATCTGCCAACGCTACGATGCTGCTTGGTGTCATCATCCGAAATATTCTTACCTACTCCGTATCCATTACCTTACTCATTGTGGCTGGGTTTGGTATCTATAATATTTTAAACATGACGATCATGAATAAAATGAAAGACATTGCCATTTTAAAAGCAATGGGTTTTTCGGGAAGAGATGTAAAACAAATTTTCATGATTCAGTCAATCGTGATTGGCTTACTCGGAAGTATGATGGGATTGGTGATTGGCTTTCTTCTTTCATACCTAATTTCAAGAGCGCCATTTGATGGTGGAGATATTATCAGTATCAATCATATCCCCGTTAATTTTAAATTGAAATATTATGTTATCGGAATTGTGTTTGGTGTAGTAACGACTGCTATTGCCGGATACATGCCATCACGAAAAGCTGCGAAGCTTGATCCGATTGAAATTCTTAGAGGATAAAAAGATTTGTGATGAGTGATTTTTGATTTAAAAAAATGGATGTTTTAAAAACACATAAGATCGTCAAATACTTTTACGAGCCTGAAAAATTTCAGGTGTTGAAAGAGATTGATTTGGTTGTGAAGAAAGGAGAGTTTCTTTCGCTGGTTGGAAAATCAGGTTGTGGAAAGTCAACGTTGATGTATGTACTCTCTACGATGGATACCGATTATGAAGGTGATCTGGAAATTGCCGGCAATCGGTTAACCGGAAAAAATCAAAATGAATTGGCTGCGTTTCGCAATGCACACATTGGCTTCGTTTTCCAATTCCATTATTTACTACCTGAATTTACAGCACTTCAAAATGTAATGATACCTGCATTAAAATTAGCGCGATATACTCCTGCTGAGATTGAAGCGCGTGCCTATGAAAAATTAAAAATGTTGGGTATGCATGAGTTCGCGCTTAAGTCCTCTTCAAAACTTTCTGGTGGGCAGCAACAACGAGTGGCCATTGCCCGTGGTTTAATTAATGATCCGGATATTATTATGGGTGATGAACCAACCGGTAATTTGGATTCATATAATACCCACATCGTGTTCGATATCTTTCGTGAACTGACACATACCTACAAGCAAACCTTTATCGCTGTAACACATGATGAGGAGTTCGCCCGCAATTCTGACCGCATTGTCGAAATGAGCGATGGAAAAATTATAAAATGAGGAACAAAAAATACAATAAATGCGTAAGGGTATGCGACACTACAGTTGTCATAACTAAAATTACAGCTATGGAAAATAACATCAATCTCTCCTCTACAGCGAATGCATACCTGAAGCAATTCTACATTGCACAGAGTAACTTTAACCAACTCATTAAAGAAGAACGGTTAAACAAACGTATGCAGAAAAGTAAACGGCAACTTCTGCGGCCACAATAACAGATGCTGGGATACAAATCGAAAAAAGAATTTGCGTTAACCTATGGTGTCATTCTCGGAATAGCCTTCATTGCATTCCTGGTAAGGATGAGCAAATTCAGTCAATTCGGTTTTCAATTCCAGATTATCCTCTTTATTGTATCCTTTATTTTCGTTTCCATTCTGTGGGAACTGCTACGGCAAATTAACATCACGTTAAACAAACAATATCCTTTCGAGCGTAGTCTTTCTAACCGGATTATCATTCAATTACTTCTTGGAATAGTAATCGGGTCATTCGTTCGATTTCTTCTTTACACTTTTGGTGAACCCTACCTACCCTTCAAACCCGATGAACTGTTCATGGCAGCAACATGGGTGCTCTATATTATGGTTACTGTGGGAATTAATCTTGGTTTTTTTACAGCCTACTTTATTGGTCGATGGAAAGACTCACTTGTTTTGGCTGAACGTCTGGAGAAAGAAAAATCAGTTGTACAATTTGACAATTTAAAAAATCAGCTCAACCCTCATTTTCTTTTTAATGCACTTACCTCACTCAATAGTTTGATTTTTGAAAATCCAACCCTGGCATCTCAGTTTCTTCAGCAACTCTCAAAAGTATATCGGTACGTATTGCAGAACAAAAACAAAAATTTTGTGAGTCTGCAAACCGAATACGACTTCATAAAGAATTACATTTTATTATTAGAAACCCGGTTTCAGGAGGCTGTCTCCATTAACGTTTCTATTCCCGATGAAATGAAGGAGCGCGCACTCGTTCCGGTTACATTGCAAATTCTGATTGAAAATGCCTTGAAGCATAACATTGCCGATCACGAGAAGCCCTTAAAGATTGAAATCTTTACGTTAGGTGATTATTTGATTGTGAGTAATAATCTTCAATTGCGTAAACTTGTGGATACATCGAACAAGCAAGGTTTAGACAACTTAAAATCATTGTACTCTTTCTTAACAGACAAGCCTGTTATCATCGAACATACAGATACCAGATTTGCAGTTAAAATACCTTTACTTTAAGATTCGGTTATAAATCAGACAAAAAATGCGCTACAGAATTGCCGATATCGATGACCTGCATTCGTTAATTGCTTTATACAAAGCCGTAGCCCGAACGGAAGATGGGATCGCTCGTCTTGAATATGAAGTAACAGAAGATTATGTAAAGGACTTTCTTCTAAAAAGTCTTGCCAGTGGATTGATCATTGTTGGTGAAAATCCTGATGATGAAACACAGTTGATTGCTTCTGTTCACGCTTACAAAAAAGGAATTAAGGTATTTGATCATGTGTTGGGTGACATGACACTTGTTGTGCATCCACAATTTCAAGGAAAGAAAATTGGCCGCACCATCTTTACAATTTTTCTGGAAGAGATCGGTCGGAACAGACTTGATGTTGGAAAGGTAGAATTAATTGCGCGCGAGAGTAATACAAAAGCAATTGCGTTGTACCAATCGCTTGGTTTTTTAGTTGAGGGCAGAATGGAGATGCGCATCAAAACAACACACGATGATTATGAAGCCGATATTCCAATGGGTTGGCGAAATCCGAACTACGAACTTTAATAAATTCTGATTGCGATGAACATTCTCATCATCGAAGACGAACCTCTGGTTGCGAAAGATTTACAAAACCAGCTTTTAACATTGGTGCCAGAATCCAGGATCCTTGCCGTTATCAGTAGTGTGGAGCGCGCTCAAAAATGGTTTAAAGAAAGTATCAGTCCCGATCTTGTAATCTCTGATATTCAACTATCAGACGGCATTAGCTTTGTTATTTTTGAAGCCCTCCATCTCCAGTGTCCCATAATTTTTACTACTGCGTACGATGAGTATGCTATTCGCGCCTTTAAGTTAAACAGCATTGATTATTTATTGAAACCCATAGATCACAAGGAACTAGCAGCTGCATTGGATAAATATAAATCCTTGAATCGGAACGATATTTTAAACGATCAACTGAAAGCATTGATGGGTCATTGGAGAAGTCCTGAAAAAAAATTCAAAGAACGCTTCCTGGCTGTGCAAAGGAATACCTTAGTGCCCATCACGCAAAGTGAAATTGCTTTTTTTCACAAAGAGGAATTAATCTATTTGCATACGATGAGTAATGAAAAATTCATTTGTGAGCATCAGACAATGGATGAAGTTGAAAGCATGCTCAATCCAGAAATCTTCTTCCGTGTTAACCGACAGTTTATCATTCACATTCAATCTACTGCAAAAGTGAAGACCACTCACAAAGGGTTGACCGTTCAGTTAAAATCTCCCTTTCATACGGAGATTGACATCAGCCGTGAGAAGGCAGTTGCCTTTAAAAACTGGCTCGGGTAGCAATCCTTCTTGCAAATATTCATACAAATCCATGCCTGTAATAAAGAAGTGAAAATTCTGTGGCGTAACTGCTTAAAATAGTTTTATTTTGAACAACTAAACCTAATGCATGGTTGCTGTTAAACTCAGCTCACAACTGTGCAAACGCCTATTTAAGAATTGTCATGGTTGATTTACATCGCATAAAATCGAAAAAAGTAAAAAAATTTTTGATTGATAATCAATTAATAGAACATAATCATTTAAAGGATTATCGATCCCTTTGCTACAATACTTCTCACGCCAGTACATATTCCCGCCATTTCAAATCCTTTATAGTAAAAGAAAATATTGAAGACGTTTGGAATGCCTATAAAACCATTAACCCAACAGAAGCGTGGAATGGAAAAATGGTTTCGTTTGGAATGGGATACTGCAAAAGACAAAATAAAATTTCCTATCTCGAAGATCAATACACGGGTATGGAGGCAGGCCAAATAATTTTTCTGAATCTAAATATTTTGGGTCTCACCAATCTAGCAGTGGCACACGAAGTAAAGGAGGTAAACGAAGCTGAGAAATTTTTTAAGTTGAGCTACATGGCCAATGGTAAGTCTGAAGGTTCACAGTGGATACGATTTGTTTCAACACCAGAAGGTCACACAGAAATTCTTCACGAAACAAAGTATAAGAGTGGCTCTTCTTTCCGCGATAAGCGGATCTATCCAATATTTCACACTAAGGCAATCTCTGAATTCCATAACAGCGTGAGACGAAAAATCAATTCAATGAAATGACTTGAGCGTTCATTTTAAAGTAAGGTAATTGATAACAAGCCTAGCGAATTAATAGATTACTTAATCCTCTTCCTCCTCAACTTCTTTGGCAGAAAGGCGTCTTACGATGAGGCTGTCTAAGATCAAGCTTAAAACAAGTGATAACAAAATAATGCCCGGTAATAAAAATCGATCGGTAACATGATGAAAAATAATGGCCATTAGAATAAACAAAATGTGTACAACTCCCAACAGCAATGTTGTTTGTCCATGATTAAGTCCAAGTCTCATAATGGCATGATGGATATGACTCTTGTCTGGTTTAAAAGGTGATTGCCCTTTTCGTAATCGAAGAATAATAATACGTGCCGTGTCAATTAAGGGAATGATAATGATGCAGGCCGCTGTTGCAAGACTAGCTACAAATTTATAATCATTGTCTGCAGGAAGATCGTAATTCAAATTAATGAAGCGAATGGAAAGAATGGAAAGTAACAGACCAATAACCAACGCACCGGTATCGCCCATAAAAATTTCGGAGGGCTCCCAGTTAAACTTTAGAAATGCAGCAACGGCACCGAACATAGAAAATGAAAAAATAGAAAAGACAATATCATCTACGAGATAAAACCAAATTCCAAAGGCGAGAAGCGCAACAAGTGCTACTGACCCCGCCAATCCGTCAAGGCCATCAATTAAGTTAAAGGAGTTGGTAATGATGATGATTGTAAAAATGGTGACACCATAGCTGATAACCGGTGGAAAATCAAATGTTCCAATCAGTCCATAGAAAGAATCTAACCTTAGGTCAAAAAATAAGATGAGTAAGGTAGCGGCCATCAGTTGCCCCAATAATTTGATAGTTGGTCGCAATGGCAATAGGTCATCACGAACGCCTACATAAAAAATAATAAACAAGGCAACGAGTATGAATTTAATTTCTTTCCAAAACGAGATGTCAACCCAGATGAGAACGGAAACAAAGAATGCCAGGAATATCGCAATTCCGCCCATTGATGGTGTTACCTTCTTGTGGATTTTCCTTCTTCCCGGAATGTCAAACAGATTTTTTTGTAAGGAATACTTAATAATGACCGGCACGATCAGAAAGGCAATAATAAAGGAGGTAAAGGCTGAGGCGAGAGGGGTGGTCATAGGTCAAAATCTTTCAAAATTAACCATTCGGTTGAATAAAAGCATTTTGCTTGCAATTAAACCATGATCATCCTCAAACCCATCATCTTTTAAAAAATTCGGCTATCGAACTGCAAACATGTTGAATTGCTTCTACACTTAATTCGGGATAAAGCGGGAGCGATAATATTTGATTCTGATCGCGAAAAGCGATTGGATAGGTATCCAGATTGGAGTTCACAGATTTATAAGGAGTGAGAAAAGGCAATGCTAACGGATAGTGGATTGATGTTTGAATACCTTTTGAAGAAAGATATTTTTGGAGCGCTTCCCTCTGTGGTGTTCTGATCACATACAAATGAAATACATGTTTTACGTTGTCACGAATAACAGGCAATTCTATAAAAGGTATATCACGAAGTAATGATGAATATCGGTTAGCGAGGTGGATTCGCTTCTCATTCCACGATTCAATGTGCTTAAGTTTAACAGAAAGCACCGCAGCTTGTATTGAATCTAGCCGACTGTTTATACCTTGCATGGCATGTACATTCTTTTCAATCATTCCGTGGTTGGCAAAGGCACGCATCTTTTTGGCAAGACCATCATCGTTTGTCAAGATAGCGCCACCATCACCGTATGCACCCAGATTTTTTGTTGGATAAAAACTAAAGGCCGAAGCAATTCCAAATGTACCTACGCGCTGATTATCTTCTTCTGCCAGAATGGATTGAGCACAATCTTCAATCAGATAAAGATTAAACTTATCAGCAATTGATTTAATCGCATGAATGTGTGCGGGCTGTCCATACAAATGAACGGGGAGAATTGCTTTGGTGTGAGGTGTAATTTTGGCCTCAATTTTTTTTGGATCAATTGTAAAGGTATTTGAAGAAGAATCACTATCCACAAAAACAGGTGTAGCCCCTGTTAGCGTTATCATCTCTGCTGATGAAATCCAATTGTGTGACGGGATAATTACCTCATCACCTGCTCCAATGCCCAGCATTTTTAAAATAGTAAATATTGCATCAGTTCCATTTCCAACGCCTATACAATGGTTTACACCATGAAGTGAAGCAAACTCATTTTCGAATTGTTGAAGGTACTGACCACTGACAAATGTTCCATCTTCAAAAACACAATTGATACTGCTCAGAATTTCTTGCTGAATAGACTGATATTGTTTTTTGAGATCCACAAACGGAACGTTCATGACTGTTGTTTGTTGATGGTGGTTCGTTTCTCGAACTAAAGAGAATTTAAGTAAGGATGAAATTCTCCTTTTCTTCCGATCGGTTGAGCATGACGAATATCATGAGCAAGTTGAATCGATGGATAGGCATCCGTTAATCCAAAACCTTTTCCATCAATTACCTGCTGATAACTTGTGGTGTGTAATTCTGTAAATCCATCGCTGAATTCTATTTCCTTTCCTTCCATAGTAAGCGAACGAAAAGTGCGTTTACCTTTTGCTTTGACATCAGCAGGTAAATGATCTGCGTTTATACTGAGCATCCATCGTACGCGACCTCGCTCTAGTTCTAAATATCCTGCAGCCATGTCTTCTTTCATTTCATGCACAACGTTTTTCTTCACTGCACCGAAAACCCAAATCAACATATCAAAAAAATGAATACCGATATTGGTAGCCACTCCTCCTGATTTAGACGAGTCTCCCTTCCAACTAATTTGATACCAATTGCCACGAGAAGTGATGTACGACAAATCAACATCGTATACTTTATCTTTTGGTCCGTTCAAAACTTGTTTGCGTAAAGCAATGATGCTTTCATGCAAACGCAATTGAAGAATGGTAAATACATTTTTACCAGTTTCCTTTTCAATCTCAGCAAGCGCATCCACATTCCATGGATTTAAGACTAACGGCTTTTCACAAATAGCATCTGATTGTTGCCGGAGTGCAAATCGAATATGCGAATCGTGTAGATAGTTGGGTGTACAAATACTTACGTAATCAATTTTAGTTCCCTGACGTTTCAGTTTATCAATATGCCGATCGAAGCGTTCGAACTCCGTGAAGAAATCAGCATTCGGAAAATAGGAATCGATTATTCCAACTGTATCAAACTTATCTAAAGCAGCTACAAGATTATTCTTTGTGTCGCGTATGGCTTGCAAATGCCGTGGGGCAATGTAACCTGCTACTCCAATCAGGGCAAAATTCTTCATCTCTTAAAGTTTTATAACGATACCGTTTTCTAATTTGTATTGCTCCTTGCTTTCGGGACAAATGGCATTCCCATCTTTATCGAATAACAATTTATGTCCGTACTCGCTCATCCATCCGGTTTGTCGAGCTGGATTACCTATTACCAAAGCATAGTCAGGTACTGTTTTTGTTACAACAGCACCGGCACCAATAAAGGCATACCTTCCAATATCGTGACCGCAGACAATCGTAGCATTCGCTCCAATAGAAGCTCCTTTCTTCACAATCGTTTTTGCATACTGATTTTTACGATTGACTGCGCTCCGTGGATTAATAACATTAGTAAATACCATAGATGGACCAAGGAAGACATCATCTTCACACAACACTCCGGTATATATGGATACGTTGTTCTGGACTTTTACATTTTTTCCAAGCACTACCTCTTGTGAGATTACTACATTTTGTCCGATGTTGCAGTTTTCGCCTATTACGCAATTCGACATGATGTGACTGAAATGCCAAACCTTTGTGCCCTCACCTATTGTGCAACCCTCATCAATAAAAGAAGATGGATGTACGAAATACTTTTCAGCGCTCATACGTGAAAAAATGTTTTAACCGTGTCACAAATATACTTCAATTGATCTTCGCTCATTTCAGTATGAACAGGTAAGGAGAGAACCGTTTTGGAAAGTTGTTCCGTTACCGGAAAAGTTCCTATGCCATATCCAGGTTGTACATATGCTATTTGCAAATGCAATGGAACAGGATAG